>Ga0316207_10004526_pt1 | contig 12030 bp, 7 predicted proteins | sample 6weekpyrite_MG_FD_204943 | JGI IMG/M metagenome (GOLD analysis project Ga0316207, IMG submission 204943) | Microbial mat bacterial communities from mineral coupon in-situ incubated in ocean water Damariscotta River, Maine, United States -... | ecosystem: Environmental > Aquatic > Marine >... | reverse complement strand
AACGAATATGCCTGGCGACTTTTTGACCGACTATCAATGGATAATGATAGATGCCACCTTTCCCCATGGGTCCAAGAAAGACTCAACAATATTTTAGGCTGCACAATTAACCTTGGAAGAAAACGTCGACCTGAAACACGTGGGATTGTTGAGCGATTTTTTAGGACGTTAAACGACAGAGGGTTTAATCGCATTACCTCTACTACCGGTGAGAACATAAAAGATTCTCGTCGCAGACACCCAGAACGTGATGCCGTTGAGTACGAAATTCACCTTGAGCAAATTGAAGAAATACTCGACGTCCTCATCGCTAACTATAATGCAACGCCTCATACGGGTTGTTTTGGCCTGTCACCACTTGATTATTTGAGAAATGATTTAAATGAAAATTCTCAAATTCATCGGACTCTCCCTCAACAGTACCGCGAACACTTACCGTTATTTGAATACCAAGCTACATGTACTGTAAGAGGAAATATCAAGAAGGGTCGGAGACCATACATCCAGCTTCAAGGAGTCCAATATACTAATGAAGTGTTATCTAGCACCCCGAGTTTCATTGGTAAAAAACTAACGATAACTCCAGACAAACGCGATTTACGGGTATTTCGTTCTTACTTTGAAAATGGTGCATTTTTCGGTTTTTTGCGCGCCTCTCCACCATGGAATAGAGTGAAACACTCATTACGTACTCGCAAAGCAATTATGAAGTGTATTTATAATGGAAAGATTGCTAGAAATTCATCCGACCCGATAAGAGCGTACCACATGCTGTTATCAGAAAATGCCATCACCAAAAGACGTGCACGGAGCAAACTTACACACCTTGAGCGCGAAACGAAAATAAATATCGAACCCTATGTTGCAAATAAGCAATCCAACAAGTCACATCCTCCACATGCTAAAGGATGGATAAAAATCACATAAGAGGTAATGATATGTTGGCTAATAATGAAAAATCTTATCCTAGTGTTCCTTTGCTTGAAGCAGGGGAGCACCCTGTTGAAAAAAACACTTATCGATTGCCTACTTGCGCAATGGAAAATATGCTTAATGCAGTATATAGCTGGATTGAAAAGTTAACACCTGGCGCAATTGTGTACGGGAGGCCAAGGGCAGGTAAAACCGAATCAATTTTTGAGATTGCAGACAGACTTCCATTGTTAATCGGGAAAAAGGTTCCTATAGAAATATTCGACTGCGCAGGATACAGAGATAACCCATCAACTGAAGGGCAGTTTTATGAAGATATCCTCGTTCAACTTGGATATTCATTATCAAATTCAGGTAGAACTATCGACAAAGCAAATCGGGTCATTGGCTATATGCAACATCAAGTAAGAGAAGCCAATGATTACCGTTACATCCTCTTTCTCGATGAGGCTCAGGATTTACATGAAAAACACTTTAAGGCGCTAATGGGAATACATAACCGTCTTAAAAAGTTAGGTATACACCTTATTATATTTCTTGTTGGCTCCCCTGAAATATTATCCGTACGTGAAGCCTACGCACAGAGCGCACAACTACAGATTATTGGACGGTTTATGGTCGTCGCTCATGAATTTAATGGCATCACATCAAACAGTGATATGAAAGTCTTTCTTGAAGGATTTGATAAGGAACAATACCCAGAAAATAGTGGTTGCAGCTACACTGAATATTTTCTTCCGATTGCTTACAGTTATGGTTGGCGGTTAAACAAACAGGCTTCTTTGATGATGAGTTGTTTGAAAGATAAGTTATCTAATGAAACATCACTAAAATTCAAATCTGTTGATATCCCAATGCAAGTCATGCCGCCATTTGTTGGATATATACTCAGAACCTTATCGCAATATGATGCAAAGGATATTGAGTTAGATGCAGCATTGGTCAATGATGCAGTTGATTACTCAGATTATATTGAATGGATGCGCAACGTAGAGGAACTGCCAACCCAAACTAAACACTAGCTTCAATATATAAAACCAGGACAACAAAGAGGAGGTAAGCATAGTGGGATCTGGTGATTCTATCGATCCGTCAGATCCTGACCAACAGGCCATCCTGTATCGAGCGTTGTCCAATGCGTGTAATGAAATTGGATTAACAAGTAGTGATATTAGTGATGTTATAGGATTAGAACTACATCACATGAATGGTATTATTGATCCCAAATCAAAATCAGGTGTTTTGGCAGTGTATCTAATTCGTTCATATCGTAGCTTATACACGCTTGTAGATGGCGACAAAGAAGAAATGAAGTTATGGATGAATGGACATAATACTGGCACAGGTGGTATTCCTGCAGAGCAGATTAAGGATATTGTTGGCCTAGTACATGTTATGGAATATCTTGAGGGAATGATGAATCAAACAAGGCATTTTAATTCTTACCAGATGTAAGGAGGCTAAGTTTCGCCCATGCAAATAAGTACTTTTACTTGGTTTGTATCAGCATATTAGTGACTTTTACTTGCGAGTTATGCGTATACAAGTCCATTTTCTACGTATTTTTAATTGTTCTTACAAGTAGAACCAATCATTGATAAACACCATTACATAATAATCTACAACTTTACATAATATACATTATACGCATAATAGTAATAACCACAGAATGAGCAAATCAACGCCCAGCCCGGCTTAAAATTGATTACAGGACTTCCCGTGCAAGTTTTTTAATCATCATCCTGGTCTGCTCCCCTTCATTATGAAAACCCATCTCAACACTAAACCTGCACCGTTCACCCGTGGGTGTAACGACGGTAAGATCGTCAATATCCGCAGTGGACTCCATCCTGTGTCGTGCATAAGCCGGGCCATACTTGCGCGGTGGTAAACGCGTATTGATTAAGGTTTCGATATTAGAGACACCCCTGATATCACCAAATGGTGATGCCGTTGACCACAATGCATCCGGATAAAACAGGCTCGCAGCACCACTGCCATCTCGCCTGTCTACACAATCAAGAAACTGCATTAAAAGCAACCGTTGCGATTTTCGCGCAGCGTAGCTCGTATGGAGCAATGCATGTGCTTGAGGGGAATTGGGCTCTTTCAATTCAGTCTCATACAACTTCTGAATATCCTGGTTTTCATACGAGCGCCGTCGAGGCGCATCTTTGTCAATTTCATAAATGGCCTGCATGCGTTTTTCCAACACGAGAGGATCCATGGATTTAGGTTCGCCGCCACCACCCAAACACCCACCAACACAGGCCATGACTTCGATCGCAACGTATTCATGTCGCCATGCTTCCGTCTCAAGCATTCGTTGCGCTGCTGCAATGCCATTGCATATGGCTACTTTTCCTATACCGGGAATGTCGGCTGTTTTTACTTTATTGCTTACACCACGCAATTGGTGCCATTCCAGTGGCAGTGAATTTTCTTCGCCGATAAAATGGGATGCTGTTCGTACAACGGCTTCCATAACACCACCTGATGCGCCAAATATCTGTCCAGCACCGGTGCTCTCACCAAGCGGATTATCGAAATGACCTTCTTCAGGTAGCGCATCAAATGCAATACCGCGTGCCCTGATCATTCTGGCCAGTTCGCGCGTTGTTAGAACATGATCGATATCACCTGACACACCGGGACGGACTGCCTCATCTTTCTTAGCAGTGCAAGGCATTACACTAACCACATAGGGTTCTGCATCGCCATTAGCAAATTCAGCACCAAGCGAACGTGCAAAGCCTCCACGTTTTGTGAGCGCACCATGCATTTGCTGTGGTGATTTTGTTGTACTCAGGTGTGGCAAAATATCAGGCCGATTGATCTCAATCCAGTTTACCCATCCCGGGCAACAGGATGTAAAAAGAGGCAGGCTTTGCTGGTTCTTAATACGTGACAGAAACTCGGTGCCTTCCTCCATGATCGTCAGATCAGCGGCAAAATTGGTATCAAAAACATAATCAAAACCCAGTTGCCTCAGGGCGTTAATCATTCTACCTGTACTTACGGTACCGGGTTTCATTCCAAATTCTTCACTAATGGCAATGCGTGCGGCTGGCGCAACTTGTACGACTGATACACGTCTACGTGAATCAAGTGTATGAAGTACATCGTGCCAATGCGGTGTCTCGATTAAAGCACCGACCGGGCACACAAGAGTGCATTGACCACAGGAGATACATTTAGTGTCGGCCAGAGATTTATCAAAAACAGTGACCGGCATACGACCGGAACCCCGTTCTGCAAACCCAATCACGTATTGTTGTTGTCCCGGTTCGCCACAAGCTTCTACACACAAGCCGCATTCAATGCATTTTGACAGATCACGCCAGATACTCGGTGATGTGTGATCAGTCAGAACATGCTCCGGGTGTTCTACTGATCCCCTTGGAACCTTTTCCCAACTATCCTGCAGTTGATTCTCGTTAACAAAATTCTGTAACCTGCAAGCTCCGTTTACCTCACATCGCATGCAATCATTAGGATGACGTGCCAGCAGCCATTCTACATTTGTTTTACGAAATAGCTGCAAATCAGTGGTGTCCGTCTCGACGACATCACCCTCTTTTGCTTTCGTGATACACGCCGGTTGTGGTTGGGATACACCAACAACATTTACAAGACACATGCGGCATACAGCATGGGATGGCAACCGTGGGTAATGACAGAGCGTGGGAATATAGACGCCGGCTTTTTTTACCGCGTCAAGCAATGTCGAGTCATCACTCAACTCAACAAACCTACCATTGACAGTAAGCTTGATCATTTTTTAAATATTCGCTTTCACTTAGAATAACTTATAGCTTTGTTATGGCTACCTTACCCTCTAATTATGTAGTTGGCTAAATTGACTTAATAATTCGTGTCAAAAACATGCTTTATTTCAGGTAACATTCGCTGAACGCTCATAGCACCCTCTTCTATAGATTCATCCGCCCTATAAAACTCCAACAAACCGATATGAGACAATTTTGGAGAGAGCAATATATCCGGAGGATCGCCTGCCATACGGCTTCTAGTGATCCTGTCTTGTGTGATATTAATCGTACTAGCGATAGCCTCTAATATACTTGGTGGTTGTTGTTCAGGTTTTTTTTCCGGGAATATGGCGGTGGTATATTCCGTAACAAAATTGGTAACTTTATCTACCAGGCCAACATCTTCTTTTTTGTGGTTCGTCGTTTTTTGCACGTGCTTGCCAACAATATCGCCATTTAAATTTACAGCGATAACAATATCTGCCCCAAGCGCACGACATACGGAAACTGGTACAGGGTTGACTAATCCACCGTCCACAAGCCATTTGTTATTCCGTTTAATTGCTGGAAAAAGACCAGGCAATGAAACAGATGACCAAACAGCATCTAGTACAGAGCCTTCTGTAAACCACACCTCCCGTCCCGTTTCTAATTCTGTTGCTACAGCAGCATATGTTTTATCTATAGATTCAATTTCCGAATTATCGCCAGCTACATATTTATTTAAAAAATGATGGAACTTGCTAGTATCAACAAAGCCGTTAAGTGAAGCATTGATATCAAAAAATCTAGCTGTTTCAAACTTGGTTAGTGATCGAGCCCAATCCTCTAAATCTTGAAGGTTGTTATACACATAGGATGCACCAACCAATGCCCCTATAGATGTACCACAAATAATATCAGGTGTGATACCTTCTTCAGCCAGCGCATTAATCACTCCGATATGTGACCATCCACGAGCCGAACCACTCCCAAGAGCCAATCCAATATTCATTTTCGTATTGTTACCTTCATATGTTCAGGAGCCCAACACCAGTTTGTTTTTAAATACCTGTTAAAAACGAACTGATTTATAAAACAAAACAGGGTGAGTACTTACGTGCTCACCCTGCAATTTAACTTCTAAAATGACTGTGACTATGGTTGTAAATCATGCACCGTATCATGAACAAACTCAATGACCTGTAATGCATCATCTGCTGCCTGACTAAAGGCATCAATACCGCCAGAATCAGTGGCATTTGCACCACCAAACACAAGGTCCATGATCGTACCTGATACAGGTGTAGTCGACCCATCTGCATTCAGTTCATTATAAGTGATTGTCACGTTATACAATGCTGAGCGATTGTAATCGAAACTTGAATAATCAACGAAGTCGGTCGGTGTCATCGTCGCAATATCATAGATATTGTTCAGGTATGCCACCATATCAACACCAATGGTACCTGTCTTATCAGCACCTGCTGCCAAAAAGGAAGCCGCTAGATCTGTGCCATTATAGGTTGGTGTATACAATGAAGATATCGCCGCAACACCACTATCGAACTTTGCCTTCAAGTCAGGACTAAGATTCGCACCACCAGTCATAAACGCAATGTACAACGCGATGTTTTCTCTTGGTGAATCGATAGTCTTGCTCACACCATCCACTGTAATGACAACACGACCCGATGCATCCAGACTCAATACTGCACCTGGTTGCAAGATCGCATCCAAACTTGTATTAAGTGCCTTATCAATAACCTTGCTTGGAGCACGACCTATATTCAAACGACCAAACTCTATTTCGACAACCAGGTCCTCATTAACGGGGTGGCCTTCATTGTCCATCGGGATCAGTACAATGTTACTACTCGCATCAATGTAGTAAGGCTGTGGGTAGCAACCGGCAGTGCTTGTTGTACATGCTTCACCAGTATCATAGATCCCATCACCATCGGCATCTTTAAACAGGATTGGCACGCCATTAGCGTCACGCAGCACAACCCATAGGTCACCATACTTATCACCTTTCTTTGAGCCAGCACCAGCAGGCTTACCCCCGCCTCTGCGCGAACTGCCAGATGAACCACCATCATCAGTTAATACCCGATCCTCAAGATGACGACTACCACCCCCCTGCGGATTTCCTCTACCACCACGGAAACCACCTTTACCTTTTCCACCCTTACTTCCCTTTGAGCTATCATGACCGTCATCATCATGGCCACCATCGTCGTGACCACTATCATCGTGTCCATCATCATGGCCACCACTACCACCCTTCTTTGATGAACCACCTGAATGACCGCCACTTGAGTGTCCGCCGCTTGAGTGACCACCTGAAGAAGCTGCATGGGAAACGCTAAGTGGCCACAAAGCCAAGGATAGCTGTATAGCAATAGCCACACCTAACGTTGTCCAATGGCGGGAGGAAAACAAAGCCTTGCTAATTAATTTGTTCATAATGCTCTCCAGAATAAACCTTACAAATAAAACAGGGTGAGCACCGTTGTGCCCACCCTGCGATTTAATGCCAATACTTAAGGTTGTAAATCATGAATAACTGTATGCACAAACTCGATAACCTTCAAGGCATCATCTGCCGCCTGTGTGAACGCATCGATTCCACTAGTATCAGTCACATTCACTCCACCAAATACGAGATCCATGATGGTGCCGGATACAGGTACAGTTGACCCATCAGGATTCAGTTCATTGTACGTAATCGTTACGTTGTACAATGATGAACGATCGTAATCGAACGTTGAATAGTCAACAAAGTCTGATGTTGTCATCGCCGCAATACCATAGATGTTATTCAAGTATGCCACCATGTCGACAGTAAGCTCACCTGTCTTATCAGCACCCGCTGCTAATAAAGAAGATGCCAGATCCATCTCACCGTAGGTTGAGGAGTACAGTGTAGACAAAGCTGCAACAGCAGTGTCGAACTTAGCCTTCACATCAGCACTCAGATTCGCACCGTCTGTTAATAATGCAACATAGAGCGCAATATTTTCTAACGGTGAATCAATCGCCTTGCTGACACCTGCTACTGTGATAACAATACGTCCCGATGCATCCAGGCTTAGCACTGCGCCCACCTGTAGGATTGAATCCAGAGCAGTCTCAAGTGAATGGTCAAGCACCTTCGTTGGAGCACGGCCAATGTTCAAGCGTCCAAACTCTACTTCGACAGTCAGTCCATCATTGACAGGGTGTCCCTCTTCATCAAGAGCAATCAATACGATGTTATTGTTCGCATCGAGGTAGTATGGCTGCGGATAGCAACCGGCAGTACTTGTTGTACATTCTTCACCAGGATCATAGATGCCATCACCATCAGCGTCTTTGAACAGTACTGGTACGCCGTTAGCATCACGCAGTACGACCCACAGGTCACCAAAATCATCGCCTTTCTTTGAACCTGCGCCAGGTGGCTTGCCGCCGCCCTGTTGATGTGGATTCGTTCCTGTTGCGCCCGGACCTGCCCAATCTGGCCTATCTGAATCAGAGCCATCATCCTTTAAAACACGGTCTTCTAGTGACTTACTGCCACCCGATTTCCCTGAGCCCTTCTGACCACCCGCCTGTCCTTGTTTCTGCCCTGCACCCTTACCACCCTTATCCGGGTTTGCGGCCATAACATTTGGCATATATGCAAGAACACAAACAAGAGTGATTCCACTTACAGCTTTGACTAATTTTGTTAATTTGATCATGGTGATTCTCCTAACAAATAAAAGTTATCAATTACCGGTGCAGCCTTGTGGTTATAACACCAGCACAACATCTCGGTTGAAAGTCTATAAGCAGATCTTAATATTTAAAAATACGAAAAGATTTGATCCATATCAACATATCCTAAAGTAAGGATTAATTGTTTATTGTCTGTGTTAGAAACGCCAACCTATACCAACGCTGAATAGACCTTCACTTGTTTCAAGACTAACGTCATCCGGATTGCCATGCGAAGTTGTGAAATTATCATCATCGTATTTTGTATATGTGTACTCAGCTCTGCCGAACAGATTTTTTGAGAACGACATTTCCGCACCCAGGCCATACCGTTTACCTGATTCCTCATTATCTTTATCGATAAAGTTCGCTGCGTTGTTACCCTTGGTATAGATAGTATTAAAAGTGGTACGAACCCTACCGTACTTACCGTACAACAAGGTACCATTACGCAGCACATAACCAACGCGTACTGAGCCACCATGACTGTCTTTTTTCTCGACACTGTAGTCACGACCAACCGGATCACGTAAATGTTCCCAGCCGTTCTCCCCCGCTTCAGCTTCGAGCTCAAGACCCAGGTAGACACGACTCAACATGGTACCCCAACCCGCGAACACGCCCCAGGTCGCACCATGATCACCAAAGTCGGCAGTAAAGTTAGTCGTCGAACCCGGTTCACGATGAACCGCATCCTGAGCCGTATCAAGCTGGCCGTAGCCAAACCGGCCACCAATATAAAAACCAGGTAGGCGACTACGTGCTTCACTCAAATGATTCGCAATGCGTTGCGAATTCAAGCGCCAGCCCAAACCAATGTGCAAAAGACTTTCGCCGGTATCAAATTCATCTGTGCCTGTACCGAAGGACACGTTGTTGTCACTGTAATCGGTATAAGCATAATCCATACGCAAGAACAGGTGTTCCGTGAACGGTATTTCTGTACCACCACCAAACAGGTAACCGTTTATCGTTTCATCCGTGTCAAATATTTCACCTGTACCTAATCGGTAAGTAGTATCAAAGTTTGAACGAACAAAACCTGCACGACCATATAAAAGGTTACCATTGTTACGCATGTAACCAAGTCGACCTGCGAGAACATACTTTTCATCCTGCTCGACGGAGAAGATACGTCCAGTTTGACGTTCGTGATACCAATCTATGCTGGAGCTGTCCGCTTCGAAATCAAGACCGACATACCAATTATTATTCAAACGAACGCCATACCCGGCAAATAGTCCAGCCGAACTGCCACTGTTTCCGAAATCAGATTGCAGTGAGCCATTCATCCCGCCACGAGGACCAATCAGCGTTGTGCCCAGACCGCCCACACCAACTTGTGCACCAATATAGAACCCTGAAACATCTGCAGATACATCCCCACTAATTGGTGCATTTGAAGCCACTAACAATGGTGATGCACCAAAGCCCGGTGCAATCTCAGCGCGTAACTGGAACAATACCTGGTTACGATCAAAATCTTCATTGTTTATATTGGAATCGCGTTCTGAATAGAAGTAGTTACCTTCTGCATAGAAATGCCGTGCAATTTTATATTGAATACCTGCTGACCAGGAGGAGAAATCATCCTCTCGACTAGTTCCTTGGTAATCATTTTCACTGGCACTCACACTGGCTTTTAAAATAGTACGTGGTGAGACTTTATGCTGAATACCAATGCCAGCCGAAGTATTTAAAAAACTCGATGCATTGATAAGCGTTGTTTCTTCTAATGTTCTATCGACATTAGCACTAATAATTGTCGATGCGCTGGGACGCCAGGTCAGCTTCACGCCATAATCTGTGACATCAACATCTTGCAAAGCAGCATCATCATAATTCTGGTCAATAGAACCAATTAAGAACTCTCCCTTAAAGCGCGCACCATTGGTAATTGCCAAACCTGCTGCGATACGGTGACCATCTGAATTACGATCTTGCAAATTGTTATCTAGCGATTCGTCATAGCGACGCGTATCAGTCGCAAGCTGCACGAAGGCCTCATACATTGGTGAAAACTTATAGGCAATACGCGCACCCACTGAGTAGAGATCACGATCCCTATCATCATTATTAATCTCAGTGGTCAGTGTATTCACATCATCAAAATCAAGTTCATCGAAGGTACCACCAGCGCGGACGGTAAATGGTCCACTTTTGTGATACAGCCCAATATGACTACGCAAGACGCGATAAAGGATTGGGTCGATACCGTTTACGTCATCAGGTGAAGCGCGGTCTTCATGTTCACGGCTATAACCGATGCCACCAAACACATTCGTACTATCGGTAAAATCATAACGCCCTTCAACATCAATCCATGCATCCTGTGTATCTTCATCATCATGCTCTGCATAAGCAGAAAATGATGCACCTGCTCGAAAATTCAATTCATGTCGATCCCAGCCAGAGGTGATCAATAGTGAAGGTGTAACAATGGTTATAAAATCACTTTCCTCATCCACATTACTATCCGTGGCGAAGATATTGTCATCCCATAACTCTTCAAATTTGATTTGCGGTAAAATATTGAAGCTTCCCAGTTTGTAGCCTTGCGCTGCGCGCGCCCGGCCTTCTTTGGAAATAGTTTGTTCACCAGCGGTAGGAGTATCTGCTGCCTGTACTGCCGCACAAAAACTTGTTAGACCGATTACAATAAGAAGATGTGCAAGTGGTTGCAACGCATGATTTTTCATTAATTACTCGCCTTATTTTTTATAGTAATTTGTGAATTTTGCTTCCGGTGGGCTATATTATGCGCAAATAATATCATGAAAAACTCATTGCGAGTAAGTAATCACAATTATGGACTTAAAAAAAGAATTTCAACTAGACTCGAAAATCTGCTATTTGAACCATGCAGCCGTTGGCCCGTGGCCAGATCGCACGCGTAATCGTGTTGTTCACTTTGCTAATGAGAATGTTGCACACGGTGCTCAACATTACCCAAAGTGGCTTGAGATTGAAGCAAACCTACGTGAGCAATGCCGTGCCCTTGTTAATGCTGAATCTATTGATGATATTGCTCTTGTTAAAAATACCTCAGAAGCTTTATCCATGGTTGCACATGGACTTGATTGGCAAGCTGGCGACAACGTGGTTATTCCGATGTCTGAATTTCCCTCTAATCGCGTGGTATGGGAATCATTATCCAGATATGGCGTTGAAGTCCGTCAAGTTGATACCCGTTCAACAAATGATCCGGAACAAGCCCTGATTGAGCATTTTGACGCTAAAACCAGGCTGTTATCGGTCAGTTCTGTGCAATATGACATCGGTTTACGTCTGGATTTAGCCAAATTAGGCCAGTATTGCAGTCAAAATAACGTTTTATACTGCATAGATGCCATTCAGAGTCTGGGGGTAGTGGCATTGGATGTAGAAGCTATTCAGGCTGATTTTGTGATGGCAGATGGCCATAAATGGCTGCTTGGGCCAGAAGGATTGGCGCTTTTTTACTCGCGCCCTGCTGCTCGACAACAATTAAAACTGCATGAATTCGGCTGGCATATGCTGGAAAATCTGTATGAATTTGATAATCCCGACTGGTCTATTGCCGAATCTGCACGTCGCTTTGAATGCGGTAGCCCGAATATGCTGG
>Ga0316207_10004525_pt1 | contig 12032 bp, 10 predicted proteins | sample 6weekpyrite_MG_FD_204943 | JGI IMG/M metagenome (GOLD analysis project Ga0316207, IMG submission 204943) | Microbial mat bacterial communities from mineral coupon in-situ incubated in ocean water Damariscotta River, Maine, United States -... | ecosystem: Environmental > Aquatic > Marine >... | reverse complement strand
ATTGTTAATCAGCGACAACAGAAAAACGTGGAGGCAAACATGGGATATCAGATAGATGCATTCTTAGAAGATGGCAAGCCAGCACTGCGAATCTACGATGCGGAAAAGCGCCAGCTCTATTTATCCTGGAATTATAATGAAACTGCCGATAACGAACCGAGCCACTCACCTAATGAATTGAAGCGTCTGTTTCGAGAACTGATCCTGCTGACGTGCAAACAAGGTATGCATAACATCAGGGTGTTTAATGCTAGTACAGGCCAATCAAGTTCGTATTGCTAACACTTTAGAGCCTCTTGCAAAAGGCTCTTTATTTAGCTGAAATTGTCCAGTTGGTTGTTGAGTTCATGTCTGTATAGTAAATCTTACCAATGGAGTCACCCGAGTCACCAAACGAGATATGTTCAATATCGATATCGCCTTTAAAGCGCGTATTAATGGCAATACCGTCAACATACCCGTTTCCGCCCGAATTGAGGCTCCGTAAATTCAAGACAGCATCTTTAACGGCATAAATTTCTCGAATCGAGTGGGCAAAATCAAACGAAGACGTACCATCCAGACCGGTTCGATCACCGCGTTCATTATGTATTGCCATATCCCTAATTTGAACACCGGCAATATCGATATAGACATCCAGATCGGTAATTTTAAAGTATGAACTCCAGGTAATCACCGAATCCGCATTACCCACACCAAGGTCGGGCGAACCATCACCGTTAAAGTCAATACCCGAACCGTCCGCACCAAAACCATTACCATCATTTTCAATATGAAGATCTTCTGGCCCTAAATACCCCTGAATACCAATCTGGCTAATCAGTGTTGTTGTGCCAGTTGCTCCTTCATGTAGACCGTTTGAATGGTTGCCATCGATATCCAAACCGGCAGAACCAACCTCATACGAAGAGCTCGCTATACCAACTGCATCAATTTCAATGCGAAAATCGACGGCTTGCTCCAGTATCAACTCGGCCGCCGCGTAATCATCCGAACCAAACCTTCCCGCTGATTGATAGGAGCTAAAACCACCCTCATTTGCCCAGCCATCGGTAAAATCGAAATGAATGACCAGGTCACCATCTCCATAGGTTTTCTCGGCGTCAATCGCCGCGTTCAGCCGAGTTGAATCAATACCCGCCGCGACATCAGCAAAACGCGTATCGACGTTTCCCTCGTCAACATAGAGCTGAGCGATTTCACGCATATTGGAGAAGCCATAGGCAAGAACATTCTCACCCGTCGAGCCCGTCACATCGACTTCAAGTCTTAAATTATCAAGAAAAGTACTGGACGTCCCCGTGCCATTACCCATCGAGTTTCCACCTACGCGAATGCCTTGAATCAGCAGATAACCAGAATCCTGCCAAGCAAACTCACCAATTTCAACTTGGGCTTCGACATCGATAGTCAAACCGGCCTGACCCGTGACCTTTCGCATCCCCGGTTCATTCAGACTTTCCAGTTCGGCGTAAGCGCCCGTGTGTACGGCAGCAATTGCCGTTGCCAATGCAACTTTTTTTAGACCCTTCATGACGATTTAGCCCCCTACAAAATATTTTTGCATTCGACCAACTTCGCTACTCATCAGATAATCCTGAGGTAGACGAATCATAAAGGTAAACATAGTTCAACTTTCGGTTTTATCAACTCAATGTTCTCGCGAAATTTCGTGCCAAATCTGGTCAGACCTTTACGAATAATCAGCCTCACAAATAGCTTGTCGTTAATCTCAATTGGCCGGATAATCAGAGGCTCTTTTATCAACAGTTTTTTATCAAACAGTCGCCCGTTAGCTTGCAGCCACCACTATGACTTTAGACGCCCCGCTTCCAGAAGCACTTTACACCGCTCAGCAAGTGCGTGAGATGGACCGAATCGCCATTGAAGACTATGGCGTTAACGGCTTTGAACTGATGCAAAAAGCGGCACGTTTCACTTTTCACGTATTGCTTAAGAAATGGCCTCAGTCAAAACACATATGTGTTATCTGTGGCAGCGGCAATAATGCCGGAGATGGCTATATCATCGCGGCGTTGGCTAAAAAGCGAGGCTTAACGACAACCTTACTATCGTTATCAGACCCGGAAAAATTAATGGGTGATGCGCAGTTAGCATATCATTATGCTCAAGAACAAGGCGTTATCCACCAGCCATTTTCAGCGCAACACTGGGCAACTCAGTCTAGCCATAAAGATCTGGTGATTGTTGATGCCCTGCTCGGCACCGGCCTCAATACTGAAGTTCGAGGCCACTACAAAGAGGCCATTGAGCTTTGCAATCAGGGTAATGCACCTGTCTTGGCTGTTGATATCCCGTCTGGGCTATCTGCCGATACAGGTCAAGCGATGGGCATTGCTATAGAGGCTGAGTGCACGGCAACCTTTATTGGATTAAAGCTGGGCATGCTAACAGGAAGCGGTCGACGTTATTGTGGCCGGCTCTATTTCGATGAACTGGACATCGCTCCGAATATAATAGAACAAGTGCCTAGTATCGCTCGCAGACTTGATCTGGAGACCTTACTGCCGCAACTGAAACCACGCTTGGCCGACTCTCACAAAGGTCGCTGCGGACATGTTCTCCTGATTGGTGGTGATCACGGTTATGGTGGTGCAATTATCATGGCAGCAGAAGCCGCCGCGCGCAGTGGTGCTGGCTTGGTCAGCGTCGCGACACAAGCAGAACACTGCTCAGCTTTACTCGCCAGACAACCTGAAATTATGGTTAAGAGCGTCAGCAATATCGCTGAGCTTAGTTCGTTATTAAAGAAGGCAAGTGTACTGGTGGTGGGTCCAGGCCTCGGTCAATCAGCGTGGTCTCAGCAAATGCTGGTAACAGCATTAAAAAGCAACATTCCAACCATTTTGGATGCAGATGCACTTAATCTGATAGCCTTGCATTCAGATTGGCTCCCTCAAAACCGCCAGCACTTAGTCATGACCCCACACCCTGGTGAAGCGGCTCGTTTGCTCGAACGTTCAAGCACCGAAATTCAATCGGATCGTATGATCGCCGTAAAAAACTTACAGAAAAAATGGGGCAGTGCCATCATTCTCAAAGGCAGCGGCAGCCTGATAGCTCATTTAGATCAAACGATAAGGATATGCCCTTATGGCAATCCAGGAATGGCAACCGGAGGCATGGGAGACGTGCTAAGTGGCATATTGGGAGGTTTGATTGCTCAGGGAATAGACAAAGCCTATGCTCTGGAGCTTGGTGTTTGCCTGCATGCGGCAGCAGCAGACATTGCCGCTGACAAATACGGCCAACGAGGACTGCTTGCTTCTGACATTATGCCGCATGCCCGACAGTTACTAAACGGTCTTACCGACTTCTAAGTCGGCTTTTGTTCAGCACGCAGTTTGCGGCGCACATCCATCAATACCTTGCCAAAGGTGTTCTCGCCACGCCGATCCCGACCGCAACCCCAAAAGTAGTCGTATTGGCTACTTTCCAAAATTTTGCGTTCGCCAGTTTCTAACAGTCGCCGAGCGACATTATCGTGGGTACGGCATTTGGTGTAAAAAGCGCGTGTCATCACCACCCGCTTTACGTTCGGCCAATCATCACGAACCTTTTTAAACCGGCTTCGCCCCAGCTTTCTGGCTTGTTTTGGTGATGAGCACACTCGTATTCGCTCAAACAGCTCTAAATCGGTCGACTTAAATTTCATCGCCTGAAAATAGTGTTCGACCGTCGACCATTGTTTTCCATCCAAGGTAAACGAATGCGAAGAATACGTCCCCAGAACTTCATCACCATCGCTACGGCGAACAAACACCGCATCTTCATCTAAATCCGGGAACAGCAATGAAGGCTCCTTGGCGTCATTATCGCGATTAATCTTCTATCTTAATCACAATAAACGAAGGGTTCCCCTGCCTAACAATCAAAGCTGAAATCGCACGGTCCTCGGGCAGCCCTTCTACAATGTTGGAAAACTCGTCCACGGTTTCAAAGGTTTTGTTATCCAGGCGAGTAATAATATCACCAGGACGAATACCGGCGCTTCTCGCAGGACCGTCTCCAACTTCAACAACTTGAACACCTTCATTCAAAATCAACTCATCAAGCGCTTCGCGATCAACCTCCCGCACCTTCACACCCAAACGATTACTTTTCTCAACCGCCCGTTTTGCGGGCGCCACGCCTTCCTTACCTTCGGTCGGCAATTCACCAATGTTAACGGTAATCTGCATTTCCTTACCATCACGCATTACTAACAGTTTTGCATCATGCCCCACTTTTGTACGCCCAACCAAATGTGGCAGCTCCGAAGACAAATCTATTTCTTCATTTTGGTATTCGATAATGACATCACCGGCCTTCAATCCAGCCTCTTCAGCGGGTGACCCTTCAACGACTTGCGCAACTAACGCACCATACGGTTTTTTCAGACCGAAAGATTCGGCCAGATCTTTACTCACTTCCTGAATCAGTACGCCCAACCAACCTCGCGAAACATAGCCCTGCTCTTTAAGTTGATCAACAACATTCATTGCCACATCGATCGGAATCGCAAAAGAAACCCCCATAAACCCGCCAGAACGCGTGTATATTTGCGAGTTAATTCCTACCACCTCGCCATCCATATTGAACAGTGGACCGCCTGAATTCCCAGGATTGATCGCGACATCGGTCTGAATGAACGGCACGTAATTTTCTTTCGGTAAACTGCGACCTTTGGCACTGACAATACCCGCAGTAACGGTGTAATCAAAACCAAAAGGCGAACCAATGGCAAACACCCACTCGCCCACCTTCAGATCTTTCGACTTACCCAGTTTGGCAGCAGGCAGTTTATCCGTATCGACTTTCAAAACAGCCAGGTCTGAACGTTTATCAGCGCCAACCAGCTCCGCTTTGATTTCTTTTCGGTCATCAAAACGAACGTAAATTTCATCAGCAGCATCTATGACATGATTATTTGTCAGAATAAATCCATCATCGCTAACGATAAAACCAGAGCCCATAGACTTAAGCCGCTTTTTTTCCCCTCGATCTTCGAATGGTCTGCCAAAAAAATGCCGGAATAGCTCTGGAATCTGCTCCAGGTCTCCGTGATATGGCGACTTGGATTGTCGCTTCTCATGACTCACTGTACTGATATTGACCACAATCTCCGAATATTCCTCAACCAATTCGGTAAAATCCGGGAGGCTGGCTGCGTACAATTTGGGTGCGATTAAAGTACAAAAACAAAGCACGACCCAAATAGCCGCGTGCAATTTATTGCGATACATCATAAAGACTCCTGTGCGGGCACAAGCCCATTAATATTGGCCCAATCCAGATTCTTGGATTTATGACAAACGAAGTCTTGTTATTGTGAAGGGAGAACGATCCTTTTCAACTTAAAGTTCTGTAACGGCGGGGTAACTACGTTGACTCATCACGGCGTAAGGCAATGCCAACCATTTCAGGAATAAAACGCGAATCATCGGAATGACTAACGATGTATCGTCGCGCCAAACCAAACCCAAGCATCAGTGCAAGTACGCCCGTCAAAGCAACTGCGCCATCCTGCCATCCTAAATAGCTTTTTGCGAGCATTGAAAAAGCAAGCATTAACACCAGGGGCATCAGGTAGACCAGCAACGAAGCTGTCAGCAACCCTTGCTCGGGAATACTCAACAAAACAATATCGCCGGGTTTGGCATGCAGCACATTTTCAACAGTCAGCTCAATGCATTTTCCACTCGAAAGTTTGGCCAGGGCGCTCTGACCGCACCCGGCCTTCAGGCTGCAGCCGTCGCAGGCACTTTTTCTTTCTGCCCTGACTTTGGCCAAGTTGTCAGCCTTGCCTTCGACAGTCATCACCAACGCGCGCTCTTCAATCATTACATTCAGTTACTCTGCTAGTACATCGTCCAGTTCATATTGACCAGGCTTGACCGATTCCGCAACCATCATCGCTGTCATCGCGGGAACCTCACCCACCACGGTCACGTTATAACGATGCTCGCCAAATTGAAATTTCTGCGCGTAAGCAACCGTTGCGCCGACCAGCGATGCACCCTCAGGCAACATTTTATTTTCGGAGGCTTCAATAAACACGCTATAACTGGCCAGACCATCACTATAAACCATGACGTTATCACCCGGGTCAAGCGGCCCACTCACCTTTTTAAAACCCGGTGGTGCCCAGTCTACCATCCACTTCATTTCGCTTGGCCAGCGTCGGTCTTTTTTAGCCGACGGAATGACCTCATGCTTTACCAAGGTACCTGTCTTGGTAACTTGCAATTCGTCGTCTGCAATATGTAACGGAAATTCTATTTGCGTATATTGAAAGCGCTCTAATTCCACTCCCTGATCATTTTGCAAGACAGATTTAAGCAAAAGCCCTGTTTGCTGATCCAGCCAAAGTACGTAGCTGTAGCGATGAGCGTCTTGAGCCATGACCGAAATTTTAATACTGGAACGATCGATCAGGCGATCCTGCCCCGCCATTTCAATCCGGTAATAGTGGTGATCAGGTTCAAATTTGGCAAATGCCTGAACTATTTTATTGGTCAGTTGAGAGGGCTCAACTTGCACAACACGGTTATCTGGAAAAACACACATCACGACAGCCCCACGGCGAAAGACTTCTCCCTTCTCGCCATCAAGCTGAATCAATCGCTCCTGCTCCTCGCCACGGTCATAACGATGAACAATTCGCATTGAACTTGTTGCCTCGTCGCGACTGAAAACAAACACACCCCGATAATTTTGGTGAATTGCTGCCGTTTGCATTTTTTCCAGCCATTGCTTCGCCGGCAGCTGAAGATCGGCAGACGCTAGCGAGCTCAACAGCATCGCCAAGCACAACACAAAAAACCTGTGTACTATTGTTAACCCATTCATACCACTCATATCTGTTCAAAGCTCATATTCAAACAAGCACCTGCACCGCCATACTAAATACCTACTGAATTCACACTGGCAACCCGAGCCAAAGGCATCACGCTCGACGGGGCCCCCAGAACCGCATGTTCGGAGTGGCGCAGCAAATAAGCGTTTAATCGTTGGGCATGCTCAGCACTGAATTCTATGATGACCCTGGGTTCGTGCGACATTGACCCCGTTGAAGCCTTAACTAAAGTCGATTCTTCCTGCGTTGTATCAAGGCCCACAAACAGAGATGTCCCTTCACCTGAACCATTGGTGACGCCATTTTGCAGGACAAAGAAAAAGGCAAAAGCGACACTCGCTGCAATAGCCAAAAAACCACCGACACGCTGAGCAATCGGCAAAGTCTCACTGGCAGAAAGTTGCTCCTTTTGACTGTCAGCTGCAGTCTGCGCAGATTCACCCTGCTCAATCCATTGCGACACCGCCTGACGCACATCAATCTCAAGCACATTTTCTGTGTCATGGCGTAACACGTCACGAACCCGGTGATAGCATTGCCATGTGCGACTCAATTCCTGATGATCTGAGTGCGACAATATTCGCTGAAGCTCAAGTTCATTGACCTCATCATCCATTAAAGCCGATATCGATTCTTTCAAACGATCGTCCATAATAACCTCTCTTGGCAAACAATTTGCTCCCAATTCGACCCAGTTCTCAACAATACATTCACCTTCAGTCTTCGTTTCCTGTCAGTGCCCTAATTTCTTTATCGACAGATTCTCTGGCGCGAAAGATTCTTGATCGAACCGTACCAACAGGGCAATTCATCACCGAGGAAATCTCGTCATAACTCAAGCCATCAAATTCCCGTAATGTCAGCGCTGCGCGTAAATCTTCAGGCAAGCCCATGATCGCTCTCTTTACCACTCGCTCTAATTGTTCTTTGTTGAGCACACTTTCGGGTGACGCAATATCTCTCAAATTGAGTCCGGCGGACAAATGTTCGGCCTCATGTATGTCGATATCTGCTGCAGGCGGACGGCGCCCTTTCGATGCCAGATAGTTTTTTGCACAATTGATCGCAATGCGATAAATCCAGGTATAAAAGGCGCTATCACCGCGAAAACCCTTGAGCGCACGATACACTTTGATAAATGTTTCCTGGGTCACGTCTGCGATTTCATGATGGTCGCTAACATAACGAGAAACGATAGAAGCGACTTTTGCCTGATATTTAATCACTAGCAAATCAAAGGCTTTTTTGTCGCCTTTTTGTGCACGCGCAACCAGCTTCTGGTCGACAGAAAGCTCAGCATTCAAATTATCATTGCTATTGGCAGTCGTATTGGTATGCATTCTATCGTTGTTATTGGTGGGAAAAAGCTGCCGAGAGTGGAATCGCCGCATCTGAGCACCATTATCGCCCACAGCGGGTGAAATTAAAACGCCGCCCGGATCAACAGAATTATCAAGACAAAACAGGCCTGCCTTTACACCTGACATAGTACTGCCCTTTTATGATTCCAGTCCTCAAAAGACTGTCGATTTGCAATTTAGTTCAATCCGTCAATAATACGTACGTCCAATCCTCGATCTAACAAAGTGAATCATGCAATCTTCTTATTTATATGACGTTCTGATCATCGGAAGCGGTGCAGCAGGCTTGACGGCAGCGTTAAACCTACACCCACAGACCTCGGTCGCAATCATTTCCAAATCTGCACTCTCAAGCGGTTCAACTCCTTGGGCCCAAGGGGGGGTGGCGGCAGTTCTGGCCGATAACGACGATATTGAGTCACATATTAAAGACACCTTAACCGCTGGCGCAGGTCTGTGCCATCAAGATGCGGTGCGTCAAACTGTCAGCAATGGGCGCCAGAGTATCGATTGGTTGATAAAACAAGGTGTCGATTTTACCCGCGATCAAAATAGTACCAATACCGAACACAACACCGCTGAAAAATACCACTTAACCAAAGAGGGCGGGCATAGTCACCGCCGAGTGGTGCATGCAGATGATGCAACGGGGCTGGCGATTTCCGTCGCACTTTGCGATCAAGTCAACCAAGCCGATAACATTGATATTTACGAAAATCGTGTTGCCGTTGATCTGATCACGAATCAAAAACTGTTTTTACCCGGAAATCGATGCGTGGGCGCTTATGTGCTCAATTGCAATAACAGTCACGTAGAGCTATTTCGTGCCCGGTTTGTCATCGTTGCCACGGGCGGCGCCAGCAAGGCTTACCTATACACCAGCAACCCCGATGGCGCTAGTGGTGACGGTATCGCCATGGCCTGGCGTAGCGGTTGCCGGGTAGCCAATATGGAATTCAATCAGTTCCACCCAACCTGTCTATATCATCCACAGGCAAAATCTTTTTTGATTTCTGAAGCAGTCAGAGGCGAAGGCGGTAAACTGCGATTGCCCGACGGCACACGCTTTATGCACAATTTCGATAAACGCGAAGAGCTCGCACCCAGAGATATTGTGGCACGTGCGATCGACCATGAAATGAAACGCATCGGGGCGGACTGCCTGTATCTGGACATCAGTCACAAACCGAATGATTTTGTAAAAATGCATTTTCCGACCATCTACGAAAGATGCCTGAGCTTTGGAATTGATATCTGCAAAGAAGCGATTCCGATTGTTCCAGCTGCTCACTATACCTGTGGTGGCATCATCGTTGACCATCGGGGACGGACCGACCTGAACCAGTTATATGCCATCGGGGAAGCCTCTTTTACCGGGCTTCACGGCGCTAACCGGATGGCAAGCAACTCCCTGCTTGAATGCATTGTTTACGGGCATGCAGCGGCAGAAGACATCAACCAAAAACTGGCAGAAATTCCTGAGCCGCCCGACGCCCCTCTTTGGGACGAGTCACAGGTCACCGACTCAGATGAAGACGTGGTCATTTCCCACAACTGGGACGAACTCAGACGATTTATGTGGGACTACGTTGGAATTGTACGAACCAACAAACGCCTGCAACGCGCCAAGCATCGTGTTGACTTATTGCTTCAGGAAATCCGGGAATATTATAGCAATTACTGTATCAGCAATGACTTGCTTGAGTTACGCAATCTGGCCACTGTGGCCGACCTGATTATCTGCTCAGCGATTCAGCGAAAAGAAAGCAGGGGTTTGCACTACACATTAGACTACCCGGAAACACTAACCGTCACCAAGGACACCATACTGACACCAACAAATTACTCAAACAAGTGAGCCTCTTGCCCCGCTCCTAGTACATCAGTGCAACCACTGAGTCAGCAACGAGATCAGCCGGTCTCGACGGATCGGTTTACTGATGTAATCATTCATTCCGGCATTTAAGCACTTTTCAACATCACCCGACATCGCGTTCGCGGTGACGGCGATAATCACCTGTTTTGGGTTATGACGACCGGCACGTATTCGGCGGGTTGCCTCCAGACCGTCCATGCGCGGCATCTGCCAATCCATCAGAATCATGTCATAATGCTGATATTGAACAATCTCCAAGGCCTCGACCCCGTCATTAGCCACATCGGCTTTCAGGCCCAGTTTTTTTAACATCAATAAAATGACTTGCTGATTGACTTTGTTATCTTCAACGACTAACAAACGTTTGTGACTCAAAGCCTGTAAATCAAGATCGGGTTTTGGAGCCTTCGCTATGAGCTGCCCGTCTTGCATTTCTCGTGAGTTGTTATTCGTCTCGATTAACGCTCGCAGTGCATCAAACTTTAAGGGCTGACTTGCAAACAATACCGGCAAATCCATTTGCTTGACTATTTTCACCTCAAAGCGCTGATGTCGGACGCCTAACACGATCATCTGGTGTCTTTTCAGGTTGGTGGGTAAACGGTCTGCCAAGGCATTTGGGTCACCCAACAAACCCTCATCACAACAGATACTCAAAATATCCTGTTCCGAGCATTTTTCCAACTCGGCAACCCAGTGATGAAACGCTCCCAATTCCACTGCCTCATATCCCAAGGCCGAAACATAACGCTCAATCACCGCAACCTGATATTGGCTTTGCCCCAAAATAAGCACTTTATTACGGGGTCGGTCGGCGACATCTGACCGAAGAACAAGCGGACTATCCCAGTTCTTACCACTCTCAACCGCCAATTTTAAATTGAATGTAAAAGTGGTCCCAACACCCTCTTCGCTGCGAAATTCAATGCGCCCTCCCATTAACGCTGAAAGGTGCTGGCTGATTGTCAACCCCAAACCGGAACCACCATGCTTGCGTGTAGTGGAATTGTCACCTTGCGCGAAAGGCATGAACAAACTTGATTGAGCCTGTTCCGAAAGACCAATTCCGGTATCTCTTACCTCAATCAATATATTAACAGTTTGCGCATTCTGGCTGGTCGGCTCTATCCATAATTCAACCCGCCCGGTTGACGTAAACTTCACCGCATTGCTCGCCAAGTTCAGAATAATTTGCCGAAGCCGTCCTGGGTCCCCAATCACGTGCCGATTGATATCAGGAGACATAAAATAGACAAACTCCAGGTTTTTCTCGTTCGCCTGAAAAGCAATCAGATCGGCGCAGTCGTCCAACGCTTTACGCAGATCAAAGGGAATTTGTTCCAGGTCCAGCTGATTCGCCTCAACTTTTGAGAAATCCATAATATCATTAATCAGCGATAACAAAGCCTGAGCAGAGGTGCTCATAATGCTCACATAGTTTTCTTGATCGGGCTCCAGAGAAGTCCGTTCCAGCACCTCAGACATACCAATAATGGCATTCATAGGCGTACGGATTTCATGACTCATTGAAGCCAGAAAAACATTTTTGCTTCGATTAGCCTGTTCAGCGTCTTTTCTGGCTTCCTCTAAAGCCTGGTTTTTGGCTCTAAGCACATTTAACACGTCACTCAGCTGAGCCGTTCTAATATTGAACCAGCTCGCAAGATGCGCCAGCTCGTCACTGCCCTCGACCCTTAAACGGGTCACATAATCTTCCCGGCTAACCAGCCTTCGAATTTGAGAAGTGAGCCTGGAGACAGATGACAAAAACGCCGTATTAAAAAACAGGCCAAACAGAATGGCAGCGAGCACAACTAACACAAACAGCAAGCTCAGCATTTGACTCTTAATCTGCGCCACTGCCACTTTAGCGTAGCGTGCCGGCATCGCGATAATGACCTTCCAGCCGGTATCCGGCATCGCGAACACGCTGACG
>Ga0316207_10004524_pt1 | contig 12032 bp, 10 predicted proteins | sample 6weekpyrite_MG_FD_204943 | JGI IMG/M metagenome (GOLD analysis project Ga0316207, IMG submission 204943) | Microbial mat bacterial communities from mineral coupon in-situ incubated in ocean water Damariscotta River, Maine, United States -... | ecosystem: Environmental > Aquatic > Marine >... | reverse complement strand
TCATTATCATCGTCGTCGCCTTCATTTTTTTGATCTTCTTCATTATCATCATCGTCGCTTTCATTTCTTTGATCTTCCGAATTGTCATCGTCTCCAGAATTATCATCATCTTGGTTGTTGTCGTCATTGTCGCTGTCCTGATCATTATTATTCGGAGTTTGGATTGAGTCACAGCTAGAAGGTGCATTTAATACGTCTATTTCAGCAGTATTACCCGCAATGCTAACCTTTATACGGCAGGGTATAATATAAGGTTGTCGTATGGTTAGTGCCCAAATGTTCTGATTATTTACTACCGTTACACCAAGCAGGCTATTATTATTAGTCGCTGTTACTAAAACATATTCACCCTGTTGGTGGTAAGTTCCTTCAATATGTATATTGAGACTATTAGGATCCCAATTGGCTTTGGTAATTAGTACTTGTGCGTGAACTAAGCTGCCAACACAATCGCCACCCGCATTACATTCCTTATCACTATTATCCGTAGCGCCATCACAATCATTATCAATTCCATCACCGCAGTTTTCATTAGTACCAGGATTGATATTTGGATTGGCATCATTACAATCAATTGGCCCACATATTCCGCCCTGAGGGCTAAAGTCATCGCCATCATTATCAATGCAAGTCAAATTACAATTGGTTGCTACGGGATCCGCTGAATCGGTTAATCCATTGCAGTTATTGTCAATGTTATCTCCACATGCTTCTACTGCGCCGGGATTTATGTTTGGCGCATTGTCATTGCAATCTACCAAACCACAAGCACCACCCTGTGTTGAATATCCATCGTTGTCGTTGTCAGTACACAGATTGGGGTTATTATCAACTACGGTAATGATTCGTTGCGCAGGTGTGGGATCTGTCATTCCTAAATTATCGGTAACAAAGAATTGAACAACATAGGTACCTGCTTGGGTGAACGTTATATTTCCCGGAATTTGTTGAATTGAGGCCGGGGCTGCACTTGCGAAATCCCAACGATAACTTAATGGAAAATTATTATCTGGATCAGAAGCGTTAGCTTGAAAAAATATACTACCACCAATGGCGATAGTTTGATTACTGCCTGGTGAGATAATATTTCCATTAGGTGCTTGATTGCTCGGCACGCTTCCACAAAATTGTGTTAAATCATTGTTAAACCAATGCGTCCATGCAGGATCTATACGTTGCCCATAAGAACTACTATGGCATAAATCGCATCCGTCCGAAGCGTAAGGCGTAGTCCCGTTAAACGCATTGCAGGTATCATCTACAGTATTACCATATTGCGGTTGTGCTATAGCGGTAGGCATTAATATTAAAAACCAGAAATAGCAAATTAGACTAAGCAAAGCTTTCAGGTTTTTGTTGCAATTCATGACTGCCTCCGTTCTGTCAGTATTTTAAGGAATTTTATTTCACTTTAATCTTTATTGTTTCTCTGCCTTTTGAATCCAAAAGATGGACAGCGCAAGCCATACATGGATCAAAGCTGTGGATCGTCCGTAAAATTTCTAATGGTTGATTACTATCAAACAACTGATGGCCGCGTAGTGCAGCCTCATAAGGCCCGTCTTTACCTTGCGAATCTCGAGGACCTGCATTCCATGTGCTGGGTACTACACATTGATAATTGTCAATTACACCATTACGTACCACGACCCAGTGCGCCAATGCACCTCGTGGTGCCTCTGTATAACCCGCACCTTGGCCGAGTACTGGCCAGGTGGTAGGATCGAATCGTGATGAATTGTGTGTATTCAAATCACCGGCATTGATATTAGTCATCAATTCAGAATGCCAAGTAGACATTTGATCAGCGATGACCTTTGTTTCTAACGTTCGTGCTAAGGTTCTACCCAAAGTAGAGTACATAGCTTTTAACGGTAATTTGAGTTCACTCAAGCTGTCATTCACTAATTTTTGGACATCAGCGTTACCTGAAGCATATTTCAGGACGATACGTGCCAATGGTCCGACTTCCATTACATTGCCTCGCCAACGGGGTGACTTAAGCCAAGAATAGGAATCATTGACATTCAAATGTTGAAAGGGTGGTTGGGGGCCTGTGTAGTTTAGATTTGTTTCACCATTATAAGGATGTAAAAGACTATTTTTACCGCTGCTGTAGTCATACCAGGAATGTGCGACACTTTCAGTGACTTGATTGGGGTCATCTAAATCTACTGAATGGATGGTAGATAAGTCGCGATTGAGAATAGCTCCTCGTGGAAAAAATAAACTATTGGTGTCTGTGGCGGAGGTGGAGGGAAAATCACCATAACATAAAAAATTACCAACGCCTTCACCTCTGTTACCCCAGTCTTTGTAAAACTTCGCAATTGCAATGGTATCTGGAATGTATACTTGATCGACAAAATCTTGCATTTCGTTAATTGTATTTAATACCAGGTTTAATCCATCTTGATCAACAGCAGTTGCGCCCGGAACAAAACTAACCTGGCCAGAATCGGATTGATTTGCGCTAATTGCGCAGGGTGCACCACCTACAATAAAATTTGGATGCGGGTTTTTTCCTCCAAATATAGTGTGTAATCGTGCTACATTACGTTGCCATTCTAAAGCTTCTAGGTAATGTGCAAAGGCAATCAAGTTTAATTCTGGTGGTAACTTATATTCTGGGTGTCCCCAATAGCCGTTTCCAAAAATCCCAAGTTGTCCGGTATTAACAAAATTTTGCAGTTTGGTTTTAACTTCGCTGAAATATGAGGGGGTATTGTTGTGCCAGTTACTAATACATTGTTGAAGGGTTGCCGTTTTGTTCGGATCTGCATCTAAAGCAGAAACAATATCAACCCAATCTAAAGCGTGCAAATGATAGAAATGCATAACATGATCATGGATAAATTGGGCGCCAATCATTAAATTACGAATAATTTCAGCATTACGAGGAATTGTTATATCTAACGCTGATTCAACAGCACGTACCGAAGCGATTCCGTGTACTAATGTACAAACCCCGCAAATACGTTGTGCGAATGCCCAAGCATCGCGAGGATCTCGACCAGTTAATATTGTCTCAATACCCCTAACCATCGTGCCCGAACTTGAGGCACGCGTAATTATTCGATTGGCGTCTGTTTCAGCTTCAATACGCAAATGGCCTTCAATGCGCGTAATTGGATCAACCACAACCGTTGCCATAGATTTCCCCTACCTATTTTGACTATTATATTTTTGTTAAAACTGGTATTGCAGGTGCCGAGCAGCTCGAACCATCACCGGTTGCAGGACCTGTATTTAAAGTCGAATAAAAACTGCCTTTATCCCAAAACTGTGGTTCAGAACAACCTAAACAACCGTGCCCAGAGTGCATGGGATAACTGGTGCTACCATTCCATTTAATCGAACTACAAGAATTAAATGTAGTCGGACCTTTACAGCCCAATAAATACAAGCAATACCCATTACGAGCGCCAACATCATCAAAACTTTGTGCAAATTCCCCCGCGTTATAATGAGTTAATCTTGAACAGCAATCATGGACAGTTTTGCCGTAAAATATTTGCGGTCGATTGTGTTCATCCAAAGCAGGTAAAGCTTGATATGTGAGGTAATAGGCAACGACACCTGAAATTACTTCAGGTATAGGTGGGCAACCGGAAATATTGATAAGTGGTTTATTTGCAATTTGACCCTCTTGCATTAAACTTTGCACACTAGTGGCTTGCGTGGGATTTGGATTGGCCATGGGTAAGCCGCCAAAGGAAGCGCAAGTCCCAACCGCAATCACCAAGGCGGCATCACTCACGGTTTCTCGCAACATATCCAGATTTGATTGGCCGGCGATAGTTGAAACGGCACCACCGTTTAACAAGGGAATGGAACCATCAACGATAACCACATATTGCCCGTTAGCATTTGCCATGGCTTGCAATCGGGCTTGCTCTGCTGCCACGCCGGATGCCGCTTGTAAAGTATGGTGATAATCCAGTGATATGTAATTTAGGATTAGGTTTTCTATGCTATTGTCATAGGAGCGGGTGAGTGATTCAGTGCAACCCGTACATTCCTGAAATGATAACCAAATAACAGTGGGTTTGGGTGTGCCTGTTAAAGTATCTGCAATAACAGTCGCTTGGTTTGGTGCCAATCCCAACATAGACGCAGTTACGGCACAATATTTTAAAAACTGCCGGCGTGAAATACCCTGCAAGTGTAAATGTGATATTAATGTATTTTTATCAGACATTATCACTCCCCTTGTTTTGCGATAAAAGCCTTGGGACGTTCTGATTAAGTCATCCTACTATCTAACTTTTTCAGCGCCTCCCTTGTTAAAATCAACAAATTACAAAAACTACTCGGAAAATATATGTTTTTTTATTGAGCGCAGTTTTTTCTGTCCATATTGTATTTCTTCTGAACTAGTTGTGAGCATTTTTGGAAGATAAGCTATTTCAATTAGTTCGCATTGCCTATTATTTTTTTCATCAAAGTGGCTTGTCCACCAGACACCTTGAATACTGGTTTCTTCAATCTCCGTAAGTGTTCCCAAATTCAATTTAATATAAACTTCCCCATTGCCTAATATATTTTTTAGCGTATGAGTTTGATCTGCAGAAAAAATACTACGTAAATCAATGGCACTCTCTTGCTGGGAATGATTAAGTTTATTCAATGCCTCATCGATTTCATTTAATACTGCAACCACTAACTCTTGATGCGTACAAGCGGTGTTTGCTTCATTTGAAATGCTAATAGGAATAAACGGCTTCATGACTGACGTCCCATTGGTCAAATAAGTCACTAACATGGCGGTTAACTTGTGGTAATGCACTTTGAACAGCTTCGGTTAAACATGTACCCCAGCTCATTGTTTTTGGTTGTACTGCTATGAGGGCAATATTTTTTGGATAACGATTCATCAAACGCGCAGTTGTTAAAACATCGAACAAATTGACATCATGCACCGCGTTCGGTTTATAGGTGTTGAGGAATTGTGTTACATCATCAGCAATAAAAATCTGGATGGTGCCGGGATCTGCGCGTAGATTTGTCGCGTCAATAATAATCAAATTGTCTGAATTGTCGAAAAAATTAATCAGCGTAAAACTAAGCGTTCCGCCATCAATAAATTCGATTGATTTGTCAGTAGTGTAGAATGGTTTAATCGCATCGACTGCGCGAACGCCTAATCCTTCATCTGAAAGTAGTGCGTTTCCAATGCCAATAACAACGGTTTTCCCGGTCATGGCTGAATCCCCAAAATTCTCACACTTTGAATGCGTGTTTTTATTTTTGTTTTGTTTTGATATTATTGAATAGTACTAAAATTAAAATAAATCACTGAACGTTAGATGTCAACGAATTTTAAATCCGACTTAAACACTTGGAAATTATTTTTCTCTTAAGCAAAATTTTTGAATAAGGAATATCATGTGCCTCGGTATACCCATGCAAATCGCTGACATTAATGGCTTTGTTGCACGATGTAATGCAAAAGGTATTGAGCGGGATGTCAATCTTTTTATGTTGCAACATGAAGACTTAAAGGTGGGTGATTATGTTATGGTACATGTCGGTTATGCCTTGCAAAAAATTTCTGCTAGTGATGCACAAACGAGTTGGGAATTATTTGATCAAATTCTAGCAAAAGAGACAGAAGACTTAAATAATGCATGAGTTGTCTATTTGCAATAGTATTGTTTCCCAAGTGACAAAAGTTGCTCAATCTCATAATGCTACTGAGGTAACGCATATTTACTTAAATGTAGGGTTATTATCGGGCATAGAACCCCAGCTTTTACAACAAACATTTCCTTTTGCCAGTGCAGAAACGTTAGCGGATAATGCTGAGTTACATATCAGTGTGGAGTCTTTAGAGGTACGTTGTCTAGATTGTTTGCAGACTTCAAAAGTGACTATGCAAAACTTAAGTTGCGCTCACTGCCAGTCGTGGAAAACTCAACTATTGAGTGGGGATGACTTAACGCTGGCACGTGTTGAATTAAAAATTAATGAGGATTAACTATGTGTGGAGTTTGTGGTTGCAGTCCTTCGGTAAATTCAGTCCCAAATAAAACAGTTGTTGATGTATATGAGAAAATTCTCTCTAGTAACGATATTTTGGCAGCGCGTAACAGGCAACTCTTAGATAAGCATAATATTTTATGTTTAAATCTGATGTCATCTCCAGGCTCAGGTAAAACGAGTCTATTAGAAGCCACAATTGAACAACTCAAAGATCAATATCGCATAGCGGTAATTGAAGGCGACCTGGAAACGGAAAATGACGCAAAACGAATCCGAGACAAAGGTGTTCAGGCAATTCAAATTGTTACTGGATCTGCCTGTCACCTGGAAGCAGACATGGTATTTTCTGCGCTTCAGAAATTGGATTTAGAGGCGATAGATATACTATTCATTGAAAATGTTGGAAACCTGGTTTGCCCGGCCAGTTTTGACCTGGGCCATCATCGAAATATTACCTTACTCTCTACTACCGAAGGTGATGATAAACCAGCGAAATATCCTGTTATGTTTCGAGCTGCTGATATATGTTTAATTACTAAATCAGATTTATTAGACTATTTAGATGACTTTGATACCCAACAGGCCGAAAAAAACCTTCGGCAGTTGGCAAATGTAGCACCCTGTATTTCTTTATCATCGCGTCAACCAGCATCATTGAAAGCCTGGTTACATTTGTTAATTCAGACCAAACAACAACATGAGCTCGCACTGACGAATCAAAAAACATTTTTGCCAAAAATGCAAAATCAAGGTGCAGCACTGCATAAGGAAACCCACTATGAGCCAACAAGCACGGTATTGGCTTGAAAAAATACATGCACTGGATTTTAATGAAAAAGTAAAAATCATGAATGTGTGTGGTGGTCATGAGCGTTCGCTTTCCATGGCTGGCATACGTGGTGTACTACCTAAAAATATTGAACTTATTCCTGGACCCGGTTGCCCCGTTTGTGTTTGCCCTGAGGAAGATTTGTATTTAGCAATTCAATTGGCTATAACAAAAGATATTTGCCTGGTGGCATTTGGCGATATGTTGCATGTACCCGTAAATGCGCCAAAAAATGAAGCTCGTAGCTTGCAACAAGCTAAAGCCAAAGGTGCTGATATCCGCGCCATAGCTTCACCTCAAGAAGCAGTAAGCATAGCTCACGCTGCACCACAAAAACAGATTGTATTTTTTGTTGCGGGTTTTGAAACCACCACTGCACCAGTGATCAGTATGCTTGCGGAAGATATGCCTGATAATCTGTTGTTATTACTGGCTGCACGTCGCACATGGCCTGCAGTAGAAATGTTGTTACAAAGTGATACATGTGGATTTGATGGCTTAATTGCTCCCGGTCATGTGGCGACTATAATGGGAACTAGTGAGTGGTCGGCGGTGGCAAAAGAGTATCACAAGCCTGTTGCTATAGCAGGTTTTGACAGCGACAGCTTACTGGCTGCGATTTACTCTATTATTCGTCAGTTGCAGGAAAATCACAATTTTTTAGATAATTGTTATGGCAGTGTAGCTAGCTTGGAAGGTAATACTTATGCGCAACAATTATTAAACTATTACACAGATATAGACTCTGCTATTTGGCGAGGTATTGGTTCTATTCCTAATTCAGGTTTCGAGTTGAAAAAGGAATTTCAACAGTGGGACGCTAAATCACATTTTCCGGCCAAAGTGGATTTTTCACGTAAACGATTAGGGAAAATGCCCGCTGGATGTGATTGTGCCCAGGTAGTACTAGGCAAGATTTATCCTAACGAATGTCATTTGTACGGCAAGGCTTGCCAGCCTCGAAATCCTGTCGGTCCCTGTATGGTTTCTGATGAAGGTGCCTGTCGTATCTGGTGGACAACGCAGAAAAATCATCGTCATACATCGGCAAGTGTTGCCTAGATTAATGCCTGCAGCGATCTATAAAAATATTTCATCACCAATAGATTCAATTAAACGAGTTAAACTATTGATCACTGGTACTGTGCAAGCGGTAGGTTTTCGGCCTTTTGTCTACCAACTCGCTTCGTTATACCAACTAAATGGTTATGTTTGTAATATCTCAGGTGCTGTAAAGATTGAAATTGAGGGAGGCATTGAAAACATACAAAAGTTTAAGCAAGCGCTAATCCATAATGCGCCACCACTAGCAAATCCTAAAATTTCGTATGCGGAAGAAATGCCTACTACTGAAGACACTCAATTTTCCATTGAAGATAGCGTTGAAACAGTAGAAAAAAATATCCATGTACCTGCTGATTTTTACGTTTGTGAAAATTGCATGGAGGAAATGAAAAATCCACAGGCTCGGCGTTATCAATATCCCTTAATCAGTTGTACACAATGTGGACCTCGTTATACGATTATTGAATCCTTGCCTTATGATCGAGAAAATACTAGCTTAAAATCTTTTCTACTTTGCCCAGCTTGCGCAGCAGAATATTCTGATCCGAATAGCCGCCGTTATCATGCGGAAACTATCTCATGCCATGACTGTGGGCCACAATTAAGCTATCGAGATCAGACTTATTCTATTGATAAGAATAATCATGAAGTGGTTTCATATGTAGTCGAACAGCTTAAGTTAGGTAAGATTTTAGCCATTAAGGGAATTGGTGGTTATCATTTGGTATGCGACGCTTTAAATAGGACAAGTATCTCTTTGCTTCGTAAACGTAAACACAGGCCCGACAAACCTTTCGCTGTTATGTTTCCGCTGCAAAACGATATGCACTTACTTAAACAAATGTGTGAGATAAATAGTTTTCAGCTCGATTTGTTAATCAGCCCACAAAGGCCTATTGTACTCGTACAACGCGCTAAAAATTCTTCTTTGCCAATGGTAATTGCACCCGGTTTGAATAAACTAGGCGTATTGTTGCCCTATAGTCCATTGCACGGAATAATTTCACAAAAATTCAATGGTCCATTACTTGTGACATCAGGCAATATCAGTGGCGAGCCTGTTATTATTAGAAATGAAGTGGCTGAAGCAAAACTTGTAAATATTGCCGATGGTTTTGTTCATCATAACCGACCAATTCTGCGTTCAGCTGATGATTCTGTTTATCAATTTGTTAATGGACAAGCACAGGCTATTCGATTGGGACGAGGTATCTCTCCGCTTGAATTAACATTACCTAAAACGATACATAAAACAACCATTGCTTTAGGGGCGTTATATAAAAATAGCATTGCGCTAGCTTGGGATAATCGACTCGTTGTTTCACCACATATTGGCAATATGGATTCGCCTCAAAGTTTACGTGCCATGGAGCAAACAATTAAAACTTTGCAAGAATTATATCAGGTAAATGTTGAACAATTAATCTATGATAAACACCCCGGATATAGTAATACTCGTTGGGCTAAAAAACAGAATTTACTTACAAAAACGATTTATCATCATCATGCTCACGCAAGTGCGTTGGCATTCGAGCATACACTGATTAAACCTTGGTTAATGTTCACCTGGGATGGTGTCGGTTTTGGCGATGATAATACTATTTGGGGTGGCGAAACCATGGTGGGTTCACCAGGTAAGTGGCAACGTATTAGTAGTCTAAGGCCATTTTTTTTACCTGGAGGGGATTCGGTAAGTAGACAACCCGAGCTTTCAGCGTTAAGTCTTTGCTGGGAAGCTGATATAGATAATCACAAAATTACTTTTCATGAGGACGTGTTTAAGCTTTGGCAGCATAAAATTAATACAATCCAAAGCTCAGCTATGGCACGTCTCTTTGATGCGGCGGCTGCCTTACTCGGACTTATCGAAAAGAGTGGTTACGATGGGCATGCACCGATGTTGTTAGAATCTATCACTAACGACGATGTTTCAATATATGTGGATCTCACATTAATCTATAACAAGCAGCGTAAACTATGGGAAATCAATTGGCAACCTTTGCTCGAGTTACTGCTCAATGAAGACTTGTCAATTTCTCAGCGCGCAACGGCTTTTCATGTCTCGTTAGCTAAAATTGTTGTTAATCAGGTAATAAAATTTCAACAGCATTATCACTTTATGGCAGTTGGATTCACTGGTGGTGTATTTCAAAATCAACGATTGGCCCAGTTTATTCAGCATTTTCTGCATCAACAAAATATGCCATGTTACTTTCATCAACAGCTTCCTAGCAACGATGCCGCTATCTGTGTTGGTCAAGTCATTGAAACGTTATATAGGCAAGAAGAAAGCAATTATGTCTAATAAATTGGAAAATCACATTAGTTTAGCGCATGGTAATGGTGGTCGATTTATGCGCAACCTTATAGATGAAATATTTTTAAAAAATTTTAGCACTGATCCAAGCCAGGTTCAAAAAGATGCCGTACATATACCGACTCCAGCAGGAAAAATCATGGTGACTACCGATGGTTTTACCGTAAAACCTTTGGAGTTTCCAGGGGGCAATATTGGCTCATTAGCAATCCATGGCACATTAAATGATTTGGCAGTAGCCGGTGCAAAACCTATGTATTTAACGTTGAGTGTTTTTGTTGAAGAAGGATTTTCTACAAATAGTTTACGACGAATAATTGAAAGCATGGGACAAAACGCTACTCAAAATAACGTGACAATCGTTGCCGGTGATACCAAAGTTTTACCACGTGGAGAGGCAAATGGATTGTATTTTTCTATGACTGGTATAGGTACGTGTGAGCCACAATTAGAATTGGATATGAAAAATATTCAAGCAGGAGACTCAATTTTAGTCAGTGGCCCAGTAGGGGATCATGGTATTGCGGTAATGTTGGCTCGTGAAGAATTTGGATTAAAGGGTAATATTCAATCTGATAGTGCCAGTGTGATTCCTTTGGCAGAAGCCATTTATCCAGTAGATGGATTACGATTTATGCGTGATCCGACAAGGGGAGGAATAGCTACCGTTATGCATGAAATTTCCCAGGGTGTTCAACACAGTATAAAACTAAACGAAACCCAAATCCCTGTACGGGATGAGGTGAGATCAGTTTGTTCAATGTTAGGTTACGATCCTCTATATTTGGCTTGTGAAGGACGTATTGTCGCTGTAGTTGATTCAAGGGTTGCCGAGAAAGTATTAGCTATTTGGAAATCACTGCCTAACGGGCATGATGCAAGTATGGTAGGGCGTGTGCTGCATGAAACTTATGCAGAAGTTATTTTAAAAACTGAGCTTGGAGGGGAACGATTCCTTGAAGAGTTGGAGGATGATCCGTTACCTCGGATTTGTTAGCCAATATCTATAGTGATCTTTGCTGTATCCAATACACAATACGATTTTTATTTCCTAAAAGTTAAAAATATTCAATAAAAATTTAATGAAGCTTTAAGGTATCTCAAAAAACAGTATTAATGTCATTGATACTTATTCAAATGAAGCAGCTTCTCGCTCCACATAGGTTAAGTTAGCATTGCGGCCTGCAAGTTCTTTATAATTAGCCAGTTTGGCGTACTTAGATTGATCCAGTTTTTCGATTGCTTCCTGTAAGTCAATACCTTCATCTACCATTTTATCCATGTGGTTTAACAATAGCGTTAAATATTGTCGAGTGGAAAATTCAAAGTCTTTTAGCTTTCCAGGCTGACCATGTCCTGGAACATATAGCACATTGTTAAATTGTTTTAAACGATCAAACGCCTCAATCCAATGTTTAACATTACTGACGGATTGCACGGATAACAGTCTGCCAGAATATAATATATCCCCGGTATAAACCAGTTTATCTTTTGCAACCTCAATAACCAATTGTGTGGGCGTATGGGCGACACCAAAGTCCCAGAGTTTGATTTTAAGGTCACCTAAATCTAGCTCCATATCGCCTTCAATAATTTTATCCGGCTGAGCAGGTAGTGTCACACTACCTGGTTTTAACTCCAGGATATTTTCGATAGCCGTTGAAAAGTTACCGGATTGATTTTCCATGCGCTCAGCAGAGTTTTTATGCGCAATGATAGTGATGCCAGCACGTTTAAATACGGGGTTACCCATGAAACGATGTGGTTGGGAATTAGAGTTTATCGCATATTTTACTGGTACTTTAGTGATATGTTTGATGTGAGCTAACATCTCTT
>Ga0316207_10004523_pt1 | contig 12033 bp, 9 predicted proteins | sample 6weekpyrite_MG_FD_204943 | JGI IMG/M metagenome (GOLD analysis project Ga0316207, IMG submission 204943) | Microbial mat bacterial communities from mineral coupon in-situ incubated in ocean water Damariscotta River, Maine, United States -... | ecosystem: Environmental > Aquatic > Marine >... | reverse complement strand
AAGCAGCAAGTGCTATAATTGCACCTTTCGAAAATCCGGTGATAGTAATGTCTTGAGGTTTTACACCATTTTTTAACAAATTGTTGACTTGGTTTTTTAATTTTTTGGCGTAATCAGTGGGGTCAGTTTCGCCACGAATTTCTGAAATTACTTTCGCAGATCCTTGACTCACCGCATCAACAGCCATTTCATATTTTTCCGTAGCACCTTGTTCCTCTTCTGCTGAGCCATGTAAGTAGAAAATGTATTTTTTTGAGTTACCATTTCCTGTCGTAGCACATCCAGTTATGATAAATCCAAGAATTAAGGCTACAAATAATTTTTTGTTGTTCCAATTCATTATATATACCTACTATTTTTCATTAAGGTCTAACAGTTGTATTAACGAGACCTAGTGTCTCGATATACATTTACAGCGAGACCTCGATAAAACATTAATTATGTCAGAAAATCAATACCATAGGTATCTTACTCTGACATTCCTCTCGACAATTCGTCGTGACACGTTAATTATTGCGGATTTAGATAGAAATTCTCATGAGGTTAAAAATAGGCACTGTAACTAACGCCAGCTATACGCCACAAAGCAACCATTCCATCGTGATTTTCTGAAAGGTCTGCTTTAGGATGACACTTACCCTTGAAACTTGTGAAAAGGGTTGAGAATCTAGGATTTACATAAGTAATTAATCGAAAAATCAGATGCTCCGTTTATCGTGCGAACCTGAAGCTCTCTAATTACAGATTAGCTACCGCAAATAGCTAACAGTTCTAATTATATTTTTACCTTTTATGTCTGCTTTTGGTGAATGCAAAAATATCATTGCGACTGTTAACACTGATGCAAGGCTATTCCAGTTATGCAGCATTTAGTTTTATTTTCTTAACTTGTTTCAGATCTACTTTTTTCTTTGCATGCCAAAGGTTATATTGATCTTGCATTCCCAACCAGCTTTCTGGCGACCTACCAAGAGCTTTTGATAAACGTAACGCCATCTCAGGCGAAACATTACTTTCTCCGTTTAAAAGACGATTAAGTGTAGATGGAGAAACTCCTAAACTTTCCGCAACTTTTCTAACGCTAATATCATGAGGAGTTATATATATTTCTCTAATAAACTCACCGGGGTGAGGGGGGTTGTACATAGCCATCAGTGATAATCCTCGTAATCTAATATATAGGCATTTCCGTCTTCAAATTTGAAGGTTAAACGCCAATTTCCACTAATTTTTATTGACCAAATCCCTTTACGTTTTCCCTTCAGTGGGTGTAAATTGAAACCTGGAATATCGACATCATCGATAAAAATAGCTGTATCGATTGCAATTAACTGTAATCTAAGTCTTTTTTTATGTTCTGCTTGAATACCTGCGGTCTTTCCAGATTCGTAGAACTTTTGAAGCCCCTTGTGCTTAAATGACATGATCATTTCGTAATTATAGTGTATTGCGCACTACGCAACAAGTCAAATTTTCGCCATATACTGTTATACTTTAAGTGTCTAATCAGATGGCAGCTTACTTTAGTATTTCAGTAAATAATGGCATTTATAGCTTTAGCACCGACACGGCGATCTTACCTTGAATTAGGAATAAATATATAAATTTGTTCTTTCTCTTCAGTAACCATAGCTAAAACAACTACTCTTATCTAACTCTCGCCATCTGCTGAAAATGACTGAAGGGCAGCTAATTTCGACTAAAAAGATAATTTAAATATTCGCCCAAAGCTAACTTTAGTCATCAAACGCTAAAGACAAACAGATAAGTTATCTAAGTTCAAAAAACGACATCATGCCAGTGTCCGCATGCTCCAATATATGACAATGAAATTGCCAGCCACCTGATTGACCTCGAACACCAGATAGAATATCGCCATTAGTAATTGCAGATACTCCTCCAAAAGCAACTGTATCTTCAACTGTTCGACCAAGTCCGGGTGAAAAATCGATAGCAATTCTCACTGTAGTTTTTGTACCCATCACGCCAGGTCTTCTTGGCAGGTTAACTGTATCAAGATTTTCTACTTGATTGGGCGCGTATTTTCTTAACACAGCACCATCTACATCTGTTTCAATAGTTTCGATGACTTGAAAAAAGAAACCGTGAAGATGAAACGGATGATCCCCGCCAGACATATTAACGAGATCCCAAATAAAAATGTCACCATTTTGTACATCCAATGCATCGTCGACTGTCATCTCTGCGAAAGTTTTTCCATTGATATAAAAATCCACCATACCATTTGGCATTGGCATACCATGAGAGAATGTAAACGATGCGGTCTTTGCATTAGTTGTATCAATCACTGTAACTGGCTCCATTACCCATGGTGGTGTAAATGCCGTTGCAAGGGCCGGAGGGTCAATCAAATTTAGTGTCAGAATTTCACGCTCAGGTTGAACGCCATCAAAATGGTCATGGCCCATAATCACTTCTCCATTCACGATAGAAATACTATGCCTACCTCTAGAGGTATCTGTCCAAATTACGGGTATAGAGTCTCCAGCCACTCCAGTAGGTGTAAAAACAACATCTGCACGCTGGCCAGGAACAAGAAATATGCTTTTTAAATTTGGTTCTGGTGTATACAATAAGCCCTCATCTCCACCAACGCGCGTAAATTCAACATTTGGAATAGACAAACGTAAAAAACGTGTATTTGCAATATTAACAATACGCCATCGTTGTGTTTTACCAATTTCTACCGGTATTGAAGGCGCCACTTTACCATTTACCAAAAATACATTACCTTCTCTGCCATTTATTTTCTCGAGTAAAATTTCTTCGGGCGTTCCGCTAAATGCTTCAGTTACTTGACCCGTTGGATCAAGCAAAATATCATCAAAAATCATAATTTCTTGAGAAACTTCTGCCGCAGGAATTGCTGAATCTGGGTTTTCCACCAAGAGTGTTCCAGCTAAGCCCTTTTCAACTTGCGCATTACTTCTTACATGCGGGTGATACCAAAACAGCGCAGCATCATGCACCTGAAACTGATAAACAAATGATTCCCCAGGTTGAATTGGATTTTGGGCGACCGTAGAGCCATCCATATCTGCTGGTAATCTCAGACCATGCCAATGAATTGTTGTTGGCTCTGGCAAATTATTTGTAAAGTTAACAATTAGCGTATCTCCCACTTTTGTTTTTATTAGCGGACCGGGGATGACGCCATTATAGGTATACACATTACTAAACACACCAGGTGAAAATTCTACTTTGCTTTCCATTGCTATTAGATCAACTTCAACAATATCATTACTCAGATTTTTATCTACAGCGACGGTGATTGGTAATTCTTGTGTACCCACTATACCGGGATTAGGGTCTGGATTAGGATTGGGCTCTGGGTTTGGATTCGGGTTCGGATTGGGCTCCGGGGTCGGCGCCGGATTTGGGCCAGGATTTGGATCCGGGATTGGAGTCGGCACTGGGTTTGGATCCGTTTCATTCAATATATTGATAACAATAGTATCTGGTGTGGGATCCAGTTTTCCAGTGCTATCTCGCACATTCAGTTGCACAGCAATTACACCAACAGTATCAAATTTAACTGTCGCAGTCTGTGCAGCAACAGCAGGCATATAAGCACCAAAGCTCCATGAATAACTTAGATTTGTATCGCCGTCAGGATCTGTTGCCATTGCTTCAAACGTTAGCGACTGACCTCTATACAAGTCAACACCGGCACCAACTGGCGATAAGATTGTGCCATTAGGCGCACTATCAAACGTATTTATCGCAACGCTTGCAGGCGTTAGATTAGATGACGATTCTACCCACGGCAGAGATTGCTCTGAAAGAATGGCATTAGATTTTCTTGCATCATCACTACATCCTACAACCAAAACGAGAAGACACAAAAAAAAACTAGTTTTCCCTAATATACTCAATGAATAATTCTTCATAAATTATTCTCACAATAATATTTACGAATTAAAAAATTGTGATCAACAATATTTAGACATTGTTGATCAACTATTTTAGTTATCTGCCTGCATCAAGGCGTTCCACTGCCAATCAACTTACTTTGTTGTATTTCTACAACCTTAGCTGGTGACAATGTCAACAGACTCTCTTGAACGTAGTACACCACATCTGCAATTTCATGATCGTTTATATGACCACCCGTCACATTTGCATCATATAAACTCGGCGAAAAACTATCTGCTGCCGCATTAGGCAACCGAGGCGAACCAAATGCAAGAACATGAAAAAACTGGAAAGGATCACGCCAAGATAAACTAAAAATATCTGTCGCTGTTCCATCAGGACGTGTTGCCAACGTGCCATCGACGCCATGGCAGGTAAGACAACCAAGCTGAGTCCCGGTCGCAAAGGTTCCAATTGCTTGTTCATTGTAAATCGCTTCACCTTCAGCAAAATTCGCTTTGTAGGCTCGAATACCACCAGTATCAACACGAATAAACTCATGCATATCGGCTAGCCGTACTTCTGCAAAAGCAGCAAGATCCCACAGTGCCACATCACTTAGTAAATCACTGTACTTATGTACGATTGATAATGCACCTGTTGCAGGGTCTACAGCACTGTAACCATTCTTTAAAATATTAAAAACTTTACCGGAATCCCAATTATTTAATACTTTCAATTCAACAAGGTTATTCGAGAAACCAAAACTTCCTCCTTCATAATCGAATCCATGACAGACAACGCAGCGCCAACCATCAACATCACTAACTGAGCTTGCAGCTGCTTGGTCCGGCGCAAGTTGCAATAATGGGTTTGGAGTAACTTGAGTTGCATCTGAACCCGTTTCAATTACCCAGTTATCATATAAACGCCCACCACTTGTGTACGATCGTCCCAGGGCCGTCTGCACATAAGACAGCACATCAACAGCAGCTTTGAAATCAAAATCAGCGAAATCATACTGGGCCATACCTGGCATTGGTGGTGTTGTACCGGGATTTCCGAAACGTATTTTATGCAAAACTTCCCATGGATTATCTTGCGCAACTGCATCAATGAACAGTTCGTTAGGTGGTGAAACATCAATTAAAGCACCGTCATCACCATGACAACTTTCACTACAGCCACCAAAAGTGGAAGGTAAGCCATAAAACAACAATCCACGTGCCTGATCACCCATAACTGATTTGAAGGTGGCACTTGCAGGGTCACTATCAATAAAATCTGCTGGTGCATTAGCAGCTTCAGCTTCAGCTCGAATCGTCATAACAAATTTTGTTAACGCATATATTTCTGCATCGGGCAGTGAGTCTGCAAATGCGTGATCGGCGGCATTTACGATCCCAGGCGTAGTGCCACCATCATGAATAAAAGTCCATAACGTATCGGGCGTAGTAAAATTAGAAGGGCAATTTGCGGTAGCCAAAACACCACAGATATCACTAAAATGAATACCAGCGGGATCTGTACCATAAATACCATCTCTTCCTTGATAATCCCACCCGTGACACTCTTTGCACCTCCAGCTATTTTCAACAGGTGGTGGCGCTGGCGTAGGCCAAAGTGGATGAGCGGTAACGGGTGTAACAGCCCCGGCATCTGCCGCCGCAACATACCATTTATCATAGAGTAATCCACCATAGGCTATTTCCGCAGCTCCTAACGCATCATAGACACCTTGATCAAATGTTCCTGGAGATGCAGTTGCAGGAATGTTTACCGCCAGACTTTCTATCTGACCAGTGATGTTTTGAGACTCAAAGACATCCTCACCTAGAGATTTTTCCGGAGTTGAATTGCCTTGCTTAATAGGCTTTTCACATGCGATTAAAGTAACCGCGATAAAACAACCAAACAATATACGATAACGACACCAAAGATAATACATAATACATCCTCCAATTCCCACACATTGGTTACCATCGATGAACCTTTGATAGAAAAGCGACCATTTATCTTCGCTTGTAGCGAAGATTTGTTAGATAAAGTAAAACTTTTTTATCTAGCAGAAAAATAACAACCGCATTCAAACTATCGTTGATTCTTATCGAGTCAGATTAAAAAATAATTGGAGCCAATCAGTAAGGCAGGAACTAACATGTGTAGTTAACAAAAACTACAATGCGTATTTATAGATATATTATGATTTCCTAGGCTTACAATATAAAGCAGAGGAAGTTTATTAAAATTATTTTACCTAATTCCCACATAGCACGAAAAAATCCGCACATAATACCAATGACTATTATTATTTTTATATACTATTTTTTATCCACGCCCCAAATGATGAGCTATGAATAAGATAGTTTTTTATTCTATTTTTTGTTATTAAAACATGTTGTTAATTAAATTTAACACTCTTTAAAGATTAGTACCATTTCCCCAAATTTTCCACTTTTTATTTTTTAAAGTGAGCCAAGCAACAGTAACTGAACCATATTTGAGCATAATATAAAAACAACGATTAAAGTTTTTTCAATTTAAATCAAAGAAAACTTTGCTCTCTCCATCTCCAATCCATTAACAATAATCGCTATTACATGCTCGCCAGAATAATATTTACGCGTGCTTATTGGCCTAAATGAGAAAACTCGAGAAAAATTTTTCTCGGATTCTACATAATCACCTTCACATATCTTAAAAACTTTTTTGGATTGATTGTTATTTGCCTTCATAAAATAAATTGCATATTCAATGCGCAGCTTTTTCAAATTACCCTTTTTACTTTTTATAGAGAACGAAAAATTCAGTTCACCACCAGATTTCACTTTAGCATTTAATTTTAAACCTTCAACAAAGATATGAGCTGGACGAGAAAATCCAAATATTTGCAAAACTTCACTTTGCCCGGCTTTTAACATTGACCGACAGGCATGTTTCACTATCCAATCGGTTTCTGGCGTGTTTCCAAGCCACTTTTTTGCTATCTCAATAACTATATCTGGATTATCCTTGGAAATGTCATTTAGATTATTCGCTACACTACGCCGAACGTATTCACTTTTATCATTCTTTAACTTGCTTATGACCTTTAGAACTAATTTTGGGTCACGCTTAAACTCTGGCAACGCCATTGCCCACGGCAAACGAGGCCGACAACCTTCAGTGGCAAGACGTCTAACATGATAATTATCAGATTTAGCCCATAAATTCATCTGTTTCATGGTCTCTTTGGGGTATTTCTTAATGAAAGGACGAATTGCAAACTCTGAACTAGAATACTGTGTAAAATGTTCCAGTGCATCCATGGATAAATCAAAATCATTCAAACCATACAACTCAACATAATCCGGAAAAAACATAGATTCAAAACCACCGAATTTTGTTGCCGCAGGTTTAAGTACTTTAAGGCTTTGTGAATAATTTTTTGGAATGAATACTTTTAAAGCTAATGCAATATGTCGCATACGCTGCTTTAGTTCCATATCAGGCCAAAACTCATCGAAAATATAAGCTTCAAAACTAGTAGAATCAAATTTTCGATAGGATTTATTTAATTCAGAGGATAATTGACGAATAAAATTGACATCATAGATATTTTTAAGTGGCTCAGGCATAGCTGCACGATATCATCGAATTAATTTGATGACAATATGCGATAAAGACATGAGTAAAAGACAGTGACTTATTAAAGCCACCGCCTTTTAACACCCTCCCAATACCAATATTTAACAAATATTGGTAAGACCATATTTCTTTATAAAACTAAGGCTGCATTATAATATAATGCATTACGGCACTCGCTTGCTCTGGACCACCAAAATGCAAACCATTCGTTAACACAACTTCATAGAGTCCCGGCATAACCGTGAGATCGCCGTAACCGAATCCTAAAGTTGCTTCATCCCGCGGAGCACCAAAATTTGCTCGATGTAAAAATTTAAAGGGATCAGCAGCAACCGTCGCTTTTAGTCCTGCCAGATCAGTTGCATTGGGATTGGCGTTAGTTCCATCATGACATTGAAGGCAATTAAACGGCGTACCATCCGCGCGAATAAATTTGGGCACACCCGTAGCTTCTGGTAAACCTGGATCATTAAACATTTCCCCTCCCTCAGTCATATCACCTAGCCCTGCACCAGTAGCAGCACTTACAAATTCGTGAGTATCATATATCTCATTAACCACAAAATCAGCCACATCAACAATGGCTTGAGGCGATAAAATATTTGTATAGTCATGCGTCATACTACCATCTGATAGCATAAATCCACCTTGCAACATATGAATAACAAATTCTTCATCACGACCACGTACTGGAATCAAATCTTGCAAATTGACATCAGCACCATTGAACTGAGCCACACCCTCATAATTAAAACCATGACAACCGCTGCATCGCCATTCATCTGCTGGTATAGCTCCGCCAGCCAAAGCAGTGAGTGGGTTTGCACCCGGTGGTGGTGCAGCTAATTCAATTAGAAAATCGTCATAAATTCGCGCACCACGTACATGACTTGGCGAAAGAGCTTCATGGCCGAATAATGGTGAATTCGTCGAACCATCACCAACAGTCACACGATTATTTAAACCATCCCTTACAATATAATTTAGTGACTTTTCATTATCTGGCTGGACCCCACTATTCGGAACCTGCTCCGTACAACCTGATATATATATTCCAAATACTGCTATTAAACTCGAATACAAAATTGATTTCTTCATTTGTACAACCCCCTTCCCCGGTGTGCTGTTTAATTTCAAAAAATCACCCGAAAGCTGTCAAAAGAAGACCAGGGGAAATACTGCAATGAAGGCCACTTATTGGCCACAGCATATTTTGATTTAGATTTTAGATATTTATAAAGTGGAGCGATAAGGCAGAAAGGCTCCCCCACACATACAACATATTATTTTTATTCCCTTCAAGAATAGTAACTTGATAATTAAAGTTCAAGATTTACAAAGGATTTATAAAAACAATACTTTTTTTATTGTATATAAATGTTGAAATAATAATGCTTAGCGAAGGACTTTGATGCTAAATTATTTTAATCATCTACATTAGTTTTTCTAAGCTTATCAAATTAACCCTAACTGAAAAAGCCAATTATTAAAGTGACCAAGCTTAAAGGTTTACTTTAATAAAGATAAATATCTTAGTGAAAACAGGTCAAATATCAAAAAAATATTAATTTCAGAATTTTATATAAAATAGTGGTTTCAATAAATTTACAAGAAAAGTGATTTTGTCACTTATCTCTGACTTATCGGCTATTAAAGTGGCGTTAAGTAATGGAGGTGACAACATGAAAACCAAAATTTGCAAAGAATGTGGTTTCATCGGAAAACCCATAACCGATGATTTTAGTAGTTTTACGATGGATGCTTTTATTTGGCTGACAACATTTGCCGTCACAGTAATTACGGGAATTATTCCGCTGATTATTTTAGCACCCATTTTTTCACTGTTTCATATTGCGACGTTTAGAACCAAGAAATGCCCGAAATGCGGAAATTTAGACATGGTTGGACTTCATAGCCACCGGGGTCAGGAAATATTAACGCCGCATAAAGGTGGCACTCAACCCTGGTCCGAAAATCGTCCGCCAACTGTGCCTCATTGATATTTTTTTAAAAATTTAAATATCCCCTCCCGCCATCTGGGCTACCCTCACAAATCATTCCCGTGATTTTTGTGAGGGTTCTTTTTTGTACTCCTGAATAATGATACAATTTTAAGTATGAAAGGCTATTCCGTAGATCCTCAAACGAATCTAGTGCAAGAACAATTTGCCACGATTTATGCGCCGCGGAAACAAAGAAAACGTTTTCCTGAAAATTGTGTAACGGTTACTGATTCTGAAGCGGATGCGCTTGCTATGATGGATAAAAGTCAAAACATATTGGCTGCCAAAGTCCTCGGCCCTTGTCGTTCATCCGAAGGTATCAGCCTCTATTACTTAATTGAATGGCTAGAAAACTAGAGAACCTCTAATTCACCCTTGAACAGCATTTTACATAACAAAACGATGATTTTATATGCGACCTAGTGATATCTCCATTATTCTTGAACAAGAGTTTTTAAGCACAAGTGATTCACACCATACGCCGGTTATGCTTTGGGGACCACCAGGTGTTGGAAAATCTCAGATCGTTGCTCAAGTGGCAGAAAACAATAACGTTCCGGTAATCGATATTCGTCTTTCACAAATTGAACCCAGCGACTTACGAGGCATTCCTTTTCGTGCTGAAGACAAGGTTATTTGGGCAGTACCAGAAATGCTACCTGACCAAAAGCGTCATGGGAAACAAGGTATTTTATTTCTTGATGAAATCAATACCGCACCTCCCAGTGTTTCTGCCGCTGCTTATCAACTCATTCTTGATCGCAAACTGGGTAGTTACGAAATGCCGGAGGGCTGGGCAATTTTTGCTGCAGGTAATCGCCAAGGCGATCGAGGTGTTACCTATACAATGCCAGCTCCCTTGGCTAATCGATTTTCACATTTCGAAATTGATACTCATTTAGATGACTGGGTTGCGTGGGCTTATTCTCAAGAAATTGATGAACGTATTATTGCATTTCTACGATTTCGGCCTGAATTACTTTTTGATTTTGATTCTGCGACAAATCCAGTGGCATTTCCTACACCGCGTTCTTGGGAATATGCACACAGAGCTTTGCAGAAGTTTGAATCAAAACCTCGATTGTTACTTGGCTCGCTGCAAGCTTGTGTTGGTGAAGTCGCTGGTATTGAAGTATCAGCATTCATAGAGCATTATGAAAATCTTCCCGACATCGATGCCATTATTCGGGGCGAATCAGTCGAAGTACCTCAAAAAATCGATTTACAATATGCCGTGGCTTCAGCATTAGTTGGACGCGCTATTCGAGAAAAAAATACCGAACAAGCGAATACTACCCTCGGTAATATTCTTAATTATGCATTGCAATTTCCTCAGAGAGAAATGGGCGTTATGTTAGTTTCTGATATGCATCGGGCTATCGGTCAAGCAATGTTTCAAGTTCCTGAGTTTACTCAGTGGGCGAATCAGATTGCCGATCTCATGTTATACGACTAAATCCAGTGAATCCTGAAGAAAACACGATTAGTTACGATGAAATTGAAACCAAACTCAGTGCAGCACGTACGCGTCTAGTTTTAGACAATCCTTTTCTCGGCACATTGGTACTGCAATTACCGCTTTCCGCGGTCGAAGCTGATTGGTGCCCAACAACTGCGACAGATGCAAAGAAATTTTATTACAACCCAAAATACATTGAACAACTCAGCTTAAAACAAACTCAGTTCATATTGTCACATGAAGCTCTGCACTGTGCGTTATCACATTTTGCTAGACGTGGCCATCGTGAAAAACCACGCTGGGATATTGCATGTGATTTTGCGGTAAACGGTATTTTAATCTCTGATGGTTTAGTGCCACCCATGGGAGCACTGCATAACCTGGTTTTTGATGATTTAAGTGCAGAGGAGATTTACCCCAGCATCGAATCAAACAGTGACGATAAAACCATAGATAATCATGTTTATGATGAACAGAAAGATCCGTCAAACACTTCCAGTGAAAATCAATCAAGCGAAGGCAGTGATGAAAGTGATGAGCATACTTTTGTTAATCCGAATAAAAAAGCCCCGCCACCGTCATTAGATCCAGCAGAACAAGAATCCTTAAGCATTTTGTGGCAAAGGAGAACGGCTACTGCTGCACAGCAAGCAAAGATGGCAGGTAAACTCAGCGAAGCAATGAGTCGCATTGTTGATCATTTGTTACAACCCAACATTCCCTGGCAACAATTACTGGCACAGTATATGACGATGTTTGCTCGAGATGATTATAGTTATACTCGGCCTTCAAACCGTCGGGATGAATCCATTATTTTTCCCAGTTTACGCAGTTCACAAATTAATATTGTTGTTGCATTAGATACCAGCGGCTCTATTTCAAACAAAGAAATTCAAACGTTTACATCTGAAGTTGATGCCATCAAAGGCCAAATTAGAGCGCGCTTAACTTTACTGGCTTGTGATGCTGAACTGACTAAAGGCTGCCCATGGTATTACGAGCCCTGGGATTTTTTTGAAATGCCACTCAAAATATCCGGTGGCAGAAGTACGCGTTTTGAACCTGTTT
>Ga0316207_10004522_pt1 | contig 12034 bp, 10 predicted proteins | sample 6weekpyrite_MG_FD_204943 | JGI IMG/M metagenome (GOLD analysis project Ga0316207, IMG submission 204943) | Microbial mat bacterial communities from mineral coupon in-situ incubated in ocean water Damariscotta River, Maine, United States -... | ecosystem: Environmental > Aquatic > Marine >... | reverse complement strand
TTTTGTATTGCGCGATTTTTTACCAAGGTCAGTCACCAAAATCGCAATTCGACCTCTGCTTCGGTCCTGCATTCGCGGCGCAGCATAAATATCTGAGGCTTTGCGTCCATCTTCGGCTATCTTAGGCAATGGTCCAAAATTGCTTTGTTCCAACAGGTCGGCATTGGCCTCCACAGGGATGCCTTGGGGGATAGCACTTACCGCTGATGGCACTTCTGATTCAACGACTTGGCCGGGTGCTGCCATAGACGCGGGCGAAGGCTCCTCGGCAGTATCTTCATCGGCGTCGTTTGAAGAAGGGGCCATACCCGCTGAAACTGGTTCAGCAGTTTCACTCGTTGCCGGAACACCCTCGTTTTCGCTCTCAGCCATTTCTTGTTCTGGAGAGTAAGTAGCTTCAAGGAGCAAAATGCCTCCAACCACAAAAATCAGACTGAAAGCCCAAGCTTTTAACAAATTATTCAAGTTGGTTGGCACTATCACAAAACCCTTTATTCGCTTAGTTTGAAATCTTTCGTGCAGTCGCCTGTTTATTGTGAGGCTTCTGCCATCTGTGCTTTTGGCAAATGTGATAAATTCTTAAGTAGCTTAATGGCATACCTGAGCTGTACGTCAACAGCTTCTTGCTCGACCGCGGGTTCAGGTTGCTCTTTGTTCACAACTTCTTGACCCTTGGCTGTGTCTTCCGTTTCGCCGCTTCGGTCAAGCGTTTGTTGATCATTTTCTATATGCCCGCTTAGGTCAGCTTCGCGGCGCGGCGCGGTGCGGCGGCCGGTCCTGCGCGGCATCAAAAGCTCGATATCCGGCTCTACGCCGCGCTCTTGAATTGATTGTCCACTAGGTGTGAAGTACCGTGCCGTCGTTAATCGGATTGCTTGGCTACCTTTACGCCCGAGACGAATTTCGCTCTGAACTGTGCCTTTACCAAAAGTGCGATCGCCCAGCACAATTGCACGGCGATGGTCTTGTAGCGCGCCTGCAACAATCTCTGAGGCAGAGGCTGAATAAGCGTTGGTTAGAACAACTATTGGCGCACCCTCAAGCAGATCACCGGAGGTAGCGTACCAGCGGTTATTATTTTGCCGGCGACGTCCTCGCGTGGACACGATTTCACCCCTATCCAAAAACGCATCTGATATGCGAATGGCTTCATCAAGCAATCCGCCTGGGTTGTTTCTCAGGTCGAGGATTACGCCGTCTAGATTGTCGCCCAACTCGTCAACAATTTTTTCGATCGCTTGCTCTACAAATTGGCCCGATTGCATATTGAAAGTTGTCACCCGGATATACCCGATGGTTTCATCTTCAATGTGGTGTCTAACAGACCGTACCCTGATTTTCTCGCGCGTAATGGAAATTTCCATTGGCCCGCTTTCTTCTTTGCGCACTACAGTTAGGATGATTGCCTCTCCAACCGGGCCGCGCATTTTTTTGACCGCCTCGGTAAGGGTTTTGCCAACAATAGCCTCGCCATCAATATGCGTAATATAGTCGCCGCCCATAATTCCGGCCTTTGCTGCAGGCGTATCGTCAATCGGCGATATCACTTTTACAACGCCGTTTTCCATCTGCACTTCAATCCCAAGTCCGCCGTATTCACCTTCCATCTGAACGCGCACTTGTTGGTACACATCTGGGTTCAGGTAGGTCGAATGCGGATCAAGTGACCGGAGCATACCCTGAATGGCGGCTTCGATGATTTCTTTGTCTTCCACTTCGTCAACATAATCGGTTCGAACACGCTCGATGATGCGCATTAAAAGATCGAGCTTTTCGTAAAATGCATCATCGTTTTGTTTGGTGGTACTGCTGCTGGAGCCGCGCTCTGCCGACTGAGCCTGAACGGGCACTGCCATCATTAACGACAAAAGTACACATGTTACCAGTTTCCGCATTTCGAACCTTCCTTACTAACTTCTTTTGGCAATCCTGCCATAATATGATTCTTTACCTTGATGCCGCTAGTTGTCTATTCAGCCAGGGCTCAGGGTTTATCGCCTTACCGCTACGGCGTAGTTCCAAATACAGCGGTGCCAGTCTCTTTTGCGGCGCCATTGCCCCGACAGGTTCCCCAATCAAAACCCATTGGCCTACGCTCGCATATAATTCACCAAATCCTGCCAGCAAGCTATGGTAACCGCCTCCATGCTCAATGATCAAGAGCTGCCCGTAATCTCTGAACGGTCCGGCAAATACAATTTTCCCGTCGTACGGTGCTACAACTTGAGCATCGGGTCGGGCCTTGATTCTAATACCGCGCGCTTCTCCCACGGCTTCTTTCGTTCCAAACTTGTGGATCACGTTTCCCAAAACCGGGAAAGGGAGTGATCCCTTCAATTCCGCCATTGGTCTGCTTCTGAAGCCAAAAGCGGGCCTTGGTCTATCTGGTCTAGCAATAACAGCAGCAGATTGAGCCTTTTTTGCGGCTGCCTGAGCCAAATTTTCGATCAACTCCCTGAGGCCGGTGGCTTCTGCGGCAATTCTTTGCATTTCCCGCGCGACTTCTTCAGCGTCTCTCGACGCTCGTTGGGCCTCTGCGCGACGCTTACGTACCAGTGAACCAATTTTTAGTTGATTATCTGTTAAGCGTTCCAAAGTATTTTTTAAGCTATAGCGTTCGTTCGATAAATCACGTTGAATAAATGCCAGACTGGCAAGCTCTGCACGCAAAGTACCAGCTTTGGCATTGATGTCAGGCACTATTGTTCCCATTAGCGAGGCAATGCGTGCAGTGGTTAAGGCTTCGCTTGGCCGAAGCAATGCCATAGCTGCCGGTCGCTTTGAAAGGCGTTCAAGCGCTGACAATAATTCAAGCAGCTCGTCGCGGCGTCCTTCAAGGGCAATGTTTTTCTTTGTCTCTTCGGCTTCTAACGTAGATATGCGTGCTTCAAGACGTAGTGCATTGCCTTCAAAAATACGAATGTCCTGCGCAAGCGACACCAATTGAAGCGACAGCCGTTCAGCCTCTGTCTGCGCATTTTTTGAACTGGCTTCAAGGTGCTCTTTGCGCTCTTTTTGAGCCTCTATTTCGTTTTCTAGCTTTTCAAGTTTGTCTTGGACTTCGTCTTGGCTCTGGTTTTGGCCGTGCGCAGGAACGGACATAAGGAAAACCATAGCCCAAAGGTGCAACAGAAACTTATATTTTGGTAGGTCAGGCAGTTGCGCTGTTCTCCGCTTCATCTCCAGTTGATGTAAGGCTCTCGCCGGTCATTTCATGAGGCTGCGCCACGCCCAATATTGATAATATTGTTGGTGCCACATCTGAGAGGCTCCCGCTGGCTACCGCGTGATCATGGTTCACAAACAACACTGGTACATCAAAATTGGTATGCGCAGTGTGGGCCTGTCCGGTCTTGTCATCTGTCATCATCTCTACGTTGCCGTGGTCAGCTGTCACAATCATGGCAGCTCCTGTCTTGGTTACTGCAGTTTCTAGACGAGCGAGGCAGGTATCAATGGTCTCAACGGCTTTAATAGCCGCAGACAAAACGCCGGTATGTCCAACCATGTCAGGATTGGCATAATTTACAATGATCACGCCGTATTTCCCGCTTTTGATCGCGCCGACGAGTTTGTCAGTGACTTCCGGCGCGGACATCTCTGGCTTCAGGTCATAGGTTGCAACATTTGGGGAAGGAACCAATATCCGATCTTCCCCATCAAATGGGTCTTCAACACCGCCGTTAAAGAAGAAGGTCACATGGGCGTATTTTTCTGTCTCGGCGATACGCAACTGGCGTATCTTGAGGTTTGACAGAACTTGGCCCAAACTGTTCGCGACTTCTTCGGAAGGGAACAAGATAGCTAGATGTTCATTTAGTGCAGACGAATATTCAACAAGACCTGCTTGTGCTGCAAATGATACAAAAGCCTGCCGCTTAAATCCGTCAAAGGTCGGATCAACCAGCGCTGTGACAATCTCGCGCGCTCTGTCAGCTCGAAAATTGGCCATCAACAGGCCGTCGCCATCTTGCATGCCCTTATAGTCGCCGATCACAGACGGCGCGACAAATTCGTCATTTTCTTCGCGTGCATAAGCGGCACTAATCGCATCTGCGGCGCATGCAGAAGCATATTCACCGTCGCCTGTTACTATGGCACTGTACGCGCGCTCTACCCGTTCCCAACGCTTGTCGCGGTCCATCGCCCAATAGCGGCCTATGGTGGTTGCGATTTTTGCGTCGTTGGCTGCGGCAATATCAGCTTCGAATTTTTCAAGGAAGGTTGCGGCAGACCGGGGCGGCGTGTCGCGACCATCCATAAAGGCATGGATACGTACAGGCACGCCCTCTGCTGCTATGATGTTAACAACAGCTGCTATATGGTCCTGGTGGCTGTGTACACCGCCGGGAGACATCAAGCCCATCAAATGTGCGGTGCCGCCGCTGGCTTTGAGCTTGGCAACAAAAGCCAAAAGTTCGGGGTTGAGTGCCAGCTCGCCTGTTTCAATAGCTTTGTCAATCCGGGGTAGGTCTTGCAGCACCACACGACCACTACCCAGATTGGTGTGGCCAACTTCCGAATTGCCCATTTGTCCGTCAGGCAAACCAACAGCCATGCCACTTGTTTTTAGCCATGCACGCGGAACACTATTCCAAAGCCGGTCATAGGTTGGTGTATTTGCTAGCTTGATAGCGTTGTCATGCGCTTCTTCCCGGTAGCCCCAACCATCAAGGATGCATAAGACAACGGGCTTTTTAACTTTACTATTCATGGATGCTATTCTTTCAGAAAGCCTTGTGATCGAATTAATTTCAGTCCCTGTGGTAAGGGTGTCCTGTGTTTATAGACCAAGCGCGGTATATTTGCTCGGCCAACATTAACCGAACCATCATATGAGGCCAAGTTAGAGTACCAAAGGCCAGCTTTAGATCAGCTTTTGCGAGAAGTGTCGGGTCGAGGCCATCGGCACCGCCAATGATAAAGGCGAGGCTCTTGTGTCCGGCCATTTGCCAACCATCTATTTTTGCTGCAAATGCGCGTGATTTTAGTGCTTTGCCATTTTCATCCAGCGCAACAACGGCTGCGCCCTGCGGGATCGCTGCCAAAAGCTTTTGAGCTTCCTGAGCTTTGCGTTCCGCACTGGTACCGGCAGCCTTCTTTATATCGATTTCGGTGACACTGGTTTTGAAGGGCAGGCGTTTCAAATATTCATCAACAAGCGCTTGCTCAGGGCCTCGTTGCATGCGGCCAACCGCAATGATGGATATATGCAATTGTACCCCCTCAGAACATTGTGCTCTGCTTGCATGTGCTGGGTTCAGCCTCGCTACGCCTAGTTTACTATTTCGCTACTATCCAGCTCTGCGCCCCACATTTTGTCAAGGCTATAGAAGTTGCGAACTTCAGGTCGGAATATGTGCGCGATCACATCTCCTGCGTCGATCAAAACCCAATCAGCCTGTGCCAAACCTTCAACAACGATGTCTTTGTGACCAGCTTGCTTTAGTCCTTTGATCACATAAGCAGCCAAAGCTGATACTTGGCGTTGAGTACGACCATTGCCAATTACGATATAATCCGCAATGCCTGATTTACCCGCTAAGTCTATGGAAACGATGTCTTCAGCCTTGTTGTCATCAAGGCATTTGGTGACATTTTCTAAAAGATCCTCGGCACTGAGTGCCGGGAGTGGATCAGCGACGCCTTGCGTCTCCGACGATGTGTGCAACTAGATGTCCTTTCCTATTTCTTTCGCATACCAGTTTTCACCGTGCTGGCTGCGGATATTTGTGGCTGACGCAGCATGACGAGGTATTGTCAAAAACGTCCAGCTTGGTGTTTGGGCTGTACCGAATTGTTCTGGTGCGATGCGATACTTTGCGTAACGCCGTGTCAGACCACTGGCAAAGCCTCTTGGATCATACCCTGTGCGGTCAAAAACCGCAATGGGAACCGAGTCTGCTAGTTTTTCCCACCGGTGCCATTTGTCGAAGGATGCCAAATTATCTGCACCCATCAGCCAAACGAATTTTGTGCCGGGAAGTTCGTACTTTAAAGCTTCAACTGTGTCTACAGTATAGCGCGTACCAAGCTGCTGTTCGGCGTTGCTGGCTATCATTTTTGGCTGGTTGGCGATCAGGCGTTCCAGGCTTGCGAGCCGTGGTTCATAGGGCGCCATGCCGTCCGTAGGCTTCAGGGGGTTTCCCGGACTAACCATAAACCAGATTTCGTCCAGCTTCAGTCGCTTCAAGGCTTCGCGCGCCACATGCAGGTGCCCTGCATGCGCCGGGTTAAAGCTGCCGCCGTAAAGGCCAATGCTTCGGCCTCTATTGCGCGCTGCCAAATGCCGCAGTGCGCCGCTATGCCAATTGTGTGTCACGGGCGTATTTGGCCATCGCCGCGCACTTGGTATTTGAAGCTCGTAAGCTGCTCCAGCCCCACAGGCCCACGCGCATGTATGCGGCCGGTGGCGATCCCAATTTCAGCACCCATACCGAATTCGCCGCCATCTGCAAACTGGGTGGAGGCATTATGCATAACAATGGCGCTATCAACAATATTCAGGAAATACTCTGCGGCCCCCGCATCTTCGGTAACTATGGTTTCGGTATGTCCGGAAGAGTATTCTGCAATATGGGCTGTAGCTTCCTCAACACCATCGACAGTTTTTGCGGCTATGATGGTGTCCAGGAATTCAGCACCCCAATCACTGTCATGGGCGGGAAGGACTCGTGTGTCGGCAGTTTGCAAGGCATCGTCTCCACGAACTTCGCAGCCAGCCTCAAGCAGTGGGGCAATCAACGCCGGGATTTTATGCGCGATTTTCTTGTCAATTAGCAAGGTCTCTGCAGCCCCGCAAACACCAGGGCGCCGCATCTTGGCGTTCAATATTATTGCCGCTGCTTTTTCAATGTCTGCCCCGCCGTCCACATAGACATGGCAAATGCCTTCCAAATGCGCGAAAACGGGCACGCGGCTTTCACGCTGCACGCGTTCAACAAGCGAGCGCCCGCCACGTGGTACAATAATATCTATCACACCTGACATGGTAAGCATTTCGCCAACTGCCGCCCGGTCTCTGGTTGGTATCAGTTGGATAGCTTCCTCCGGCAAACCGGCGGATTTAAGGCCTTTGACAAGGCAGGCATGGATGCAGGCGGACGAATGGAAGCTTTCACTACCGCCGCGCAAAATCACAGCATTGCCGGCTTTTAGGCACAGCGCCCCGGCATCGGCGGTGACGTTGGGACGGCTTTCATAGATCACACCTATCACGCCGAGCGGCACTCGAATGCGAGTAAAGTTCAAGCCATTTGGCTGATCCCACTGGGCTATCACACTGCCAATGGGGTCTGGCAATTTTGCGATAGCCTCAAGGCTCTCTGCTATTGCCTCGATCCGGCGCTCGTCCAGCAAAAGTCTGTCAATCATTGCGCCCGAAAGGCCTTTGTTTTGACCGAATTCAATATCTTTTTTGTTTGCTTCAAGAAGTTGCTCGGTTGATGAGCGAAGCGTGCTCGCGGCGGCGTTTAAAGCAACATTTTTACTCTCAGTGCTGGCACGGGCCAATTGCTTGGACGCGGCCTTTGCCTGAGCGCCAATGCGGGCCATAAGGGCAGGGATTTGCTGTATGTCGTTCATCTTAGCTGCGTCCTTAAAACAGTATCAGGTCGTCGCGGTGTACCAATGCCGAACGGCCAACATAACCTAAAATCTTTGCTGCGTCGCTCATGTTGCGGCCCTCGAGCTTGAGAGCATCTTCAAAGCCGTATGCGGTTAGTCCTTGGCCAACAATTTCGCCGTCCGGGCCGACAAATGCTACTAAATCTCCACGGCTAAAGTCGCCCAGGGTTTCGATTATCCCAACGGGAAGAAGGCTGGCTCCTCGCGCAAGGGCTGAAACTGCCCCTGCATCTATATGCAGCATGCCCTTGGGAGCCATCATGCCCTGTATCCACCGTTTTCTGATAGCAAGCGGGCTTGCGTTTGCCGGGAATAGGGTGCAGCGCTCGCCCGCCAGTAGACGGGAAACAGGGCTGTTCTCTGTACCATTCATAATGATCATAGAGCAGCCGCCAGCAAGCGCGATTTTAGCGGCGCCAAGTTTGGTTATCATGCCGCCTGAGCCAACACCTTGCTGTGCTGGCGGGCCTGCGAGAGCTTCGATATTTGGTGTTACAGCGTCAACTACAGGGATGAACTTTGCCTCTGCCGCTGTACGTGGGTCAGCGTCATAAAGGCCGTCAATGTCGCTGAGCAACAACAAAGTATCAGCACTTGCCATCTGAGCAACACGGGCTGCAAGCCTGTCGTTGTCTCCAAAACGTATTTCACTCGTGGCGACGGTGTCATTTTCATTGATTACTGGAATAACGCCGCGCTCAAGAAGTTCTTTCACTGTATTGCGGGCGTTTAGATAACGAGGCCTGTCTTCTAGGTCGCCTAGGGTAAGCAGAATTTGCGCAGTGACAATGTCGTGACACGCAAAAGTGCCCTGATAGGCCTGCGCTAATTGAATTTGTCCAACAGACGCAGCGGCTTGCGCTTCTTCTAGCCGTGTCGATCGCCCCTTGATAGACAAGACACTGTTGCCAAGTGCAATAGAGCCACTAGAGACTAATATTAGCTGCTTGCCGTCGGCGCGCAATTTAGTCACGTCCGCCGCCAAAGCCTTTAGCCAATTGTCGCGCAGGGTGCCGTCCGGTTGCACCAAAAGCGCTGAGCCAATTTTTATGACCACTATTTGGGCGTCAGAAATCGCAGTATCGTAAGGCAAGAGAGACATAAAGTGACCGATTTTCGCGGTTTAAAAATATAGGTTACGGGTCGTAAGCAATATGAAAGTGTAGAATATAGCCTGGATTAGATGGGAGACCAGCCATCCGGCGTTTCATCGTCTTCTGCACCTTTCGGGCTTTCTTCCTCGAAATCTTCAAATACTGGCGTATCGTCCGCCCGGCCTTCAGCCATTTTGCGTGCGGCTTTGTCCACTTGAATGATATCCCACAATTTGCCCAGCACATCTGGTACGCCTTCGCCGGTGAAGCCCGATAGTATCATTACAGGTCCACCAGAAACGTCTTCCAATATTTTCCGCTTTTCCGCAGTCTCTTCTGCGGTCATTGCATCAGATTTATTGAGGCCCAACACCACGGGTTTACCAATCAGCTCACCGCCATATTCTTCCAGTTCGCCCATAATGGTAGTGTAAGCACTTGCCACATCATCTGCGGTTCCGTCCACCAGATGCAACAATACACCGCAGCGCTCCACATGGCCGAGAAAGCGTGTGCCGAGCCCAACGCCAGTGCTGGCTCCTTCAATCAATCCCGGAATATCGGCCATTACAAATTCATGGCTTTTATAACCAACAACACCAAGCTGCGGGTGTATTGTGGTGAAAGGATAATCGGCAATTTTTGGTTTCGCCCGCGAAACCGCGTTCAGAAACGTAGATTTCCCGGCATTTGGCAAGCCCAACAGCCCTGCGTCGGCAATCAATTTAAGCCTGAGCACTACCCACATTTCTTCCGGCTCGCCGCCAGGTGTACAGCGGCGCGGTGCGCGGTTCGTAGAGGATTTGAAATGTGTATTGCCAAGCCCGCCTTCGCCGCCGTGTGCCAGCGTGATGCGGTCACCCTCATGCATAAGGTCTGCAATCTGAAATTCCTGATCGCCGTCAAATATCTGAGTGCCGACGGGCACTTTCAGGACCAAGTTTTCGCCGCCCTTGCCGGTCATGTTTGAACCCATGCCGTGCTGGCCTTTTTTTGCCTTATAGTGGCGCTTGTAGCGGTAATCCACTAGCGTATTAAGGCCTTCAACCGCCTCGACGATTATGTCACCGCCCTTGCCGCCGTCACCGCCATTGGGGCCGCCAAATTCCACGTAGGCTTCACGGCGGAAGGAAACAATACCATTTCCACCCGGGCCGGATTCAACATAGATGCGTGTCTGATCAACAAATTTCATGCGCGCCTTGTATCAGACAAAGACTGGAAGCGAAACCCGGAGATTTCGAAGGCAAGAGAATTTTTGTCTACGTTGGTTTCGCGGGCTAAGGCAGGTATCAGCATTGACAGGCTAGGATGGTTTCTGTTGGATATTGGCGCGCCGAAAATTGGCGGGGAAAAAGCAGGGGCGATCCATGAAATTTACGGTTCTAAAGTCTATTTTTTTAACGGCTTTCATTTTTACGGGAGCCTCCAACAGCCCATTGGCGGCGGACAAGACTATCACGCTTTTGTTCACAAACGACGTGGAAAGCGCCTATGATCCTATTCCGGCCCATTGGCGCAACGATATGGAGATGATCGGCGGCATCGCCGAGATGACGACGCTTATCCGCGACTTTCGTGGCCGTGAGCCCAATGTCTTTTTGTTTGATTCAGGGGACATTTTCACTGGGTCTTTGGCCAAAGAAACAAAGGGCGCGTTGGCATTCGAATTGATGACCAGCATGGAGTATGACGCCATGGCCATCGGCAATCACGAATTTGAATATGGCGTTGAAATTTTCGGCTGGGAGAAAAACCGTGCGCCCTTCCCGGTGTTGGGCGCAAACATGTTTTACCGCGGCACTGATCATCCTTACGCGCAAGCGCATACCATAATTGAGCGTGGCGGCGTGCGGATTGGCGTGATTGGTATAATGGGCCGGGACGCTGTTAGTGCCATCATTCCGTCTAATATCGCTGCGCTGGATGTGCGTGAGGAAGCCGAGGCTGTCCAGCGTTCGGTGGACGCCATTCGCGCTGATGTGGACATTGTGGTGCTGTTGACGCACCAAGGGAAAACGGCACCCATGCAAACAGACGCGGAGAGTGATCCGCGTTTGCAACGGGATATTGACGCAGACATCGCACTGGCAGGCGCAGTTAGGGGCGTAGATGTACTTTTTGCCGGGCACGCTGACGCAGGCACACCCAAACCGGTGGTGCACCCAAAAACCGGCACCCTTATTATGCAAACTTACGGTCAAGCGACACATTTGGGCTACTTACAACTGGTGCTGGACGATGAGAGCGGCACCATCAAAAGCTATGATGGCAAGCTGGTGCCAGTGGATGCTGATGCTTTAGAGCCTGATCCATTGATTGCCGCAAAGTTAGCGCATTATCGTGGGCGGTTCCCGAGTTTGTTCGAACCGGTAGGTAGGTCTGCCGCATTTATGGCGCGAAAATATATTGAAGAGTCAGATGTAGGCAATTTGTTCGCTGACATTATCCGCGCTGCTGCAGATACAGATATGGCATTCATTCATGCGGGCAGTCTCAGAAAAGACATTCCAAAAGGGTCGCTTACACGAGCGGATCTTCTGGATGTGTACCCTTTTGTGGATGATGTAATGCGCTTTAGTATAACAGGTGCCCAGTTGCGCGAAATAATGGAGCAGTCTCTCTCGCAAGAGCGCGGCCTGATGCAAATCTCCGGCTTTTTAATCGCTTACGACTATACCAAACCCGTTGGTCAGCGCCTTGTTTGGATGCGCCGCGACGGTAGGGCCATCGAACCTGATGACGTGTTTACCGCCGCAGCGCCGGGGTTTCTTGCGGAAGGTGGGGATCTTTTCACTGTTTTTTCTGACAGCCAGCCGCAAACAAGCGTTGGCACGGTGGCGGATATTATAATCAGCTATTTTTCTTCTATGGTACAGGTGACAGCGCCAAAGGCAGGCCGCCAACGGGACGTTTCTGTGAGTTGAGGCCGCTTTCTGACCTCCCTCCAATTAGACTTTTTCGCGAAAAAGTTGATTGCGTGTGTTCTCTCATACACCGTCCTCTGCTGCGAAGACTCCATGTTTGTTTAGTCTAGCGTGTTTGTGGAGCGGCTTGTGTTTTCGCGCAAAGGCTGTTTATTGTTTAAATCAGGCTCTGTCTTTACTTTTTCTTGAGGAAAAGCGGTGATCTTGCCTATAGGACTACTGGATTTTAAAGGGGGGCGGCGATTGAATGATATATCTGTAGATTCAGACGGGCTGTCACCGTTTGAAGAAAAATTTAAGGCCACCCAGTCTAAAATTTGCAACTTCTTCCTAGTCTTGAACGCATTTTTATTGGTGGTCGGCGTACTTGCCAGTTTTGTTCGTGTA
>Ga0316207_10004521_pt1 | contig 12036 bp, 14 predicted proteins | sample 6weekpyrite_MG_FD_204943 | JGI IMG/M metagenome (GOLD analysis project Ga0316207, IMG submission 204943) | Microbial mat bacterial communities from mineral coupon in-situ incubated in ocean water Damariscotta River, Maine, United States -... | ecosystem: Environmental > Aquatic > Marine >... | reverse complement strand
CTACTTACCGTGGTGGTATCAATGCCTGTGAAGTCGCCATTAACATTGGCGCAAAGAAATATGTACCGGGACATGGGCTCAGCAGCTCTGCAAAAATGGTAGCCACTTACAAGCAATATCTAACAACGGTATACACACAGGCCAGCGAGCTGTACGAAGAAGGCTTAAGCGACTTTGAAATGAAGCCTCAAATAGTTAAAAAGCTGTCTGCCTATAAAGACTGGGGCAATTTTGAGGAAGTCGGCAAGCACATCAGCCTTGCGGTACTGGAAGCCGAAAAAGCCGCTTTTGAATAGAAAAAAATAGTTGGCAGTTGGCAGTTGGCAGTTGGCAGTTGGCAGGACAGTCTCTTTTTAGGAACCCTGCCGTCAACTATGTATTTTAGCTCTTTTGGTTTTACTGCAAACCGAACACTGGCAACCGCAAACTTCGACTAAAAGTCGAACGCAACCGGATAAAGTTTCTCTTTGTCCTTATCAAACATCGCCCAGTGCTCAGCATAACTCTTGTGCGTAAGCGGGTGTTTTAAATCTGGCGCGATTTCAGCCAGCGGCCAGAGTACAAACGCATTTTCCAGAATTTCACCACGCGGGATCTCAAGGCCATCTTCATGCGTGATCAAATCGTCAAACACCAGCAGGTCTAAATCCAGTGTCCGTGATGAAAACCGCGGGCCGCTACGGTCACGGCCATTATTGTCTTCGATTTCATGCAGCTGCTGCGATATTGTCATAACATCAGAGCTCGTATCAAAGGCAGCGACCAGATTATAAAAATCATCGCCCTCAAAGCCTACCGCCTCACTTTGATAAACAGAGGACAGCTCCAGTTCTCCAAACACGGCCTGCATATCGGCAACACCCTTGCGGATACTGGATTCCTTATCGATATTACTGCCTATACTGATATAAACTCGGGTCACCCAAACAATCTCCGTTAGAACTTCTCGCCACGCTCAATGATCACACCAACAGATTTGGAGCCTCTGAGCGCGCCCGGCTTATTTAGAGTCAGACGCAACCAGGGCACATTGAACTCATTCTGGACGATTTTAGCAATCTCTTCAGCCAGTCTCTCAACCAGTTCAAAACTGCTTTCTTCGACAAAGGCAATCAGGCGCTTGCCCACATCTTTGTAGTTTAAAGTGTCATCAATCTGGTCAGAATTGGCCGATTTAGCGATATCAGCGCCCATTTCCAGATCGATACTGATGGTTTGCTTGATCTCACGCTCCCAGTCATAGATACCAATAACGGTCTCAATCTCTAATTCACGTATAAATATAATATCCATAGTTTCAGTACTTTGCTCTTTTTGCTCTATTTCAAGGGGAGAAGGTTTATAATTGACTTACAGAGCGCACTATAACCATTCAGGCGCTTATTGACCAGATTTGAGAGTAATTAGCACAATTCTCAAATTATTCTGCTGAATCGGCTTGCGGCAATGCCGGCTTTCCGGTATTATTCCGCCTCTTTCGTGAACCAGATTCTGACCTTTGGAGAATCCAAATGGCTAAAGTATGCCAAGTGACCGGTAAAAAACCGATGTCAGGTAACAATGTATCGCATGCAAAAAACCGGACAAGACGCCGTTTCTTGCCTAATATTCATTCTCACCGTTTTTGGGTTGAAAATGAAAACCGTTTTGTACGTTTAAAAGTATCAGCTAATGGCATGCGCATTATTGATAAAAAAGGCATTGACGAGGTCTTGAAAGAGATGCGTCAACGCGGTGAAAAAGTTTAAGGAACCGTTATGAGAGATAAAATCAAATTGGTCTCTTCAGCTGGTACTGGTCATTTTTACACAACGACCAAGAACAAAAAAACCATGCCTGAAAAGATGGAAATTAAAAAGTTCGATCCGCGTGTTCGTCAATACGTGATGTATAAAGAAGCTAAAATCAAATAAGCTTTTTTAAAAGATCGTTCTTTTTTAAAAAAACCTGCTTTTGCAGGTTTTTTTATGTCAAATTCATACACAAAAGCATCTAACTCACTCATTTAGACTACACTTAAGCCAGTTATTTGTTTTAATCGTCAGACTCTGTCAAGCAGGAAAGTTATTCATGTCAGATGTATTTATCGGCCGTCAGCCAATCTATGACCGTGAGCTGAATGTTTATGCCTATGAGCTATTATTTCGCTCCGGTACGGCAAATAATTCCTCTGGTGCCGTTTCTGCCGATGGTGCAACCTCACAGACCATCGTTAATACTTTTGTTGAAATCGGTCTGGAGAAAATTGTTGGTAGCCGCTTTGCCTGTATCAATCTGACTGAGTCTTTTTTGCTGGAAGAAGATAAACTCCCTATCACGCCTAAACAGGTCATACTGGAGATTCTTGAAGATATCCCGGTAACAGATGAACTCATCAGCGCTGCCAAAAGATTACATGATCAGGGCTTTATTATTGCGCTGGATGATTACATTTATAACCCGGATCACAAGCCACTGATTGAAATGGCCCAGCTGATCAAGATCGACATCATGGCATTATCGCGTGAAGAGCTCATTCAGCACGTACAACTGCTAAAACCCTTTAAGAAAAAACTGCTGGCAGAAAAAATTGAAACACTGGATGAGTATGACTTGTGCATGGAGCTGGGTTTTGATTATTTTCAGGGCTACTTTCTCAGCAAACCACGCATTATAAAAGGCGCCAGTATCCCGCAAAACAAATTAGCCATTATGAATGTGCTGGCACTGCTGCAGGACAATGATACTGATATTGATGATATTGATGAGGCCATCAGTTCAGATGTCGTCATGAGTTATAAGATTCTGAAATTAATGAATTCTGCATTTTTTAATTTCAGCAACAAAATCGAATCGATCAAACAGGCTCTGTTGCTGCTGGGTCGTAAAAAACTCAGTAGCTGGGCATCAATGACGGCCATGAGCAAGCTTGATGACCAGCCTTCTGAAATGATCCACATTGCTATGATCCGTGCAAAAATGTGTGAGTTAATTGCAGAAGCAGCCAATTTAAACCCACCGGAAAACTATTTCACTGCCGGTTTATTTTCAGCACTCGATATTTTAATGCAGCATTCGCTGGAAGCCCTGGTTAAACCATTACCGATTAGTGATGAACTGCGCGATGCCGTTATCAATAAAGAAGGCCTTATGGGCGAAGCGATTTTGTGTGCACTCGCTTATGAACAATCGGACTGGGGAAATGTTAAATTCCAGAATCTGACAAAAGATGAAATCAACATTGCCAATATTGAAGCCGTGACCTGGGGCAATATGGTTATGGACATGATTTAATTTTATTTGGAATATTTTTTAAAAAAAAGCGTCATACATAAGTACCTCATTTAATAATTTATGCCGGCCCTCGGGTAAACCCGATACAGGACAAGGGCTTGCCTAAAGAAAAAAGGAGCTCTTATGTCAAGTTTATACAGATACTGTTTTCTAATTGTTTTTTTCAGCCTTCTCCCCGGCACCAGCTTGCTCGCACAAAACGATTCTACTGACCAGACCTTAAGAAAATTAACACAAAGCCTGCAAAGCGATAAAAATAATATCGCTTTACTTTTAAAAAGAGCAGGACTTCTGTTTAATACAAACCAGCATCAGGCAGCAATTAATGATTACGACCGTATCATCCGGATTTCGCCTGAAAGTTATCAGGCATATTTTGGCCGGGGCATGGCTCTTGGCCGCATCGGTAAAGTACAACAGGGCATTGATGATATTTCCGTCTTTATAAAACACAACCCCGCCAGTTCTCTGGCTTTTACCAAACGCGGCGTACGCTATTTATGGCAGGGCGACCTAAACAAGGCCGCTAATGATTTTATAAAAGCAATCGATTTAAACCCGAAAAATGCAGAAGCACATGATGATCTGGGCGTCATTTATGCCCAGCAAAATAAACCTGAAAAAGCGATCAGTCACTTTCAGCAGACCATTAAATACGAGCCCACCTATCAAAAGGCTTATCATAATTTATCGCTGACTTATTTTATTTATGACAACAGCCTGTCGGCGCTTGATTACGTCAATAAGGCACTTAAGCTGTCACCAAACTCAAAAGACACCCTGCTATTAAAAAGTGAAATTTTAAAGTCATTAGGTCAGTTAGCACGTGCCAAAGAGATTCGTGAAGACGCCATGTTTTTACCCGACGGTAACTGGTCAGAATCTATGGCTATTCAACTAAAAGGAGAGTAAAAAATGAAAACATTAATTTTTTCTGCATTATTTGCAATGTTAACTTTTAGTATCAGCCCCGCCACTGGCAACCAGTCAGTACAGGTGGATAATGATATGGTTAGCAAATGGAATCAATTTGTCAGAGACATCTATCAGCTGCATCTGAAACAAACTAAAGATAAGAACATCGACACCAGTAAACGACTCGGTGGCTATTACCGGCAACCTGATTTTTTTAAGGAAATAAGGTTCACTGATAAAAACTCAGATACATTAATAAGCCGTATAGAATGGGAAACTAAGCAACCTGATAAAATCCACAGCATTGAAGTCAGAGTACATGATAATAACAATAAAATTATTCGTGAGTATTCTGCCAGCTACCTGCCAGATTTTCGCAACGCGCCTTACCAGACGTTAATCAACATTCATCACTATAACGACAAGATTCACAGCTTTCGGCAATATGATGCTTCGGCCAATCTGCTCTATGAAGTTTGCCGTTCGAACGACACTAATAAAAAACTATTTGAACATGATGATTATGAAATACCGGATAATTTCAAACAGGGCGTCGGCAGTCAGGCCGATTATAAAAAATGCTTTCAGCAGCTGGCTTTATCCAGCGCTCAAAACAAACCACCCCATTGATTCATATCTGTATTTTTGAAAGCAATAAATTCCCCAGTTTATCTGCTTCAGCCTGCCAGCCACTTTTAATATAACTGGTGGCCACTTTTTCAAGAATTAATGCAGGGCCGTTAATCTTCTGCCCTGCCGCTATTTTATCCCGCTGATACACAGCAGCACTTTGCTGCTCTGCTGCCAGGCGCACCTGCACTTGCGCACTACTCTCATGCCGACTAATCTCAGGTAAACTAAATTCTGGTGAACAACCTTCCAGTTTCACCCTGATGGTCACCAGTTCCAACCCATTCTTCATGCGGTGACCGTAACGCTGCTCATGTAACTGATGAAACTTCTGCTCCACATCCTGCAGGTTCGTCCACGCTACAGGTAAACTAAAACTCTGTCCGCTGTAACAAACATCAACACTACTGTTAATACTGGCTTTCTGACCACCCAGTTCAGCCTGCATGAGTTCAAGACCCTGTGTTGATAATTTTTCAAGCACCTGGTTAACCGTTTCTTCACTGCATTCTTCAAAACGTTTATTGATACTGTGTGACATTTCACGTGCCGGTGCCGCCACCAGCATGCCAAAGGCGGATAACACACCGCCATGGATCGGAATCAATGCCTCATGCATATTCAATGCTTCGGCCAGCTCACAGATATGTAAACCACCGGCACCGCCAAAGGACACCAGCGTAAAGTCTTTAGGGTCATCACCACGCTGTACTGACATCACCCTTAATGCCTGTACCATATGTTCATTGGCTACTTTAATAATACCCAGTGCCGCCTGCTCCACTGTGACCGAGAGTTTTTCAGCAATATTTGTTACTGCTATTTCTGCCGCTGCTTTATCAATTTTTAAATAACCACCTAATGACTGCTCAGAGGGTATTCTTCCCAGCACTACATTGGCATCGGTTACGGTTGCTTCAATACCACCATTGCCATAACAGGCAGGCCCGGGATGAGCACCGGCTGACTCTGGCCCGACCAGTAACAGTCCACCTGCATCCACTTTTGCAATAGAACCACCACCGGCACCTATCGTATGCATATCCACCATCGGTACGGCCACCGGGTAACCTGCAATTTTGCCTTCCGATGTTAGGCTAATCTGATCTTTGATCATCGCCACATCAGTCGATGTGCCACCCATATCAAAACTCAGCAATGCACGCCTGCCCTGATCTGATGCGACAAACTGTGCACCTTTTAGCCCGCCTGCAGGACCTGATAATAAAAGATTAACCGCATAGTCACCGGCCTGTTGTACCGAGATAGTACCGGCATTACTTTGCATAACAGACAAACTTGCCTGCCTCATACCCTGTTCAAGGCGAGACAGATAACTCTTCATCAGGGGACCGACATAAGCATTAAGGCAAGTTGCTATACCGCGCTCATATTCACGGTATTCATTTAAAACAGCGGATGAACGACTGACAAAATAATCTGACGATAAATGCTTCGCTATCTTTTTCTCTTCGTTCTCATCTAAATAGGAAAATAATAAATTGATCGCGACCGCCTCCGGTTTAAGCTGATCAATTTGCTCACGCAACTGCAGCAGTTCTTTTTCTGACAGGGTATCAATGGCTTCACCGTTAGCCGTTAATCGTGATTTCACTTCCAGGCAATTTTCAGCCGCAATTAAAGGTTTAACAGCTGCCGGTTGCAGGTCGTATAAGTCAGCACGAGCCTGTCTGCCAATCTGGATAACATCTTTTAATCCCTGATTAGCAATATAAACCGTCTTAACGCCTTTGCCTTCGAGCACCGCGTTGGTGGCAACGGTTGAACCATGCACCATCTGCAAGCGCGAATCGGTTACGCCCAGTTCTTCAATGCCCTGTAAAATTGCCACCTCTGGTGCATGCGGTGTTGATAACACTTTATGCGTGCGCAACTCTTTGCCATCAAAGAAAACAAAATCCGTGAAAGTACCACCGGTATCAACACCTAACCACATAATCTGACAAAACCTGTACGTTGAGACATCTATTAACACGCTTTAGAGAAATAAACTTGAAATCATTTTAAAACAACGAATAATACACATCTATGCCTAAAACAACACTATCAACAACATTAATAAAAGCGACAGGGATTAATCGCTATTACGGCGACACACAGGCCGTTAAAGATCTATCATTTGAACTCAACAGTGGCGACATTCTCGGTTTTCTCGGTCCCAACGGCGCCGGTAAATCAACCAGCATGCAAATCCTCAGTGGCACTTTAGCACCGGACTCCGGCAGCATTGAAATCAATGGCATTGATCTGATTGAACACCCCACCCAGGCTAAACAGCAATTGGGCTATTTACCCGAACAACCACCGCTTTATAAAGAACTGACGGTTAATGAATACCTAAGTTATAGCGCCAGCCTGCGTGGCATAAAAAAAGAACAGCAGGCAAGCGCTATCGACACAGCCAAACAACGCTGCGGCCTGACTGAAGTCGGCAACAAGCTGATTAATAATCTCTCGAAGGGTTACCAGCAACGTGTGGGTATCGCGCAGGCAATTATCCATAATCCATCGGTTATTATTCTTGATGAACCCACCGTCGGTCTCGACCCGATTCAGATTCAGGAAATTCGTCAGCTAATTACCGAACTCGGACAACACCACGCCGTTATTATTTCTACGCATATACTGCCGGAAGTGCTGGCGGTATGTAACCGGGTACAGATTATTCGTCAGGGCGAACTGGTATATTCAAATGACATGCAAAGTATTGCAACTGATTCGCAGACAAATCAGCTGGAGTTATCTTTTAAAAACACCCCAGATTTAAATACGCTTGAAAACATACCGGGCGTCAGTATTGTTGAAAAACTATCAGACACTGACTTTTGCCTTGAATTAAGTACCGATAACAATGAAGCCGAACAAAGCATGAATGCTTTGCTTTCAAAAGCAGTTGAAAAAAACTGGCAGCCGATAAAAATGCAGCCACGACTTCGTAGCCTTGAACAGATTTTTATTGACCTGACCTTGCACGATAACTCCTCCAACACTGACGAGGACACAGCAGAATGATTTTTTCTATCGCCTTACGTGAGTGCCGCTCACTCTTTATGTCACCACTGGCATGGACAGTACTGGCCGTGGTGCAGTTTATTTTAGCCTGGATCTTCTTTGCTCAGATCGATAATTTTTTTGCACTGCAATCAAAACTGCAAACGTTAAAAAGCGCACCGGGGGTAACCGATCTGGTAGCGGGTCCTTTGTTTAATATCACCAGCATCGTTTTGCTGATGGTAACGCCATTAATGACGATGCGTCTGATCAGTGAAGAACGACGCTCCGGCACCATGCAACTATTAATGTCATCGCCGGTTAGCATGACACAAGTCGTGCTCGGAAAATATATTGGCATGCTGATCTTTTTCAGTATTTTTATTCTGCAGATTAGTCTGATGCCACTGGCACTGTTTATGGGTGCAGATCTTGATAGCGGTAAACTTCTGGCCGGCTTCTTAGCCTTGTTCCTTTTAATCGCGGCCTTTGTCTCTGCCGGTCTTTATTTATCAAGCCTGACTGATAACCCGAGCGTCGCTGCTATCGCAACATTTGGATTGTTATTATTATTGTGGATCATTAATGCCAACTCACCAAATGATGCCAGTGGTAATGTCTTTAATTACCTGTCACTGATTCAGCACAGTAATGCCATTATCCGTGGCGTAGTAAGCAGTACCGATGTCATTTATTTTTTATTATTTATTACAACTTTTCTTGGCCTTAGTATACGCCAGCTCGATTCATACAGGTTGCAACACTAATGACCACAGCTGCCAACAAGCGTCAGTTACGCATCCAGTCTTATCTGTTCAATTTGCTGTTTCTTTCAGTCATCGGTTTGCTTGCATGGTTTAGTACCCAGCATAATGTGAGCAGCGACTGGACCTATGGTAATCGCAATTCGTTAACGCAATCGAGTATCGAATTATTAAAAACCTTAGACAAACCGGTCACGCTGCATATTTACCTGCCAGATCAGGCTTCGATGCGCCTGGCTGTTGATGAACTCCTGAAACGCTATCAACAACACAAAGATGATTTTAATTATCGCATCCTCAACCCCGACCTTGATATTGAACTGGCGAAGCTTGAAAACATCAGTCGCTATGGTCAGGTTGTTGTTAAATATAATAATAGAAAAGAAAAACTCGATAACTTAAATGAAAGCACATTAGGTAATGCGTTATCTCGCCTCAGCCGCTCACAAAGCAGTCATGCTGTTTTTTTACAGGGACATGGCGAACGACACCCATTCACTAAAGACAACACAGGTTACAGCACACTGGCCACCACACTGACAGAGAAAGGCATTAAAGTCAGTACGCATAATTTACTCAGTGGCAGCTTACCGGAAGATACCAGCATTATTGTTATCGCCGGCCCTGAAAAAGCTTACCTGCCCGGCGAAGTTGAACGATTACAACAATATGTGAAAGTCGGTGGCAACCTTTTATGGCTGCATGAATCTGACAGCAACGCAAAACTTGAAGCACTCGCCCGTCAGTTAAATCTGTCATTTACCAGTGGCATTCTAGTCGATGCCGACCCTCAGTTACGGGCAACATTGCAGATCGAACACCCGGCTATGATTGCCGTTTTACAATACAACCTGCATAAAATTACTCAAAACATCCCTTATAACACTTTATTTATGCTGGCAGGCAGCGTTGATTTTGTTCCAGAGGAAAAGTCATCATGGGCAGGCACCACTTTATTCAGTAGTCGCAAAACGACCTGGTCTGAAACCGGAACACTGTTAAGCAAAGATATTCGTTTTGAAAAAGACAAAGGTGATACCTTAGGTCCACTGCCTATGGCACAGGCGCTTGAACGCAATGCGCAGCTTAATAACTCTGCCAAACCCCAGCGAGTTATCGCCGTAGCCGACAGCGACTTCCTGGCCAATAACATTATTGGTGCCGGCGCCAATATGATGCTGGCAGAAAATATTTTTAACTGGCTGAGTCAGGAAGAAAAACTAATCTCTTTTCAGGTAAAAAGCGCACCGGATTTGCAACTGCAATTATCAGACACACAGGTAACGTTTATTGGCCTTGGTTTTCTGGTCTTTATGCCAGCGGGTTTGTTATTCGCAGGCTTTATGATCTGGCGTAAACGCAAAAAGTCTTAAAATAATGTCTAAACGTTTACTATTAAATCTGCTCCTCGTTCTTGTTCTCAGCATACTGATTGGCTTAGCTTTTTTTAGCCCGCGGGAAACAGTTGCACCATCTGCCTTCAGCCAGCTAGAATACAATATGGTTGATTCGATTATCATCGAACATAAACAACAACGCACCAGTATTAAAAAGTCTGTGGATGGCTGGCAGATTACAGAACCTTTTCTGGTTGAAGCCGATGAATTTAGAATACAGGCGATACTTAATATTCTGTCTGAAAGCGCTGCCACCCATTATGATATTACAGCAGCAGATTATAAAAAGTTTTCCCTTAATCCACCACTGGCGACGCTGACACTCAATCAGCAGCGCTTTTTATTCGGCGCTACGTCACCGGTCAATGATCAGCGTTACGTTCTGACCAACAATAAATTATTTTTAATCAGTGATACTCACTTCGCTCTGATCAGTTCCGGTTTTAAAAATATTATTCGCCGGCAGTTATTTGCCAGTAATACTAAATTCTTGGCTATTGATTTTGATAACACCCATTTATCAATAAATGACAAAGGCGGCTGGCAAAGCAATCATGCCGGTCAGAGCTCTGATGATATCCAGAAATTCATAACCAACTGGCAACATATTCAGGCCTTCGCTGTGACCGATGCCAGTAAACCCTTTAATGGCACCAGTGTATCTTTCAAAACCTCAGACAATCTGATTATTAAACGAATTATCAAGCAGACAGATATCAACACCATCGTCATCAATCCTGAAACAGAACTTGCTTATCAACTTGATAGCACCGCTTTTGATTCACTGACCAAAATTTCCCGCTCCGGGCAACCTTAACTGCTATGCCAGAGTTACCCGAAGTCGAAACCACTTTACGCGGCATTGAACCTCATATCAGTGGTGAGATAATTACTGAAGTTATTATTCGCAATAAAAACCTTCGATGGCCGATACCTGCATCGATTAAAAACAAACTAACGGGTCAGAAATTAATTAAGATAGAACGCCGCGGTAAATATCTGTTTTTTATCATTGATCAGGGCACTGCTATTTTACACCTCGGAATGTCCGGTAGCCTGCGTATTAATACAGTCGGTACTGCACACGAAAAACACGATCATGTCGATATTGTATTTGCTAATGGTAAGTTATTACGTCTTCGCGACCCGCGTCGTTTCGGTTGTTTATTATGGACAGCCAAACCGGTGGCAGAACACAAACTCATCTGCTCTATGGGCCCGGAACCTTTAACGGATGCATTCAATGGCGAGCATTTATTTGAGAAATCACGCAAGCGGAAAAGTAATATCAAAGGCTTTATTATGGATGGAAAGGTGGTTACCGGCGTTGGTAATATCTACGCCAGTGAGGCCTTATTTATGGCCGGTATACTACCCAGCCGACAGGCGGGCCGTATTTCTAAACAGCGCTATCAGTTGCTTGCCGATTGCATTAAAGAAGTGCTGTCACAAGCGATACGACAAGGCGGCACGACTTTAAAAGATTTCACCCGTGAAGATGGTCAGCCCGGCTACTTTAAGCAGTCGCTTCAGGTTTATGACCGAGCAGGACAAAACTGTGTGAATTGCAAACAAACAATCAAACAAAAGACGCTCAACCAGCGCTCTACTTTTTATTGCACGAATTGCCAGCACTAACGCCGGCGACTGCGATTCAGGCAAGCTAATCTGAGATATCTGTACGGACTATTTTCCACTACACCTCGAACGAGATGCTACTGCGGGAATGTTAATTAATTGACTACTTAATTATTCAGGGAGGGTACGAATATCTCGCACAGGTCAGGAAACGACATCCACTTCTTGAGCCTGCAATCCTTTGTCGCCATTATGCAGTTCAAATTCTACATTCTGACCTTCCTGTAATGACTTGTATCCGTCACCTCGTATTGCTCTGAAATGAACAAAGACATCATCACCACTCTCTCGGGCGATAAATCCGAATCCTTTACTGTTGTTAAACCATTTCACGGTTCCACTAACACGATCTGCCATAACTTTACTCCTTAAGTCTTTTCCTTATCAGTTCCTGCATGGAACTGCTC
>Ga0316207_10004520_pt1 | contig 12037 bp, 12 predicted proteins | sample 6weekpyrite_MG_FD_204943 | JGI IMG/M metagenome (GOLD analysis project Ga0316207, IMG submission 204943) | Microbial mat bacterial communities from mineral coupon in-situ incubated in ocean water Damariscotta River, Maine, United States -... | ecosystem: Environmental > Aquatic > Marine >... | reverse complement strand
ATTTTTATTCTTTAGTATATAATTAAATTCTTATATACTTATTGAAATCATTAATTTCTGTTTAGTCGCAGGCTCGTATAATCTTACGGGCCTTATTTTTAGGATTAGGTGAAGTATGTCTGCAACGGCCTCGGAAGTATCTGCTGCGAACAACGAGCGTATTGAAGTAAAAAACACCACTTGTTACATGTGTGCATGCCGCTGTGGTATTCGCGTCACACTGCGTGATGGCGAGGTTCGCTATATTCAGGGTAACCCTGATCATCCACTCAACAAAGGCGTCATCTGTGCCAAGGGTGCCTCTGGCATCATGAAGCAATATTCTCCCGCTCGTCTGACCAAGCCGATGAAGCGTAAAGAAGGCAGTGAACGTGGTGCCGGTGAATTCGAAGTTATCGAATGGAATGAAGCCTTCGATATTATGGAAACACGCCTTGCGCACTTGCGTGAAACCGATCCGAGTAAGTTCGCCTTGTTTACGGGGCGCGATCAGATGCAGGCGATGACAGGTATGTTTGCCAAGCAATATGGCACACCTAACTATGCGGCTCACGGCGGTTTCTGTTCAGTGAACCTTGCGGCGGGCATGATCTACACCATTGGCGGTTCATTCTGGGAATTCGGTGGGCCAGATCTGGATCGTTCAAAATTGTTTGTCATGATTGGCACGGCAGAAGATCATCACTCTAACCCGATGAAAATTGCTATCTCCAAGTTTAAGCGTGAGGGCGGCCGTTTTATTTCAATTAATCCTGTGCGTACGGGTTATTCAGCAATTGCCGATGAATGGGTACCGATTAAGCCGGGTACCGATGGTGCATTGATCCTTGCGTTAATTAACGAAATTATTAAGCAAGGTTTGTTTGACCGTGAGTTCCTGGTGCAATACTCAAACAGTGCTCAGCTCGTTAATATGGATGAAAACAGCACAGAGTATGGCATGCTGGTACGCGCTGAAGTCCCAGAAGAAGAAGGTTGTTTCGATCCGCAAAACAAATTGTGGTGGGATCGCGATGCTAATAAAGCGGTTGTTACCCATACAGAAGGCGTTGAGCCACGCTTACTAGGTGAATTCAAACTGGACGATGGCACACCGGTTAAACCTTCTTTCCAATTGTTGGTTGACCAGGTTAAGGAATACACACCGGAATGGGCAGAAGGCATTACTGGTATTGATGCTGATACGATTCGTCGCCTTGCACATGAAATGGGCGTGACAGCACGTGATCAAAAGATTGAATTGCCGATTGCCTGGACAGATGCATGGGGTAAGGATCACGAAACGGTTACAGGTAATCCTGTTGCATTCCATGCGATGCGTGGTTTGGCAGCACACTCGAATGGTTTCCACTCCATCCGCGCCTTGTCTATTCTAATGAGTATGCTCGGTACGATTGATACACCGGGTGGCTTCCGCCATAAGGCACCGTTCCCGCGACCTATTCCACCGTGTGCGAAGACACCGAAAGATCCAAGTGGTGTTCAACCGAATACGCCGCTTGCAGGCATGCCTCTTGGTTGGCCGGCTGATCCGGATGACTTGTTTGTCGATGACAAGGGTGAACCGGTTCGAATTGATAAAGCTTTCTCCTGGGAATTCCCATTGTCTGTCCACGGTATGATGCAGAATGTCATCACTAATGCCTGGCGAGGTGATCCGTATACCATCGATACATTGATGATCTTCATGGCGAACATGGCATGGAACTCATCGATGAATACCGACGAAGTTCGTAAGATGCTTAACGACAAGAATGAAGACGGCGAGTATAAGATTCCGTACATCATCGTCTGTGATGCTTTCCAGTCAGAAATGACTGCGTTTGCTGATTTATTGTTGCCTGATACAACCTACCTTGAACGTCACGATGTGATGTCGATGTTGGATCGTCCGATTTCTGAATTTGATGGCCCGGTTGATTCTGTTCGTATTCCTGTTGTACCACCAAAGGGTGACTGTAAACCATTCCAGGAAGTGCTGATTGAACTCGGTACGCGTCTTAAGTTACCCGCCTTCATTAATGAAACGGGCGAACGTAAATACCGCGACTACCCTGATTTCGTCGTTAACTATGAAACAGAGCCGGGTTCGGGAATTGGTTTCCTTGCCGGTTGGCGTGGCAAGGGTGGTGAGAAGTTCATGAAAGGTGAACCGAATCCGAACCAATGGCAAATGTACGAAAAGAACAACTGTGTTTACCATTACGAATTGCCGAAGTCATACCAGTACATGCGTAACTGGAACAAAGGTTACTTGCAGTGGGCTAAGGAACATCGTCTAACGCGTTATGACGAACCAATCTTGATCCATATTTACTCAGAAGTACTGCAACAGTTCCGTCTTGCCGCACAAGGTAAAACGCAGGGCAAACAGCCACCCGATCATTTGCGTAAACGTGTGGAAACCTATTTCACACCGCTGCCATATTATTTTGAACCACTGGAATCTTCGCTTTCAGACAAGCAGAAGTACCCACTGAACGCCCTGACACAACGTCCAATGGCGATGTATCACTCATGGGATTCGCAAAACGCGTGGTTACGTCAAATCCATACTTATAACTACCTTTACATGAGTCCCGAACTCGGCCGTCAGGGCGGGTTCGCTGATGGTGATTGGGTTTGGTGTGAATCACAATGGGGTAAGGTTAAAGGTAAGTGTCGCTTCTCGGAAGCGGTTGAGCCGGGTACGGTCTGGACCTGGAATGCAGTGGGTAAGGCAGCGGGTGCCTGGAACTTGACGCCTGAAGCGAATGAGTCTCAGCAGGGCTTCCTATTGAACCATCTTATCTCTGAAGAACTGCCTGCGCATGAAGATGGCGAACATATTTCAAACTCTGATCCGGTAACGGGTCAGGCTGGTTGGTACGATGTTCGAGTACGTGTCTACAAGGCCGAAGGCAAAGAGGGTGAGGAACAAGTGAGCTACCCGCAGTTTGATAATTACAAACCGGTGCCCGGTCAGGACAAACGTAAATCATGGTTGAAATATTTTGCTGGTAAGGGGAACAAGTAATGACACAGTTAGCACTCGTCATCGATCTCAACGTTTGCGTAGGTTGTCATGCCTGTGTGACCAGCTGTAAAGAATGGAACACGTCTGGTCCAGCCGGATTTATGTCGGATGACAATCCATACGATAAAGATCCAACCGGTACCTTCTTTAACCGTGTACAAACCTACGAAGTAGGTGAGTACCCAAACGCCGACACAGTTCACTTCCCTAAATCCTGTTTGCATTGTGAAGAACCACCTTGTGTACCTGTTTGTCCAACGGGAGCGAGTTACAAGCGTGAAGAAGACGGTATTGTTTTAGTTGATTACGATAAATGTATCGGTTGTAAATATTGTTCATGGGCCTGTCCTTACGGTGCACGTGAGATTGACGAGCATCAGAAAGTGATGAAGAAGTGCACGCTTTGTGTAGATCGCATTTATGATGAAAGCCTACCAGAGGCAGAGCGTAAGCCTGCTTGTGTCATGGCTTGCCCAACCAGTGCTCGTCTATTTGGTGATGTACATGATCCTGACTCGGCTATATCAGAAACGATTCGCGAAGCGGCTGGCTTCCAATTGATGCCTGAATGGGGCACTAAACCGGCGAACCATTATTTGCCACGTCGCAAGACCAAGATTCGCATTCATGAAGATGAATTGGTGCGTGCAGATAATCCACTCAAGAAAGAAGGTGAGCGTCCTAAGGTTGATGACGATAGCCATACACTTGATGACGTGACCAGTTGGTAAGGAGTTAGATAATGAATCCCGCTTTTTCAGTAATTTTTTTAACGACACTCATTGGTGTTGGTCAAGGTTTCTTCCTCGCGCTTTATACAGGTGAGAGTTACGCCATTGTTAATGTTTTACCTTCTCAATCACAAGACTTCTATGTTTGGGGTAGTGTGATTTCGGTTGCTTTTTTGATCGCCGGATTAATTTCATCCGTATTTCATTTAGGTCATCCTGAACGTGCATGGCGCGCGGCTGCAATGTGGCGTACTTCATGGCTGTCGCGAGAAGTTATTGTATTACCTACGGTGATTGGAGCTGTTACGGTATACGGCCTTGTGCATTATATGGGTTGGGATCTCACCACGTTTGGTATTAAAACCGGCGTGACAGGTGATCTTACTTTGATACTGGGTCTTGCAGGCGTGCTAGTGACGTTCTTGTTATTTCTTTGCACGGCTATGATTTACGGTTGCATTAAATTCTTACAAGAATGGGCAACACCATTAACAGTCATTAATTACACTTTACTAGGAGGCGCCTCAGGCTTTACATTTGCGGCGGTATTTTCTGCTTATATGGCACCTAACTTAGTTAACTTCTATGCGGGTTGGGCGATTGTCATTACAGTGACGGCATTGATTACACGTAGTGCATCATTAATACGTAATGCCAAGATACGTCATAAGTCATCACTGAAAACAGCAATCGGTGTACGTGATGATCGTATTAGACAAACTGCCATGGGCTTTATGGGTGGTTCGTTTAACACACGTGAATATTTCCATGGTATGTCATTGTTGTTTATGAAATCGATGAAGTGGATTTTTTTGGTATTGGTTTTTGCTGTACCTGTGATTTTATTAAGTTTGGCAATTAATGACGCGAACACGAATTTTTTGATTGCTGCTTTTGTTAGCCAGTATATTGGTTTGATTGCAGAGCGTTGGTTCTTCTTTGCGCAAGCGAATCACCCACAGAACTTGTACTACCAACGAGTTGGCTAAAATGTTTTAGCCTTATAAGTTTATATAAAACGCCACTGTCGCTAATTTAGGATGGTGGCGTTTTTGTTTGCCAAAGCACAAAGGGGGCTAAGCAAAGGTATCGATCTTTGTTATTTCTTGAACACTAGCCGAGGGTTCATCTTCTGTCGAACTTTGCGCAATGCTATTAAAAGTATCCGTTGCAGATTGGCCGCGTTCGGCCTGTTTTAACTCTGCCAATTCTGCACGTGCTTCAATAACCGTAGCAGAGGCATTCACTGCAACACTTCTGTCTTGTGCCGAGGGATTAGCCGGTGCCAGCGCAGCACGGCGAATTTGTTGAGCACGTTGGATGGTTGCTTCAGGATCACCCGTAACGCGGGCACTATCAATACTCACTTCTCCACCCACAGCATAACGTTGTCCATCCGGACCACGTTGATAGGTAAAACTAGCGCCACCGGTGGCAAGACTTCCTGCAGCGGATAAGTGGGCCTGCTCATGGGCGCGGACTTCACGATCTCTGGATTTTAATTCTTCAAGCTCACGCTGTTCGGCGGGATCGAGTTGGGCAACAATGGCTTCACGGTTATTAGGTCGAGCCTGGTCGGCAGCGGTATTTTCAACTTTTTCAGTTATGTTTACGGGACGGGGAGTATCAGATTGTTGCTGACTTTCAGGTGAAGCAGGTGTAATCGTCGTTGCTGTAGGCACCGAGACAATTGGCGAATTTCGCAGAATATTGACAGGCGTGTGGCCAGACAGCATTCGATCTTACCCTCATAGATAACTTATTTAATGTAACGGCCGCTCGGATAAAAAATAAAGCTAAAAAATCAATTTTTTACGGTGTTTATAGGTTCGAATTGTCCTGCAGCGAGTCACAAATCACCGTTGTATCAATAAATTCCACGATTTTATTCACCGTTGAGGGATCGAATAAAATTCGTCGGTGACCCAACCCCTCTGTGAGAATGAGTTCGGCATTAGGCCAATGCTTGCTGAGCAGCTCACTTTCCTGCCAGTTAACCAGACGGTCTTCTTTATCATGAATAATCAGGCTACGTTCAATGTACTGGGTAATTGGGTAGCTTGTCGCAAAGTCTTGCCAGAGCTTGTCGCCAAGCCGTTTCCTGAGTCGTTCTCGAAGTGCCTTTTCAGTCGGAGCGGGCATGTGCATATATTGGCAGTAGCGGTGAATTAACTGGTTTAAGCCGCCAGGGGAGCTGATGCCAATAATGCTGTTGATTGTGACACCTGAATTGATGGCGGCACTAAGACAAGCGACACCAAAGGAATGTGCAATCGCGGCATGAAAAGGGCCGTGTTGATTAGATAAGGATTCGATGGCATCACGTATTTCAGTAAGTTGAGTGCGATGGCCACTGGTTTGGCCGTGTCCAGGCGCATCAAAGCACAGCACTTGATAGCCGGCATTAAGTAGTGGATCGATAAATCTATTCAGTTGTAAGCCGCGCCCATTCCAGCCGTGGACAAGCAACACAGTGGGTCCCTCACCCCATCGCCAGGCTTTAATTTGTTTACCATTAAGCTCAAGTGAACACTCACTTGCGCGAATTTGCATTCGTTTTTCGCGTGCACTGGCGGGAAGGCGTCGGGTACGAGACCAAAGTTTTAGTGCCCACCAGCTCATCAGGCCGGGGAGTGTTTTACCTAACAGAGTGAACATAAGTCGGTTGAATTTAACGCTTAAGCTGACCTGGTTCGTTTCGTGATTGTTTTTGGCGCTATGGTGCGTCTGTTTGGTCGATGCTGAATTCATGTTGGGGGTGTACGTTAAACCAATCGTGCCAAGAAGATACGGGTGATAGCCAAATCTGGCAAGGTTATTGTAAATTTTTATGCTCGATAGGAAAATTTTGTCGTTATTTCGCGTTCAGCTAATGCCCTAAAAAAGAGCAAAAAGGTGGTCAGCAAAGGTGTTTCAGTGAACTCTTATACACAGCTCGTGGAACAATCATCAATTTTTACGGGGAAATGAACAAAACGGTTAATAAAACACTATAAAACTCGTGAAACACATTGATTTATATGGATAAAATCGGTTTGATTAAAAAACACTCAGTTTAATAAATATGTCATAAAAGACCTTTGAAAAGCCATTATACGATGAATAATCCACAGACTTATCCACAGAATTTGTGGATAAAACCAAAACTTGAAAAGCACTCAAGCTGTTACAGGACATAAGCTAGAAATTAAATGAGGAACGCCTGCCAACTACAATTTAAAGTGAGTTATTGGGAAGCGTTATTTTTATCAACAAGCCGCCGTCTATCTGGTTACGTAAGTCGAGTTTGCCTTCATAGGCTTCAACGATTTCTTTGACCACGGCGAGGCCAATTCCTTGACCTGCTACCGCTTCATCCGCGCGCATACCACGCACTAGTATGTGTTCGATTTTGTTTTCGGGTATCCCCGGGCCATCATCAATGATGTTGATCTCAATGTTATCGTCTACAGTCCGAGCATGGTACTCGATATTTTGTTTGCACCACTTGGATGCATTATCTAAAAGGTTGCCAAACATTTCGGTGAGGTCACCTTCATCAGCACGTACGGTTAGATTATTGGGGATGTCGAGTTTGAATTGAACTTGTTTGTCCGCATAGACTTTTCGTAGTGCGCGGCTGAGGGTTTCAATAATAGGGCGGAGTAATATCGGGCTATTGAGGCCAGAGCGACCAGCGGTAGCCGCACGCTGTAGTTGGTAATCAATACTTTGCTGGATGCGTTCGGATTGCTCGCGCACCGTATCAGGATCATCGATTGCGCCCTGGAGTACTGCTAGCGGGGTTTTTAGGCTGTGGGCTAAATCAGCCAGCGCATGGCGGTAGCGTTGTTGTTGAGCACGCTCATGTGCCAGGAGTGCATTCAAGTTGCTGGTTAGACCACGAAGCTCAGTCGGGTAGTGACTGCTGAGCTGCTGTTGCTGACCTTGTTCAATTTGCCTGAGTTCATCTGCGACCGTGCGAAGCGGGCGTAGTCCCCAGCGCAGTACGGTTAGTTGCGCAATGAGCAACAGGATTGCCATTCCACCTAGCCAGCCCCAAAGCGTCTTTCGATAATTATTGATCTGGTTGACAAAAAGCGTGGTGTCTTCAGAGAGGGAGAAGGTGATGGGAAGTCGGCCTTCTGCGGTTTGCCACTCAATGCCATAGCCCATAGCAAAGCCTTTTGGCTCGTTAAGCAAGTCAAATTTTTCCTCGCCGCTTGAAAGGTTAGACGTAAAATGAGCTTGTGCGGAAATGACCGAGCTGGATTGCCAAATGAGTTTGTTGTTGCTGTATATCCATGCATAAAGGCCGCTATCTGGCTGGTTGATACGTGTCAGAGCAGATTTCTTGGGTAAACTAATCTGACCTGATTCGCTGACATCGGTTTCACCAATCAACAAATACAACTTGCCGCGGAGTCGTTCCTGGATTGACGTGAGGGCGGAGTCTTCAAAGGCACGATCCAGTGCCAGACCAGTCAAAACAAGAAATACTGCCAGTACCCATCCGGCACCGATGACTGTGCGGGCATTGATCGACAGCCTCATGCGCTGGCTTCGGTGAGGGTAAATCGGTAACCGCGTCCACGCATGGTTTCAATCGGAAGCATTTTAGCGTCGGGATCCAGTTTTTTGCGCAAGCGGCCAACCATGACTTCAATGACATTGCTGTCACGATCATCATCGTGAGGGTATAAATAGTCGGCGAGTTCGGCCTTGGAAATAACATCACCTGCATGGCGCATGAGGTGTTCGATGAGACGATACTCAAAGGTGGTTAGCTCAATATTGTTGTCATTCAACATGACCTGCTGTTTTGAAAAGTTAATACTAAGTGGGCCAAATTGTTGTTCATCACTGGCTGCTGAATTGCTACTTCGACGCAGCAGTGCACGCAAGCGGGCAATGAGTTCCTCAAAGTGAAAGGGCTTGGTCAGATAGTCATCAGCACCGGCTTCAAGGCCAGCAACTTTATCCTGCCAGCTACCACGTGCGGTTAAAACCAATATAGGTAGGGTATTACCTTCTTCTCGCAGGCTACGAATGACCTCGCTACCTGACATTTTAGGCAGGCCTAGATCTACAATCGCCGCATCAATAGGGTATTCACGCGCATTGAATAAGCCATCTTCACCGTCGCTGCAGCCGTCGACCATATAACCTTCGGCTTCAAGCTGGCTACGTAGTTGTTCCAGAATGGCGGCTTCGTCTTCAATAACCAGTATTCGCATAACAAGCGCCTATTTAAAACGTCCGTTTTCAGCATTTACACGAACCACGCGTACCACACCTTTGCGAGTGAGAATTTTAATGCGGTAGAACGTTTTGCCGTTACGTTGCAGTGTTTCTACGGAGAGTATGCGACCGCCTAGTTTCTTTTGGACACGTGCAGCGGCTTCGCCAGAATCAATATTCTTATTCTGGGCTAATAAATGTTTTTGCCAAAAATGCGGGGCATTTTGAGCAAGCAGCATTTGTGAAGTGCTGATTAGAAGGCAAAACAATGTGGTTTTTAAAATATTCATAGTCCTAGCATACACGTAACAAGGGTTGGGCTGAAATCACTCGCCTGACATTTTTGCATCAGGCGAGTGATTTAATAACAGCCACGTTAAAAGCGAAAGATAAGATCGATACCGGTGCGGTGCCCGTAACGACGGTGGCCATGGCGATGACCATGAGCACGATAAGGACGATAGTCGTAATTGTCATGGTGTCGATTGTAGTGTTTGCGCTGATGGCGACGGTAACGTCTTTCTTCATGTCTCGATTTACGATAGCCATCACGGTAGCCGTGTTTGTAATGATGACGCTCATAGCCACCGTAATATTTGTCACTTGCATGAGCTGTGTTGGATATCAGAACCGGTGCGGCAATAACCGTAGCAAGCGCTAAAGCGGATAAAAGATTTCGAATTTTCATGATGTTCTCCTTTAAGTCGTTATTTATCCTGTTTTGGTCATGCTTTTCATAACCATGTGAGCAGATTACAGAGGAGTGGCTGAACTGAAGCTGAATAAATAATATAAATTTATTCATTAATATTCAGTGGCTTACAAATATAAAGGCAGCTGATAATATTTTTATCGCGAGCAAGAGAGGACTTTGCTTGTGGTTAGGCTGACTAACAGGCAAAATGCGCGCTTGAATTTTCACGAACATATATAAGGTAAGGAGCCATCCATGAAACTGATTCTTTTAGGCGCACCAGGCGCAGGCAAAGGTACTGTTGCCAAAATGCTGACCGAACTTGACGGTTCAGTACAAATTTCAACAGGTGATATTCTGCGTGGCGCGGTTAAAGCCGGCACAGACTTAGGTAAAGAAGCCAAAGGTTATATGGACGCAGGTGACCTGGTTCCTGATGCATTGATTATGGGCATCATGGGCGAACGTTTACAGGAAGATGATTGTAAAGCTGGTTTCTTACTTGACGGTTTCCCTCGTACTATTCCACAAGCGGAAGAACTGAAGACATTGTTAGCTGATTTAGGTATTACACTCGACATGGCGGTTAGCCTTGATGTACCACGTGATGTGATTTTAGATCGTCTAACAACACGTCGCACTTGTTCAAACTCGGAATGTCAGGCTATCTACAACACCAAGAGCAACCCAACCAAGGTTGAAGGTGTTTGTGATAAATGTGGTAGCCCAACTATTCAGCGTGATGACGAAACAGAAGAAGCGATCAGTAACCGTCTTGAAACATACAATGAAAAGACTGCACCATTGGTTGGTTTCTACGAAGGCGAAGGTATGTTGCTTTCAGTGAACGCAACATCAAGTGATGCGGTTGTAGCAGCTATTCAAGACGCGCTTAAATAAGTTTACTATTTAGTTCGTTTTATAAAGAGCGGGGCATGGTGAAAACCATGTCCCGTTTTTTATTTAGGCTTAACTAATGCTAATCGCCGAACGGATCGTCTGAAACAAAGATATTGAGATAGGGGGCATAGGTTAATACAGCGCCTTGCAGGATGCCCAGATCATTAAACGCTGTGATCACTTGTTCCTGATAGGCTTCACTTTGTGGTTCTGTTTTGAGTGTTTCCAGAGAGGCGAGTAACGGTTTGATACCGTCGTCATCCAGATGCCTATTCAGCATCTGTAGTGCGATGTCGATATCGGTAATCTTGATAGATTTCAATTTGGCATTGTTACGTAATTTATAAACCAATGTTAATGACTCCTTTTCGAGAATCTTTTATTTCTAAAATAATGTGTAGGTAATTACGTTTATTTTTTCTTTTTAAATTTATTTTTTCGTGCGACTTTTTTCTCGGCTTTTTCTTTTATGATACGTTCAACCTCGACCATTTCTTTCTCGATCATCGCTGGCGTTTCAAGGCTGATCCGTCCTAGCGTACCATTGCGTAGTTCGTTGACCACAATGGTGCATATCTTAACCAGATCAACACGGCCACCACCACCCAGACATCCTCGGTTTGCACCAATGTGTTCAAGAAATTGCAGCGGTGTTTCTGGTAGATTGGTAATGTCATAACGTTGTTTGAGTAAACCAGGGTAGGCGTCGAGTAAGTATTCGATAAGAAAAAAACCGATGTCGTCATAATCCATTGCGGTATCTTTAATTGAACCAATACAGCCGAGACGATAGCCACTATTCTCATTTTCAATCTTCGGCCAAAGTATGCCGGGTGTATCTAGCAGTACAATACCATTGCCGAGATCGATACGTTGCTGATTTTTGGTGACAGCCGGTTCATTACCTGTTTTAGCAATAACTCTACCTGCTAGCGCATTAATTAATGTGGATTTCCCGACATTGGGTATGCCCATGATCATCGCCTGAATCGGTTTGTCCTGACGGTCCGGGAATAACTGTCTACAGGCAGCAATCAGTGGTTTTACCTGACCTGTTTGCGTCGCCATGATCGGTAGTGCACGGACGTTTCGATCTTTTTCAAATGCATCACACCATGCCTGAGTGATCTGTTCATCGGCGAGATCAGACTTATTGAGTAACTTGATACAGGGCTTGGTATAGCCATTTTTGGTGCGCAGGTCGGCAATGACCGGGTTTTCGCTACTATAAGGTATACGCGCATCCAGTACTTCGATCACCAGATCGACATTGGGCAAGGCTTTGACCATTTCTTTGCGAGCCTTGTGCATATGGCCGGGATACCAGTGAATTGCCATTGTGATTCCTATGCTGTTTAAGGTGCGTAGTTTAATGGATAATGGCCGACAAATGTTATAAACAAGGGTTGTAGAATGGATTTATTAACACAAGGTGTCCTCGGTGCCGCGTTGGCGCAGGCAGGGTCGAAACAAACC
>Ga0316207_10004519_pt1 | contig 12038 bp, 9 predicted proteins | sample 6weekpyrite_MG_FD_204943 | JGI IMG/M metagenome (GOLD analysis project Ga0316207, IMG submission 204943) | Microbial mat bacterial communities from mineral coupon in-situ incubated in ocean water Damariscotta River, Maine, United States -... | ecosystem: Environmental > Aquatic > Marine >... | reverse complement strand
CTCCAGTGAAAAAATCATCACCCGGGTTACGAACATTTTGTCTGGCTTTGTGATCACTTCCGATCTTAATCGTATTACCATCTACTTCAGCGTGTTCCTGCATAACAACTGTATCAGCACCTTCAGGTACAACAGCGCCCGTCATAATACGTACAGCTTCTCCCGGTTTAAGTTTTCCTTCAAAAGGACCACCCGCAAAAGATTTACCAATTATGATTAATTTTTTGTCACCTGTTTGAGGGATGTCTGAGGCACTAATTGCATAACCATCCATTGCTGAATTAATAAACGGGGGAACATCAAGAGGGGATTGAACATCTTCAGCTAGAATATGGCCGGCAGCTTCGCGAATAGTGACGTTCTTTTTTCCCTTTATAGGGTCAATATTTTGTTGAATTCGCTCTAGCGCCTGTTCGAAGCTAAGTGAATTAGGATCAAATTCATCGTTACATGAGCTTTGTTTTTTAATCATAGTTTGGTCTTCTTATTGATTTTTACTTAAATAAAGTTAGACGATTTCAGTTTGCTGGCTATATTGAATAACATAGTCGGCGATGTCTTCAATATTATTAATATTAAGCTGTTTTAAGTCGTTTTCTTTTAAAGGTTGATCATTGTCATGAGCAATGGCAATAATATTGTCATCCTGAGGATACATTAGGGGCTTACCTGTGGACTCTCTATGCAGTTCAATTTTATTGAACGGCCATTTTTTAAAGCCCTCTACCAGAACCATATCAACCGTATCAGAAGGAATGTGGGTTAGTATTTCCTGTAATGTTGGTTCAGTTTCTATTTCATTTTCTATAGTAATCACTGTTCGCACACTGGAGCAAATTAACATGGGAACGGCACCCGCCTTACGTAATTCATAACTATCTTTACCGGGTGTATCCATTTCAAAATTATGATGTGCATGCTTAATCACTGCAATGCGCAGACCGCGTTTCTTAAGTTCAGGAATGAGTTTGAGAAGTAAGGTGGTTTTTCCGGTTCCACTAAATGCTGCAAAGCCTAAAAGAGGTTTGTTATAAGTTATTTTATTAGTAACAGAATTTTGCGTAGGCATTAGTTCATATCATCCGGGCGGTTAAAATTGTTAAAGTTATTGTGCTGCGATGAAAAATCACAGATGGCAGGATCTATTAAAGAGATAAAATCATGAACTTTACGCCGACCCTGCTGTAAATATGTATTTAGTAGTGATTTATGCTGGCATGATAATAAAGAAAACAGAGGTTGTAGTCTGTCTCCATCATGGCATATTGCAGAATCTTTGTTTTGTGTTTTTAAGCATTGCCAGAGCTGGGTTAAGAGATTTGCAGGAGGAGCCGGAGTGTCACAGGGCAGGCAAAGTAAGTAGGGGGTAGTGCATATTTGCATTGCACTGGAAATTCCGGCTAATGGTCCCTGATAACTGTCCTGTAAGTTGTTAAATTCGTCATTTACAACATTGTCTGAATATTGCTTATATGTTTCCAGGTTTCTATTTGCACTGATTATAATTTTATCTGCCGGTGCATTTATTACCTTAATGATATGCTCAATCATTGGTTTGTCTTGCCATAACATCAAACCTTTATCAACACCGTTCATTCTCTGTCCCCGCCCACCAGCGAGGATTAAGTAGGTGACCTGATTGATGGGGGCTGTGTCGGACATAAACTAATCTTGCCTGCAATATTGTAGATGAGCTGAAATTAAAATACTTTCAGTGTAATCTGTAAGTGGGTATTAGCTTTATTATATATCAATATGCTCACCGTAATTTTTACTTAATTTTTCACATAATAATATTTAATATGGCTATAGTTGATCAATTACCCGCTGCAGAACAATCTATTATCGAAAGGTTTCTTGATGCTCTGTGGATGGAGCGTGGGCTGAGCCAGAATACGCTTTCTGCATATAAAAATGATCTCTCTAATCTTGCCTTATGGTTATTTCAAAATAATAGTAATCTATTAGGTGCCTCTCAGGTAAGTTGCCAGTCTTTTCTTGCGTTCAGATATGATCAGGGTAGTAAAAATCGAAGTGCAGCTCGTTTATTATCATCGATGCGACGCTTTTACGGCTGGTTGTTGCGAGAGAAAAAAATACAGATTGACCCTGTTGCTTTAATTGAGGCCCCAAAACCAGAGCAACCATTACCCAAAACCCTGACAGAAGTTCAAATTGAAGACTTGTTGAATGCGCCAGATTTGAATTTAGATTTAGGTTTGAGGGATAAAGCCATGCTAGAGACAATTTATGCTACAGGTTTACGTGTTAGTGAATTGATAGGACTGGAGTTTTCACAGGTTTCTTTAGATCCTGGGGTTGTACGTGTGATGGGAAAGGGGGGGAAAGAGCGTCTGGTGCCCCTGGGAGAGGAAGCTATTGGGTGTTTGCAGGACTATATAGAGCAGGCAAGGGTAAATCTCATGGCTCAGCACCCACCATGTAATGCATTATTTGTAACCAGAAGGGGCAAAAGCATGAGTCGACAGGCTTTCTGGTACCTGATTAAAAGATATGCCACAGTAGCCAATATTGATGCTGATGTTTTATCTCCTCACACTCTGAGGCATGCGTTTGCGACACATTTATTAAATCATGGTGCAGATTTAAGGGTGGTACAAATGTTACTAGGTCACAGCGATATATCGACTACACAGATTTATACACATGTGGCAAATCAGCGGTTACAGCTGCTTTATCATCAGCATCACCCCCGTGCCTGATGCTGGCATTGTGCATTAATTATCAAAAATTAAAATTAATTTCCCCTAAATGAGTTTTTTATGCTTGGAATTAATTATACTTGCGCCTGTCTATGTATACAGATCACATTAATATTGAGAATTAATCTATGAAATTACTACTAAAACCAGGCCTGCTTTTAATAACATTGGTGCTAGGGGCTTTGCCAGCGGTTCATGCAAATGAGCTTGAAATAAAAGAATTAACAGAAAATATCAGTAAGCGTTTGCCTCCCAATACCAAGCTGTCTGTAAAAGCGACGCCTGTTTCAGGCGTATATGAGATTATGGCGGGCGGTCAGATTATGTATGCGGATAAAGATGCACGTTACATATTTGATGGTGATTTAATTGATTTAAAAACAAAAAAGAATATTACTGAAGATACCCGCGGTATCGTGCGCCTTGATGCTCTCAAGCAATTAGGTGAGAAGAACATGTTGGTGTATACACCTAAGGGTAAAATCAAACATACAATTACCATATTTACCGATATATATTGCCCATATTGCAGAAAACTACACGATGAGATGGCTGATTATATGGATAATGGTGTAAAAGTCCGTTATATATTTGTTCCGTTTAAAGGGCCTAAAAGCGTTCAAACATCAGTTTCAGTATGGTGTGCAGATGACAAAAACAAAGCAATGGACCTGGCTAAAAGTGGAAACGAGGTTGAAAAGAAAAACTGTGATAACCCAATTAGTCAGCACCAGGCGCTTGCAACTGATATTGGTATAAGGGGTACGCCTGCAATAATGCTTGAATCTGGTCAGATACTACCTGGATATGTTCCTTCAGCTAAATTATTACAGCAGCTAAATAGCACACTTTAAAACTACTGATCACATCGATCAGTGGACAGAGCTAAAAAGAAGCTCTGTCCACGATGGATATTTGCTTGAACGGAGCCATCTCATTCAGTTCATTCAATCTATCGTTCGTTTCTGCCGTTCACTGAATAATGTATACAACTCCTTGTCAAATTAATGCATCGCATTAAACATCTTACGTCGATATTTTCCTACCAGAGGGTGTTCATCACCCAATAAGCTAAATGTAGCCAGTAGTGATTTTTTTACGTTACCATCCTGAAACTGACTGTCTCTAACTAGAATGTAAATCAGATGCTCCAGTCCTTGCTCATACTCATCCTGATTGATCAGCTGGATCGCTAGTTGATAGCGTGATAGATGGTCGTCGGGTGTTTTAGCAAGGACTTCTTCAAGCTTATTTATATCAGGTGCATTTTCAGTAACTAGAGCCAGTTCTATTTTATTTATCAGACTTATGACCTGTGCATTTTCGCGATCCGCTATGCTGAGTTTATTAAGGCGAGATTTTGCCGCTTCATATTCTTTTTCACGGGCTTCAAGGTGAGCAAGATCTATTTGAATTGTAATGTTGTCAGGTGCAAGTGATTCAGCTTCAAGTAACAATGTTTTGCCGCTTTCAAAATCTCCTGACTGAATGATTTCAAAGGCCTTATTTCTTAAATTGTCGGCTGCAGATATCGAGTGTCTGTCAATTAATGCTTTAATGTATTCTTCGGTTTGTAAGCCATTAAACTGCTCAACCATTTCCCCATTTTTAAAAACAAGTACGCTTGGAATAGTGCGTATCTGAAATTGTTGGCTTAACGATTGTTCGCTTTCGCTATTAACCTTAGCTAATACAAATTGTCCATTAAGATTGTTAGCCAGGTTTTCTAAAACAGGTATAAGTTGCTTGCAGGGTTCACACCACTCTGCCCAGAAATCGACTAAAACAGGTGCTTTATAGGAGTTTTCAATAACGCCTTGTTGAAAATTCTGTTCTGTAGCATCAAAAATAAAACTGGATGAACTCATTTTTTCTCAAATCTCTAATGTTTTTATTTATTAAAAGAATGTTTACTTGGTCATTACGGGAAGTATGCGTTTTACTTATTCATTGAAATAAAACAGTTCGCAGCATTCAGTAAAGAGCAGGCAGGATATAACTTCTTTATCGGGCCATAATTCTCTTATACCCCTGGAATAATAACTCATTTGTTGCTGGTAAACCTGCGAAATTATATCGAGGTTATTTTTTACTGCATGTTGATGAGTTTTATAGTCGACAATGATAACCTGATTCTGCTTAACTATTAATCTATCAATAATGCCATAAATAAGTCGAGTGTCATCAATGTATTGTATAGGACATTCATTATATATTTTAATAACATCAGTGGGTTTAAAAATTTTCTGCAAGTCAGGATGGTTATAATTAGAGAGAGCAATTGATAAACAACTGTCTAGCAGTGTGTCTGTTTTAAGATCCATTTCAAAAGATATTTTGTTAATTATTATATCTGTATTTTTATCTGAATTTTTATCCGAACTTTGTGTGTCATCTAAAGCAAGTAGCTCTAACATGCGATGTATTATTATGCCGCGTTGTTTAGCTGTTGAACTATCAGTCTGTGAATTGGAATTATCGGTATATAATGGTTCTGAATGAGTAGTAGTAAGACTCGGAGCCAGAATTGACTGAGGTTTAAAGTGTTTATCAATTTTTCTGGTTAATGCACTGTCTATTTGAAATGAGTCAACTGAAACTGTTGTTTGGTCGGGCATGCTTTCATCACAAGGCTCATGGACTCCAAAACTATAACTTAAATGATTATTTTCCTCTTCACCAGACTGACCAGATAATGTTTGTAGTGCAGAAAATAAAGGTTGGTACCAGTTAGAGAAAGGACCTCTGTCTGGTTGGCAGCCACTAATAAACAGGTATTGTCTAGCACGGGTTAAAGCGACATATAATAAATTGGCATCTTCTTTTTGTTGAGAATGTTTTAGTTGTTTTGTCAGTGATTTCGTAAAATTATCCTGAAATTTACTTGCGGGTACCAGCTGAAAATGTGTTGGTTTCTTGTTTTCTACTGGCCAGTCTATCAAGGTGCTTAATGACGATCTATCTTTAGAGGCGGTAATGGTATCGGCTAGATAAACCACAGGGGCTTCAAGCCCTTTACTGGCATGTATAGTCATTATTCGCACTCGTGCTTCTCTGGTCTCCATAGGAGCCTCGTCGGGTGCGTCACTCTGGGTGTTTTTTAGACTGCGCAAATAGTATAAGAAGTGCATTAAACTAGGATAACGGCCACTATCCAGATCAAGTGCCATTTCTAGAAAAAGAGTTAAATTTGCCTGCACTCGAGCCTGTAATGCTAGCGGTGTAGAAAGCTTGTAGCGCTCCAGAACATCTGCCTGAGAAAATATTTTATCGAGTAAATCATGTACCGGAATTTTATCTGCCAGTGCACGCCAGTTGTTTAAATGTAACCAGGCACGTTTGAGTGGGTGAAATTCATCAAGTTCTTCTGCTAAAACTTCAAGTCGATTAAACCAGTGACCCTGAAGGTGATGGGCAGCAAGTATTTGCAGGTCATTATCGCTAGCGTTAAATAAGGGTGATTTTAAAACCTGTGCCAGAGCCAGGTTATTGAAAGGAGTCAAAAGTGTATCAAGCAATGCTTCCATGTCCTGAATTTCTAAACAGGATAAAAAAGTTCCACGATTTGTTCCTAAATATGCAATACCTGCATCTCGTAATGCTCGTTCATAATCTTCTACATGTGCACGTTTGCGAACCAGAATAAAAATATCGTTATAAGTGAGTGCACGCTGTGAATTGCCATCAGTAACAGAAGTTTTATTATCAATAAGTTGTTTTATATGGCTAGCAATCTGATGTGCTTCTTTCTGGTGTATCCCCGTTGTTTCAGCGCGAGCTTCTTTTAATGGGTTGCGGCAATATACAGCTTCAGTTTTTTCGTCCAGATCACTCATACGCCAGAGGGGTAATACTTCAACTTTTCCGGCAAGCTCCTGCAAATTTGTTTGATGTTCAATAAAACCAGGTAAGTTGGTTTGAAATTCTTCCTGAGAAAATACAGCATTAACAGTATTAATTATTGCTGGTGATGAACGCCAGGATTTATTCAAAGGGAATGATCTGGCATTCAGGTGTTGTGTTAACCATTCTGATGCCTGTTGTTGCAATTCGGGTTTTGCGCGTCGAAAGCTATAAATAGATTGCTTCTCATCTCCAACTAAAAATACGCTACGATTTTTATCTGATTCAGCTGATGCCATTTCTTCCAGCAGAGGCAAGATTAATTGCCATTGTGTCGGGTTAGTGTCCTGGAACTCATCAATCAGTAAGTGTTGTATCTGTTGATCAAGTTTATATTGTATCCAGAGGGCGTTTTCTGAGTCCTGTAATAGTTTGTAACTACGCCATTCCAGGTCAGTGAAATCAAGTAAGCGTTGCTGGTTTTTTAATGTCTGATAGTGTTCAATGAATCTTTCACCACAGTAAAACCAGTGATGATTAAGCTGCCAGCAATGTTGTTTATTTAGTTGTTCAAGTGTTTCTAATATTTTATTACTGATAATCTCATGGGACTCCAGAAAACGATCTGCATCATCGTCCCCCAGCTTTTTGCGAAGTGCGGCAGTATCCTTACGTGCTAAGGGTGTATTTTTCTGAGTTAGAAAACAGCTGCGAACAAGATTGAAGGCATTTCTGTCTTTTGGCGTTTCTACCAGCCATTCAGATAAGCGATTTGCAAACTCCAGATTTTTTTTACCAGTGGCCAAACCAAGTAGTTTTGAAAATTCTGAAATTCGTTGAATGAGTAAGTCATTAAAAAAATCGGTTACCGGTTCTGCTTTAGAATTATAACCAAGAGCCGAAGCTAGTTTCTGGCTGGCGAAATCTGCTTTATTATCTACTTCGTTATCGGTATAAGCCCACCAGTCACTCCTGTGTTGTAAAAAACTATTTAACACTTTATCCAGATTAAATAGCCCACCGCAGTGTTTCATTAATTCCTGTAAATGAAGGGATAACTCTCCCTGCATATTCAGTGTGGCTTCATTAAATAATGCATCTCTTGCTTGCTGAGTTAACAGATCAGCACTTTCTAGTAAATCAAAATTAGGAGGTACATCAGCCTCAATAGGAAAACGGCTGAGTAGATCCTGACAGAAAGAGTGAAATGTTAGTGTACGTACTGGATAGTCACTATATTGGTGAGCCTCATATAGAGCCCGCGCTTTTTGTTGATAATCGCTACCCAAATCAAGCTCTTCCAGTAATGATAAGAGTTTTTCATCATCTACAGTAGCTAACTGATAGAGTCGTTCAGATAAACGTTGCTGCATCTCGGCGGCGGCTTTGCGAGTAAACGTCAGGGCTAAAATGCTACCGGGTTCGGCATCTTCCAGTAACAGGCGAACGATACGGGTCACCAGCATGTAGGTTTTACCACTTCCAGCAGAAGCAGTAACAGTGGCATTAATATAGGGGTTTGCAGCTTGAAGACTCATGGGCATATTCTACGGGATTTTAAGATAAATGGTCGACTCTCATTAGGTCTTCTTAAGTTAAAGGGGATATATTTTGTGTGACAGTGAAGGTGTAGATAGCCCTGATATAGGTATGCATCGCTATAATGATAGCTATTATCAGATGATAACGGTCCTGATTGTCAAATATCGATACTCAGCTTAGTTAATGCCTTTGTAAAATTGCGTCTTAGCGCTAACTCTTTTATAGTTCTCCAAAATCCAAATTGAAATCGAGAATATTGAATGAGTTCATATGATGCTTCGGCCATTGAGGTTTTAACCGGCCTTGAACCTGTACAGAAGCGCCCTGGTATGTATACAGATACCACACGGCCTAATCACCTTGCGCAGGAAGTAATTGATAATAGTGTAGATGAGGCAGTTGCCGGGCATGCTAGTCGAATACAGGTTGTTTTATATAAAGATGGCTCATTAGGTGTTACCGATGATGGACGTGGTATGCCGGTTGATATTCACCCTGAAGAGGGAGTGCCGGGTATTGAAGTGATTATGACCAAGCTACATGCCGGTGGTAAGTTCACTAATGATAACTATCAGTTTTCGGGTGGTCTACACGGGGTGGGTGTTTCCGTGGTTAATGCATTGTCTGATCGTGTTGAAGCGGAGATAAGGCGTGATGGCAAGGTTTTTACAATAGCATTCGCTCATGGTGACAAGGTAAGTGAACTTGAAGAAACAGGCACGGTGGGTAAGAAAAACACCGGCACTCAGATTCGCTTCTGGCCAGAAGCTAAATACTTCGATTCAGTAAAATTTTCCGTTTTACAGTTAAAGCATGTATTACGCGCAAAGGCTGTTTTGTGCCCAGGTTTGCATGTAACTTTCCTTGATGAAAAAACCGCAGAAAATGAGGAATGGTACTACGAAGACGGTCTGGAAGATTATTTAATGGAAAGCCTTAAGGGCTACCAGTTGTTACCAGCTCAACCATTCATCGGATCTTTGGCTTCAGAACATGAAGCTGTCGACTGGGCCTTATTATGGTTACCAGAAGGTGGCGAGTCAGTTGGTGAATCGTACGTGAATTTAATTCCCACAGCACAGGGCGGAACGCATGTAAATGGTTTACGAACGGGTTTAACGGAAGCTATACGTGAATTTTGTGAATTTAGAAACCTGTTACCCCGAGGTGTAAAACTTAGCCCGGAAGATGTATGGGAAAAAGTTAGTTATATTCTTTCTGTTAAGTTGTTGGATCCTCAGTTTTCGGGGCAGACCAAAGAGCGTTTGTCATCTAGAGAGTGTGCCGCTTTTGTTTCTGGAGTGGTTAAAGATTCTTTTAGTCTGTGGTTAAACCAGAATACAGATCAGGGCGAACTGATCGCAATGCTGGCAATAGATAATGCTCAAAAGCGATTGAAAGCCGGTAAGAAAGTGGCTCGTAAGAAAGTAACATCAGGCCCGGCATTACCAGGAAAATTAGCAGACTGTAGTTCTTCTGACGCTAATTTAACCGAACTGTTTCTAGTGGAAGGTGACTCCGCTGGTGGCTCGGCAAAACAGGCTCGAGACAGAAATAATCAGGCCATTATGCCGTTACGTGGAAAAATTCTGAATACCTGGGAAGTAGATGCGGATCAGGTATTGGCCTCTCAGGAGGTACATGATATTTCAGTTGCGATTGGTGTAGATCCTGCATCAAGCGACTTATCCGGTTTGCGTTATGGGAAAATTTGCATCCTGGCGGATGCAGACTCGGATGGTTATCACATAGCTACATTACTATGCGCACTGTTCTTACGACATTTTAGAACGCTAACAGAAGCAGGGCATGTTTATGTTGCGATGCCACCGTTATTTCGAATTGATGTTGGTAAAGAAGTTTTTTACGCATTAGATGAAGCCGAAAAACAGGGTGTACTAGATCGTATTACAGCTGAAAAGAAAAAAGGTAAAGTTCAGGTAACTCGATTTAAAGGTCTGGGTGAAATGAATCCAATGCAATTACGTGAAACATCTATTGCTCCAGATACTCGTCGTCTGGTTCAGTTAGTTGTTGAAGCCGGTGATGATAGTAACAAGATGATGGATATGTTGCTGGCTAAAAAACGCGCATCAGATCGTAAGAGCTGGTTAGAAGATAAAGGCGACCTGGCTGAAGTATAAACGAATCTTGTTAAAGGCTTTCTGCTACGTAAAAATAGCTAATAAAAGAAAATTTGAGAATGATTAGGTCTACATTTCAGGCATTATTAAATGAGTTAGAGGCACCGGCACTGTCGAGGCAGTTTGGCACGGGCTGGATTAGTGGTGTTCTCGCTATATTGTTAGGTGTTATTAGTATCTGCACGGTACTGATTTTGCATTACCCTGATGTTTTAACAGTACCAGAAATTCGTTCTCAGGTAGATGTTCCGTTTATTAGAAGTCTATTGATGCTGGTAATAGTGTCTGGTTTTCTCCTTTCCTGTATCAGTATGATACTGAGGCAAAATAAAGTCTTTGGTTTGAGTGCTGCAGGTTTAATATTGCTGTCTATTGTTTTAGGTGGTGTAGCCACACAAAAAACAGCAGGGTTTTCAGGTGATATATATTTTGGCCTCGACTGGTTTATATTAAATTTATTAATTACAGGTATTTTGTTTTTGCCGCTGGAAAGAATGTTCAGACGAGTTGAGCAGTCAGTTTTTCGTTTTGAGTGGCGAGAAGATTTATTTTATTTTTTAATTAGTAGTATTTTTGTTCAGTCATTAACCTTTTTATCTATGTTACCGGCGATGACACTTCTCTCGTTTAATGCTCTTGTTGCAGTGAAAAATGTAGTGGCAGCGCAGCCTGTCTGGTTGCAGTTTATTGAAATTATGTTTCTTACAGATTTTGTTCAGTACTGGATACATCGTATGTTTCATCAAATTCCATTTTTATGGAAGTTTCATGCAGTGCATCACTCAGCTCAGGCTATGGACTGGCTGGCAGGTTCCCGTATGCATGTGATGGAGATTATAGTGTTGCGTGGATTAACTATAATACCTATGTACGTTTTAGGTTTTTCTGAAACAGCGATATATGCCTATATAATTATGGTCTACCTGTACGCCACATTTGTGCATGCTAATATAAAATTTGATATCGAATGGTTAAAGCCAGTTATTGTCACGCCGCGTTTTCACCACTGGCACCATGGTGTCGAAAAAGAAGCTGTTGATGTGAATTTTTCAGTTCATTTTCCTATATTTGATAAGCTTTTTGGTACCTATTACATGCCAAAAGGTAAATGGCCAGCAGCTTACGGTATTGGTGGTCATCCTGTTCCTGGTGGTTACATCAAGCAGTTTTTGTATCCATTTTCAAAAAAATAGATTTAGAAAAATAGAAATAAAACTTAAATGGAATTTATGGGTTGTATAATCATGAGTTATACATCAATAATTCAATAGTGTGTTTAGAAGTTAGTTATGTCATATACAAATTCCTGGGAAACTGAAGGTTTATATAGAAAATTTTTTGGTGAAATAAGTGGTGATGAGATATTAGAATCCAATTTTGAATTGCATGCACATCCACATTTCAAAACAATAAAATATATCATTAATGATTTTGTTGATGTTACTGCGTACTCAATAGATCATTCTCATACGAAGGCTTATGCCTCAAGTGATGTGATTATTTCAAACTCAAAAGGGAGATTAAATATTGCACTGGTAGTAGATCAGCAAGAGCTAATTGCATTGGCAAATGGGTATCGTGAGCAGATGTTAGGGCAGCTTTTTAAGTGTGAAATATTTCAGTGTGTTGAAGATGCACGAAAATGGGTGTGCATGTAGTAAAAAAACTACAGAGTAATAGAGCATGTTATAACTCTGCAGTCTTATACTGTTATTTTTACTTAACGCCTACTCTAGTTCGTGATATACCTGACTAAAGAGTAATTTATTAAGGTATATTCGCTGGT
>Ga0316207_10004518_pt1 | contig 12043 bp, 11 predicted proteins | sample 6weekpyrite_MG_FD_204943 | JGI IMG/M metagenome (GOLD analysis project Ga0316207, IMG submission 204943) | Microbial mat bacterial communities from mineral coupon in-situ incubated in ocean water Damariscotta River, Maine, United States -... | ecosystem: Environmental > Aquatic > Marine >... | reverse complement strand
ATGCGCCACATCTATTTCCCATTGTTGGTCGACTCACCAACGACACACTCGTTCATGAAGGTAATCATTATACGATGGGGCAACACGGCTTTGCGCGTGATATGGAATTCGACATTGTTAGCCAGTCAGGTACGGCTTGTACACTGCGCCTCCAGGATAATGACCAGACGCGTAAGAAGTTCCCATTTGCATTCGAGTTAAACATTGATTTTATCCTGGTCGGCAATACCCTCGCGGTCACCTATGTCATTCGTAACCCTGGAGACGTTGAACTGCCCTGTTCAGTCGGCGCCCACCCTGCGTTTAACTGGCCGATTCCGGGGAATACCTGCAAAGACGCACATCAAATCACTTTTACAGAAACTGAAACCTGTCAAGTTAATCGTCTCGATGCTGGCCTGTTAAAGAAAGACACCTTTCCATGGCCGTGGCTGGAAAATAATAATGCCTTGCAGCTTGACGATGCCTTGTTTGAACCCGACGCCATAATCTTTACTGACCACAAAAGCCGTGAAGTCCGTTATCACGGTGAAGCAGGTCCTACCATCGTCGTTCGCTTTGATGATTTTCCTCACCTTGGAATATGGAGCGTACCGGGGTCAGGCTTTGCCTGTATTGAACCGTGGCAAGGTCATTCCAGTCCAGTAGACTTCGAAGGTGAATATAGTGACAAACCAGGCATCGTAAAAATCGCACCTGGGGAAGAACAACGCTGGTCGATGACTATTATTATCGAAAACTAGTCTTTGTCGACCTTGTTTTCGTCGCTTTTACGAATATCATCGTCATCCATAATAATGCGATGCGCAGGCCCTTCAAGATCATCAAATTGGCCTGAACGCACAGCCCAAAAAAAGATCACGATAATTAAGGCGACCAGTAGCAGTGCAAGCGGGACAAGTAAATAAAGTATTTCCATGAGTATCCTGATTGAACAAGCTTTTGTTAACAACCCGTTTGATAACAGGTCATCTCAATATTACCGCTTGTTACGTAACAAGCGTAACGCGTTTCCGACAACCAGCAACGAACTGGCCGACATACCTATTGCAGCCATCCAGGGCGCAACAAGTCCAGCAGCCGCTGCCGGTAATGCGAGTACATTATAACTAATCGCCCAACTGATGTTTTGACGAATGATGGTCAGCATTCGCTGTGCCGTCTCACGGCCTTCACTAATGGCATGCATATCAGACGATAACAACAACATATCAGCACTTGCCGCAGCCAGTTGCGTACCACCCGCCATCGCAATCGATACCTGCGCAGCGGCCAGAACCGGGGCATCATTGACGCCATCACCGACCATCGCCACCACCGCACCTTGCTGTTGAAGTGCATGGACTGCGGCAAGCTTGTCATCTGGCAATAACTCGGCCTGCCAGTCACTAATACCGGTTTGCTCCGCCACTCGAGCAACGGCTTGCGTATGATCACCGCTGAGTAGCACAATCTTACGACCTGCAGCCTGCAACTGGCTGATAAGTTCAGCTGAACCGTCTCGCAGCTGATCACCCATTGCAAATAAAGCAAAGACTGTTTTGCTATCAGCCAATGCAATCACAGTATGTCCATCTGCGCGCATTTTATTCAAGACATCATTGGGTAAGGTCTGTCCGGCATGCTGCTCTATATATAAGGGTGTGCCGATCCACATCCGTCGGTTACCAACCTGACCGGTTACACCCATACCCGGTGTGTTGTGAATACTGTTAGCCGGATCGACCTTTTCATCTATGGCGTTACGTATTGCCTGTGCAACCGGGTGCTCAGAACCTGCTTCAAGCGCCTTGGCTAAACGCAAACATTCTGGTTCGGTTAGCGAAGAAACCAGCCTTGTTTCATGAAGCTCAAGCTTGCCCTTGGTGAGGGTCCCTGTTTTATCGAAAATAAAGTGTGTCGCTTTAGCCAGTGTCTCAAGCGCATGACCACGTGTGGTCAAAAGCCCGTAGCGTGTCAATCGACTTGTCGCAGCGGTTACCGCTGTTGGCGTCGCCAGTGACAATGCACAAGGACAGGTCACCACCAGTACTGCAACCGTTACAGGTAACCAAACACTCACCCCGGCTTGCCACCAATATGCCATTACGGAAGCTGCAAGTAGCAGTACCCCAAGCACAAACCAGGCTGCTGTTTTATCTGCCAGCTGGGTAATCCGAGGCTTTTCAGTTTGCGCCCGTTCAAGCAAACGCATAATCCCGGACAGCACGGTATCCTGCCCGGTCTTTTCGACTTTGACTATAAGCGGGCTCTCAATATTGATTGCGCCACCAATCACCTTACTGTCTACGTCGACCGGAACCGGCAAACTTTCACCCGTCAGTAATGACTCATCGATACTTGATCGCCCATCAATAACAACACCATCAGCGGGAAACGTTTCTCCAGGTTTGATTCGGACCCGGTCGCCAACCCGCAGCTCTGCTATCGTAATGAGCGCTTCATCCTCGTTACTCTCTATTCGATTAGTCACCGCCGGTACACCATGAACGAGTTCGTCGGCATTTTCTGCTGAGCGTTTACGCGCGACCATTTCGAAGTAACGGCCTGTCAGCAAGAAGAAGACAAACATGCACACTGAATCAAAATAAATTTCACCGTGCCCTGTAAATGTTGTCCAGACACTGCCAATGAACGCGACCGATATACCGAGCGATACCGGCACATCCATGCCGGCTTGTTTGTGCTTTAAATCACGAACGGCTGATTTAAAAAACGGTTGGGCTGAATACAAAAGTACAGGTAAGGTCAGACCGAGGCTCACCCAATGAAAAAATGTTCTGAAATGCTCCTCGATCCCAAAATGGTTACCCAGGTAAAGCGCCACTGCAATCATCATGACCTGCATGCCAAGCACACCGGCGAGACCCAGCCTGCGCAATTGCAGCTTGCGTTCATCTTCAAGCAATTGTTGCTGACGACCAGGGTCATAGGGGTGAGCAAGGTAGCCAATTCGGCTAATCGCCTCGAGAATATCGCTAAGCTTTATTGCATCGTTGTCCCATTCGACACGGGCACGGTGCGTTGAATAATTTACCGCAACGGACTTAACGCCTTTTAACGCCGCAATGTGACGTTCGTTTAACCAGATACAGGCTGCACAGGTAATCCCTTCAAGGATGAGGTCTGCTTCACGTAAGTCACCGTGCTCTGAATCGTGATGACGCACAAAACTCTGTTGCACTGTATCCAGGTCATAGGCCAGGGTTTGTTGGAGAAATTCAGGGACAAGCTCTCTTCCCTGTTCGGCTGGCTCAGTGCGGTACGTATAATAGTCCTCCATACCACTGTCGACGATGGCATCCGCCACTGCCTGGCAACCCGGGCAGCACATACTGCGCTTATGGCCCTGGATGGTTACACTATATATATCCCCCTCTGGAACAGGCAAACCACAGTGGAAACACGCTGTTTTGTTCGTATCTGTCACGCCTGCAATTCCTTACTATAGGTATGTATTTGATGCCCCAAGTGCAATCACCCTTCAACACAAACGCTCATGATGCCGTATGCACCGGTCAGTCGCTACTATCTTGATCCAGATCAACGCCTCTATATCAGTGCTAACTTATATTTCTCCTCAGCACATGTAGGGATTGATGATATAGCCAGTAGTATATTATAATATACTGATATTTATAGCTCGCTATCTCCTACTGTATTTGTAGGGTTTCTGGCTCTACTTGAAAATTTCTGTACTGTTGAGTGTTTATGCTGAGCAGTACTGTCTTTAACAAATGACTGAGGGCAACGCATGTTACTGTCACACGTATGGGGTCTGCTGACCCATCCTGCAGAAGAATGGGAAGATATCCGAAAAGAACGTTGCTCGATTGGCAAATGTTATTGTACCCACGTCCTGGTACTTGCAGCATTACCCGCGATTGCAGGTTATATTGGAACAACTCAGATTGGTTGGTCGATTGGCAGCAGTGAGATTGTCAAACTCACCCCACAAAGCGCCCTCGTCCTTTCAATACTGACTTACTTCACAATGCTTACCGCCGTGTTCTCCATTGGTTGGATGGTTCACTGGATGGGTAAAACCTACGGTACAGAGCAGCCACTGCCGCAAGGCATCGCGCTGGCAGCCTACTCTGCAACGCCCCTGTTCCTGATTGGTACCAGTTTCCTCTACCCAATCCTATGGTTAAACATGATCATTGTTATGCCTGCTCTGGCATACAGTATCTACCTGCTTTATGCCGGTCTACCGACAATGATGCAGGTCAATAAGGAACAAGGCTTCCTGTTTGCCAGTGCTGTAATGGCTGTTGGCCTTGTTGTGTTCGTTGCCGTACTGGCTGTTGTTGTCCTGCTATGGGGTTTCGGTATCGCGCCAGAATTCACAAGTGAACTGATGGAAATGTCACGTTTCGGGCTGGCCTAATCAATTTTCATTTTTTTTAGTTTTTATTTTTTTACTTTTTTAAACAGGTAAGCATATGACTGCTACACATGAGATGTACAACTATAAGGTTGTACGACAGTTTGCAATTATGACTGTCATCTGGGGTATTGTCGGTATGGCCGTTGGCGTCTTAATTGCCGCACAAATGGCATGGCCGGCACTTAATTTCGATATCCCCTACCTCACCTTCAGCCGACTTCGTCCACTGCACACTAATACGGTGATTTTCGCATTTGGCGGTTCGGCACTCTTTGCATCATCGTACTACGCAGTCCAGCGTACCTGTCACACACGTCTGTTTAGTGACAAACTCGCTGCCTTTACGTTCTGGGGTTGGCAAGCAGTGATTTTATCTGCGGCCATCACATTGCCATTAGGCTATACCAGTTCTAAGGAATACGCCGAACTTGAATGGCCTATTGATATTCTTATCGCGGTCGTCTGGGTCACCTATGCCATTGTGTTCTTTGGTACCCTCTTGCAAAGAAAAGTTAAGCATATCTATGTCGCTAACTGGTTCTTTGGTGGTTTCATCCTGACCGTTGCCGTTTTGCATATCTTTAACAACATCGAGATCCCGGTCACGCTGTTCAAGTCATACTCTGTCTATGCAGGTGTGCAGGATGCAATGATTCAATGGTGGTACGGTCATAACGCCGTGGGCTTCTTTCTGACCGCGGGCTTCCTGGGCATCATGTACTACTTTGTACCAAAGCAGGCCGGTCGCCCTGTTTACTCGTACCGTCTTTCTGTTGTGCATTTCTGGGCGCTGATCTTTACTTATATCTGGGCGGGTCCTCACCACTTGCACTTTACGGCACTGCCTGACTGGACCCAGTCACTGGGTATGGTGTTCTCACTGATCCTGCTGGCACCAAGCTGGGGTGGCATGATCAACGGTATCATGACGCTGTCAGGTGCCTGGGAGAAATTACGTACTGACCCGATTTTGCGCTTCCTGATCGTTTCAATTTCATTCTACGGCATGTCGACTTTCGAAGGCCCGATGATGGCGATCAAGACAGTGAATGCCCTGTCTCACTACACAGACTGGACCATTGGTCACGTACACTCGGGTGCATTGGGTTGGGTGGCAATGATTTCCATTGGCGCCATGTACTACCTGATCCCACGTATGTATGGCCGTGAAATTTACAGTATTAAACTCATCGAATGGCACTTCTGGCTTGCCACACTGGGTATCGCCCTGTACGTCGTAGCAATGTGGGTATCAGGTGTAACACAAGGCCTGATGTGGCGTGCGGTCAATGCCGATGGCACGCTGACATACAGCTTTATTCAAAGTGTTCAGATCTCAATACCGTTCTATATTGTTCGGTTCCTTGGCGGCCTGATGTTCCTGTCTGGCATGTTGATCATGCTTTACAACATCCTCAAGACCATTGCGGGTAACAAGCCAATTGAGGCGCCTGTTACCGCACCGGCTGCTGCACATTAGGAGAAATATCATGGCAAATACCGGACATGAAAAAGTCGAAACAAATGTAGGCCTGCTGGTCATCTTCACGATTCTCGTAATCAGTGTCGGTGGACTCGTGCAGATTGTGCCTTTGTTCTTCATGAAACATACGACAACATCTGTTGAGGGCCTTAAGCCTTACACTGCCCTGCAACTGACAGGTCGTGATCTGTACATTCGTGAATCATGTAATGCTTGTCATTCACAGATGATTCGCCCATTCCGTGCGGAGACTGAACGTTATGGTCACTACTCTGTAGCAGGCGAATACGTTTATGACCGCCCATTCCTGTGGGGCTCAAAGCGTACAGGTCCTGACCTTCACCGTGTTGGTCAACGTTACAGTGATGAATGGCATCGTGTGCATTTGATTAACCCACGTGACGTGGTGCCTGAATCCATCATGCCAGGTTACCCATGGCTGGAAGAGAACCCTGCTGATGCCGAAACCATCAGCAAGAAGATGGAAGTACTGCGTAGCCTGGGCCACCCGTATACCGATGAAGAAATTGCCAATGCTCCGAAGGAACTGGAAGGTAAGACCGAGATGGATGCAATGATTGCCTACCTTCAAGTACTCGGCACAGCAATCAAGACCCGGAGGTGATACATGGAACTCATGAATAGCATTCAGGCATTGTGGACAGTCATAGCATTCTTGCTGTTCATTGGAATTATTGTCTGGGCATGGAGCAGTAAACGTCATAACGATTTTCACGAAGCCGCCAACCTGGTTTTCGATGAAGATGATGACGTCACCCCCCATGTCAAAGACCAATCAAAATCAGGTAACTAACACATGTATGATTTTACAAGTAGCATCTGGCCCTGGTTTATCAGTGTCCCGGTAATCATTGGCATTATTGCCATGTGGTTACTTGTTCGCTGGATGAACAAAAAACCATCTGATGGAACACAGCTGGATGGAAAACCCATGGATCATGTTTGGGACGAAGATCTCGTTGAATTGAACAACCCACTGCCAAGCTGGTGGAAAAACATGTTCTACGTGACGATTATCTTTGGTGCTGCCTACCTTGCCCTCTACCCGGGTCTCGGTAGTTGGAAAGGTCTGCTCGGCTGGACCCAGAAGGGCCAGTATGAAAGTGAAGTTGCTGCCGTTGAGGCTAGCACTGCGCCACTCTACGATGGCTACCTGAAACTGGATATTCCAACACTGGCAAAAGATGCTGAAGCCCTTAAAACAGGTCACCGCCTGTTCAACAACTATTGTGCGTTGTGTCATGGCTCTGCGGCGACCGGTTCACACGGCTTCCCGAACCTGACAGACACTGACTGGTTGTATGGCGGCGAACCTGAAAACATCAAGACCAGTATTACAGCTGGTCGAGCTGGCGCGATGCCTGCGTGGGGTCAAATTCTCGGCAACGAAGGTGTTTTCAATGTATCCGAATACATTCTTGGCCTCAGTGGTCGTGAAGTAAATCCAACCGCGGCAGCGGCGGGTAAGACAAAATATGCCCAGGTCTGTATTGCTTGTCACGGTGCTGATGCGAAGGGTAATACTGCACTTGGAGCGCCTAACCTGACCGATGATGTCTGGTTATTTGGCGGTTCACAGCGTGCCGTGATGGCCTCTATCGCAGATGGTCGTGGTGGTCGTATGCCGGCACATGAAGGCTTCCTTGATGAAGGTAAAATCCATGTGCTGACCGCGTATGTATACAGCCTTTCGGCTGGCGGCAAGGAGTAAACCTATAGTAAGATTAGGGGTATTCCTTGACAGTACGGAGAACTAAAGTGGCCGACGACGAACTACCAACGTGTCAGAAAACTATCTCAATTCTCTGGCCCTCCTTCCTCACGGCAGGACTGGCCACCGTACTGTTTTTTACCGCCTTTGACCCCGCCGTGCTGCTTCAGGAAACACGCTTTTCTGACAGCAGCCGGCTCGGGGCTTACTCCACCGGGTTCTTTTTATTCTGGTTACTCACGACAACGTCTTGCGCACTCACCTGCTTCTTTCGCAAGCCATGTAACCCGAAAAAGAAATAGCACGAACCACTACAGTCCGATATTTTGCTGCCCGTTACTCATAACGGGGAAGTTGTTACATCCTTACAACTGGAATTTGAAGTATGGCAAGTAACGATACTCAGAATGATGAATCCGGCTTACTGTATAAAAAAGCCGAGAAAATCTATCCCCGTGAGGTCCATGGGCTGTTCGCGATGTGGCGCAGTATTGGTGTGCTCGTATTACTGGGTATCTATTACATCGCCCCCTGGCTCGAATGGGCTGACCGCCAAGCTATCCTGCTCGACCTTCCTAACCGAAAATTCTATATCTTTGGCCTGACGTTCTGGCCACAGGACTTTTTTTATTTTGCAGTACTGCTGATCATTGCGGCCTTTGCACTGTTCTTCTTTACTGCGATAGCCGGCCGCCTCTGGTGTGGTTATGCCTGTCCACAAACGGTCTGGGCCGAAATATTCATGTGGATTGAACGCAAGGTTGAAGGCGATCGTCCAAAGGCCATGAAGCTCGATAAAATGCCATGGAATGCTCGCAAGATCCGCATCAAAACAACCAAGCATATACTCTGGATACTGCTCGCCGCCTATACAGGTTTTACCTTTGTCGGCTATTTCACACCCATTGAATACCTCGCGCTGCGCATCGTTGACCTGTCACTTGGCCCCTGGGAATGGTTCTGGATCATCTTTTACAGTTTTGCGACCTGGGGTAACGCCGGATTTATGCGCGAACAGGTCTGTATCTATATGTGCCCGTATGCGCGTTTCCAGGGCGTCATGTTCGACAGTGACACCTTGATCATCTCCTATGATGATAAACGTGGCGAACCACGCGGCTCCCGCAAACGCAGTGAAGATCCTGCAAAAAAAGGACTCGGTTCATGCATCGACTGTACGCTGTGTGTCCAGGTCTGTCCGACGGGTATTGATATCCGCAATGGCCTTCAATATCAATGTATCGCCTGTTCTGCCTGTATCGATGTCTGTGATTCGGTCATGGAAAAAATGAACTACGAGCCGGGCTTGATCCGCTATACCACTGAAAACACCTTGAAAGGCAAGCCTGCCCATATCCTTCGGCCCCGTATCCTTATTTATGCGACCGCACTTCTGCTCATGGTCAGCGCGCTTGGCTATGCCATTGCCACCCGCATCCCCCTGGAATTCGACATTATCAGGGAACGAAACAAATTGTTTCATGAGACCAGTCGAGGCCTGATTGAAAACGTCTATCTACTGCAGATTATTAATAAGGATGAAAAGTCGCATGACTATAGTCTGACTGTCAGTGGTATTGAGGGTATTAAGGCCATCGTTAAAACTAACATTATTCATGTCGACAAAGGTGACATTGTCGAGCTACCCCTCAGGCTCCACGTTGACCCTTACGACCTGAAGAAAAGTAATACTGAAATTACCATCACCCTCCAATCAATGGATAACCCGGACATCAGGATTGACGAGATTACTCGGTTCCTGGGTCCAACAGGACGCCGATAATGTTCGAGAAAAAATCTTCACGACCCTGGTACCGTATGCCATTAGTCTGGATGCTAATCATTCCCCCCCTTGGGGCCGTCATTGGCGGTATCATCACGATCTACCTGGCCGTCGAAAGCAGTGATGGACTGGTCAAAGACGATTACTACACCTATGGCAAACAGATTAATCGTGTGCTGGAACGTGACAAGGCAGCGACCCGGCTAGGTTTATCTGGGCAATTTCTGATCAATACCAACACCAATAGCCTGGTCCTGAAGATGACCGGTACGAAAACAGACCTACCGGGTGACCTGCAGCTCAGTCTTCTTCATGCAACGCGAGCGGGTAATGATGTCACCGTCACACTCTCGGCCACACCAGATGGTCACTATCACGCCCTCATCCCATCTCTTGCACCAGGACACTGGTATGCACAACTGGTCACCGAACAATGGCGATTAACCGGCGACTTCCAACTCCCGGGGCAAACGCTTGTTAAACTAAAAGGGCATTGAGCAATCATGCAAGCCGAAATAACACTTATTGCCGCCTTTATGACTGGCCTACTTGGTTCAGTACATTGTATCGGCATGTGTGGAGGCATCGTCGGTTCACTGAGTGTGAGCCTGCCAGCGCAGAACCAACGTTCCGTACTTTCGTCCTTGCCCTACCTGTTTCTTTATAATGGTGGCCGACTACTCAGTTACGCAGTAGCCGGCATGCTCGTTGCCTGGTTGGGTCAGTCGACAGGTGAACTGTTCGGCCAGGACACACAAAAAATAGGCGCCTGGCTCAGTGGTCTGTTTATGATTGCACTCGGCTTTTATATCGCAGGCTGGTGGCAGATACTCACTGTTCTTGAAAAACTCGGTAGCCATCTCTGGCGCCTCATCCAGCCACTTGGCAAAAAGCTGTTACCTGTACGCAACCCTGTCCATGCCTTCCTGCTCGGTGCATTATGGGGTTGGTTACCCTGTGGCATGGTCTACACAATGCTTGTCTTTGCCCTTGCGACGCAGGAACCTGTTCAGGGTGGTCTGATAATGCTGAGTTTTGGATTAGGCACATTACCCACGCTAGTCATGCTTGGTGGAGCGGCTGCCAATATGCGCGCATTCATGCAACGGCCTTTCACCCGGCAGTTAGCCGGCTCACTGATACTACTGTTTGGCATATATAGCCTCGCCTCACCAGGTGCACACGATCACCATGGCTCCCATGGTCATAGTGAGTCATCACCACAACAAGGCGAGATGGCCCACCACCATTAAATCTAATTTGCACTGGGCGTATGTGCGTATATTTTGTGCAATATTTGCAAAACTAGTACTTTTGTCTAATAGTCAAACCAGTCACTCTCCCGTAGACTTTTTCTGACTGTAGGGGCATGCCCATGCAGGGGGGACAGAAACACAAAAAAAATCGTGTTTCTACAAAGATATGTATACTCTCCTCCAAAGTAGAGGGTACATACCTTAAACGGGCGCCTAAGGCGCCCGTTTTTTAATTCACTATGATGTAATTTTCAGCGAAAAAATGAATTGCGACTAGTTTTCGTCATTATGCGCGTCTGATTTCTCTTTAAGCCTGTTGTACTCACCAGATAACTGATCCATTTTTTCGTTTTCCTGACCTGCATACATTAGGGAGTATTCCTTCACGATATCTTCCATGGTCTGCATAGCCTCTTCCAGCTCGGCGGCAATACGTGCGTTTTCTTCCTTCAGTTCATTGATTTCCTGAGTCAATGTCTGTATTTCTGCATCATCGACCTTGCCACCCATTGCTTTGTCGATGCTTATTTGTGTTGCCTTCAACCACTCTTCATTTATACCGGCTACGTCACTGCGAATATCTTCAAGGTTTGAACGATCATAGCCCATATACATATTCAGGATATTTTTGTAGAGCTTTTTCTCAACTTCGTCCATACGCTCGATGAATTCATTTGCGTCGTCCCCTTTCAGGAAACACTTCGAAGCAAGAACCTCTCTCATCATTTCACGTTGCGCATCCATGTCTTCCTTATATGTGCTAACAAAATTGTTCACATAGCCCTTGTCCCCTTTCTTACGGCGCCAATAGAGTACCAGCACAATAATAAAAATTACCAGGACGATAGCCCCTAACTCTGCACCAAGTACCAGTGCTGAAGTCATTATTTCATTCATTGGACTTCCCCTGCTCCGTTGACGTATCCGTCTTATCAGATGGTTCTTTATCTATTGTAGCAGCTGCTTCTGCATCAGCTTGCTCTTCCAGGGCTTCTGCCCATGGATCGGCTTCACTTTCTTCGGCAGTCGCCGCTTCAGCATCGGCCTGTTCTTCCAGTGCCTCAGCCCATGGATCGGCTTCACTTTCTTCGGCAGTCGCCGCTTCAGCATCGGCCTGTTCTTCCAGTGCCTCAGCCCACGGGTCGGCTTCACTTTTTTCGTCCGTCGCCGCTTCAGCATCGGCCTGTTCTTCCAGTGCCTCAGCCCACGGGTCGGCTTCACTCTCATTGTCAGCAGCCGCTTCAACATCGGCCTGCTCTTCCAGTATTTCTGTTTCTGTTTCTGTTTCTGTTTCTGTTTCTGTTTCTGTTTCTGTTTCTGTTTCTGTTTCTGTTTCTGTTTCTGTTTCTGTTTCTGTTTCTGTTTCTGTTTCTGTTTCTGTTTCTGTTTCTGTTTCTGT
>Ga0316207_10004517_pt1 | contig 12043 bp, 4 predicted proteins | sample 6weekpyrite_MG_FD_204943 | JGI IMG/M metagenome (GOLD analysis project Ga0316207, IMG submission 204943) | Microbial mat bacterial communities from mineral coupon in-situ incubated in ocean water Damariscotta River, Maine, United States -... | ecosystem: Environmental > Aquatic > Marine >... | reverse complement strand
ACGATCTTCAAGTATCAAAAGGGCAAGCACGTCATGGCGACGCCCTCTGATCTACAGCTGCGCGCTGGCGGATATGAAGAAGACGGCTCGCACGGCATGCAATTCGCCGAAGGTAAGCGCGAAAAGATCCTGCGCATCTGGAACCTGCATTGCGGTGTCGAGGATGAAAGCATCCCCTCTTTTGACGGCGAAGAAGAAACCGAAAACTGGGGCATCAATGTCGAATTCAACGCCGAAGTAACCGAAGTCGAAGGCGACAAGGGCGACTTCACGATCAAGACCAAACAAGGTGCCACGATCCGCGCGAAGACGATCATTCTCGCGATCGGGACACAGGGCAATCCCAACAAGCTGCGCTGTCCGGGTGCCGATCACCCGATGATCACATCGCAGCTCGATGATCCCGAAGATCATATTGACAAAAACGTGGTCGTCGTCGGCACCGGTGATGCCGGTATCGAAAACGCGCTGGGCCTTGCGACCGATCCTGCGCTGGGCAACACGGTCACCATCCTTAACCGCGGCGACAACTTCGCCAAGGCCAAGACCAAGAACGCAACCGACCTCACCAACGCCGACAGCGAAAAGCATCTCAGGATCGCCTATCGCACATCGCCCACCGAAGTGCGCGATGGCGAAATGGTGGTTGAAACCGAGACCGGCGAGGAAATCATTCCTTGCGAGATGATCATTGCCCGCATCGGCTCACAGCCGCCGCGCAAATTCATCGAAAGCATGGGCATCGATTTCACCAGCGAGGATCGCAGCGCGTTTCCGATCCTTTCCCCGACTTTTGAAACGACCAAACAGGGCATCTTCGTGATCGGTGCGCTGGCCGGCTATCCGCTGATCAAGCACTGCATGAACCAGGGCTTTGACGTGATCGAGGCGATTGCCACCGGCGATGCAGTGAAACCGGCTGATGAACCGCTGCTCGAGGCGGTGTTTGCCGATCTGCCCGGCAATGAAAGCGTCGATCACTGGCTCGATGTCTATGCAAAGAACGTCGCGATTTTCGAAGGGCTTTCGGTCCTGCAAATGCGCGAGTTGATGCTCGACAGCACATGCCGCGCCTTTGGTCCCGGCGATGCGATTTTCCGGCGCAATGACCCGGGTTCGTCGCTCTTCGCAATTGCGCAAGGCAGCGTCGGCGTTGAAGTCAATCCCAACGATCCCTCGATCACTGTGCCAATCGGCCAAGGTTCGATTTTTGGCGAAGTTGGTCTGGTTTCCGGTCGCCGCAGGGGCGCAACCATTCGCGCTGCCGAAGACACTGTGGTGGTCGAATTGTCGCGCAAGGCTGCGCTTAAACTGATCGGCTCTTCACCCGAGGCAGATGCCGCGGTGAAACGCATTTCGATCGAACGCCAGATTTTGCAATTGTTCGGTTCGGGCCTGACACCCGATGACATCGCCCCGCTGATTGAAAGCGCTGAGATCGTGGAGGTCAAAGCCGGCGAAACCGTGATCGAGGAAGGTGCTGACGATAAAGACCTGTTCATCGTGCGCATCGGCTCGATGACGGTCGAAAAGCAGATCGACGGCAAAGCGGTCTTCCTCTCGTTAATCCCGGCGGGTAATTTCTTTGGCGAAATGGCCGTTATTGACGGGTCAGAACGCACATCGTCGGTCAAGGCTTCGATCAAATCCGAAGTGATCCGGTTGCCCGGTGAAGGTTTCCTCGAATTGCTCGACAAGAAACCTCAACTGCGCCAGCGCGCGCTCGACGTGATGGCCGAACGCCGCCGCTCGAACGAGGAAATTGAACGGCAACGGGAAAAGTCCGACGATACGCTCGACAATTTCTCCGGCACCGCAGCGTTTCTTTTCGATCAGGGCATGGGCGAGGCAACCGATGCGCTGTTAATCGATGAACGGCTGTGCGTGGGCTGTGACAATTGCGAAAAGGCCTGCGCGGATTCGCATGAAGGCCTCTCGCGCCTTGATCGTGAGGCTGGCAAGAGCTTTGCCTATCTGCATGTTCCGATCAGTTGCCGTCACTGCGAACATCCGCATTGCATGGCCGATTGCCCGCCTAACGCCATTCAACGCGGCGCCGATGGCGAGGTTTCGATCAATGCCGAAACATGCATTGGCTGCGGCAATTGCAAAAGCTTCTGCCCTTATGGCGTCATCACGATGGAGCCGGTTCCGCCCGAAAAACCCAGCCTGCTGAGCTGGCTGATGTTCGGCAAAGGGCCTGGTCCGGGCGAAGCGCCCTATTCGTGGCGCAAGGAGAACGGCGATCCCAACGTCGCCAAAAAGGCGGTAAAATGCGACATGTGCACCGGCATCGAAGGCGGCCCGTCCTGCGTGCGCGCCTGCCCAACCGGCGCGGCAATCCGCGTATCGCCTGATAAATTCCTGACTTTGAAGAAGCTAACCGAGGACGTGGAAACCTGATGGCCAGCGTCCCCAACGATCGCTTCAGTCAAGACGAGCAGCGGCGCAATGCCGACCATATCAGCTTCCTGAAGTATAAAAGGTTTCGCTGGCTGTGGATCGCGGTGCTGGTCGCTGTGGCAACCACGATTGGCTATTTCCTGATCGATCAGGACCCGCGCCCCAATGGCGGCAGCTGGTATGGTTATACGCTTGGCACAATCGGGCTTGGCCTGATCGTGTGGCTGTCGCTGCTTGGCGTGCGCAAGCGCAATATCTCGCAAGGCAATTGGAGCCTTAAGGGCTGGACCAGCGCGCATGTCTATCTTGGCCTTGCGTTGATCGTGGTCGGCACGTTGCACACCGGTTTCCAAATCGGCTGGAATGTTCACACGCTTGCCTATTTCCTGATGTTGCTGGTGATCATCAGCGGCATTTACGGCGTCGTCGTCTACGCCAAATTGCCCACCGTCCTTTCATCAGGCCGCAGCGAAATGACGCGCGGCGATATGCTGGAAGAACTGACCGTGACCGATCGCCAGCTGGAAAGCGCGGCCCAACCGCTCGATCGCCAACAGGCCGATCTTGTGATCGCAGCCTTGGGGCAGGACGTGTTTTCAGGCGGCGCACTAGGCCGGCTTACCGGCGCCTATCCCGGCTGCAAAACCAACCGCGCCCTCTCGGGTTTTTCGCAAAGCGGAGGCGAAGTCGAAGCGAAAGTGCACGCGCTTCTTTCCCAACGCGCTGAACAATTGGGCACAATCCGCGGCCATCTGCGCACCAAGGCCTTGCTCGAAGTTTGGCTGTTCATCCATATCCCGGCGACGATTGCGCTCCTCGCCGCTCTCTTGGCACACGTGATAAGCGTGTTCTTCTATTGGTGAGGAGCGAAACATGGCATTCCTGATCCGCACCATCGCCACAGCAAAATCCGGCCGCAAGGTCGTGCGCGACCGCACGGTTGAAAACAGCGAACTGATCGTAGGCCGCGCGCCCGATAGCGATATCCACCTGCCCGACCTTTCGGTTGATCTGAAACACGTCCGGATATCCCAAAGCGCAGGCGGATCGGTGGATGTCGAGGCGCTCGGCACACTTGGCTTTGGCCTTGATGGATCCATGGTCGAAAGCGGGTCAATCAACCCTGCGACAGGCGGCGAGATTGCGGTTGGTTCAGCCAGGCTTGCCGTTTCGAGCGGCGATGACGATGGCAAGGTGCAGATCGTTATCGAGCAGGTGGCAAAAGCCGGCGGCGCGAGCGATCCGGTGCAAGGTTTTGCGCTGGCGAGCGCCCTGCCCAGCAAACGCGTTATGGCGTGGGGGTTTGGCGCAGCGATCTTCGTGTTGCTGCTTAGTGTCCCTATCATCACCCACCTTCTGCGTTCTCCGGTTGAGAATGATCCGGATAATCTGGCGCAAGGTCAGGTCGTGCTCGACAGCGCGTGGAGCGCCGGCGCGCTCAGCATGGCGCACCATGATCTGGAAGAGAACTGCGAGGCGTGTCACGTCACGCCGTTTGTGTCGGTGCAGGATGAAACCTGCCTGACCTGCCACGAAGAATTGGGCGACCATGCCGAAATGCCGCGCCTTGCCGAAGGGATGGCGCCGCTTAGCACTGGTGATGCGATCCAGTGGTCGATCGGCGAGACGCTTGGCAAGGAAGGCCCGCTGGGCTGTGTCTCGTGCCATTCTGAACACGAAGGGCCCGTGGTCCTCGAAGCGGCAAGCGAACAGTTCTGTGCTGATTGCCACGATGCGCTCGACACGCGCCTCTCCAACCCCAATTTTGGCAATGCGTCCGATTTTGGCGAAAAGCACCCGCAATTCCGCCCGCAAATCTACACCGCCCATTTCGCCGAAGAGCCTGCGCGCGTCTCGCTTGACGATAACCCGCAAGAGATGAGCGGGTTGATCTTCCCGCACGATATCCACGTTGATGACCAAGGCGGCGTTGCCCGTATGGCGATCAGCCTTGGCCAATATGGCGCACCGCTTGAATGCAGCGATTGCCACAGCGAATGGACCAGCGAGGAGTTGATCATTCAAGTCGCTGAAACGGGCGGCAGACCATCTCAATATGGCGACTTTGCGCCTGTGAACATGGAAGCCTCGTGCGAGGCTTGCCACAGCCTGGTTTCTGGCCGCGCTGGCGACGGCTTTACCTCGCTGCGCCACGGCAATGTCGATGATCTGATGGAAGATCTCGCCTCGCTTGATCGCGGTCCGCGCCGTCCGGTTGTCTCACCGCGCGGAAGGCCGGGGCAGTTTGCCCAAGGCGGGCGCTATTACAGCAATTTCGGCCGCCCGATGAGCGCCTATATCGCAATCAATCGCGCGCTTGAACCAACAGGGGTTTGCGGGGAATGCCATATTCCAACCAGCACAGATGGTCGGCGCGATTTGACCCCTGTAAACCTGCCGCACCGCTTCTTGATGCAAGGCTATTTCGATCACGCAGCGCATGGCGATGATGTTGCCCAGTGCACCGATTGCCACGCAACCGACACATCAAGCGAAGCGACCGATCTGCTGATTCCCGATCTTGCCAGCTGCCGCGATTGCCATCTTGGCGAAAGCGCTGCTGAAACCGAGGAGATTACGCCTTCAAGCTGTGCAATGTGCCACGGCTATCACACGCCCACGATGCCATGGAAACCAGAAGATCACCCCGATCTCCCCGGAAATGGCGGTAATGACTCTGTTGCGGCAATCCTGAGTAGTTTAAGACGCTAGTTTATGGAGAGGGCTGAAAACGGCGTGCTGATCGCTCAGATCACCGATACCCATGTAGGCTTTGAGCCGGAAGCGGGCGAAAACGAATTCAATTTCGTGCGCTTTCGCAATGTGCTGGGCCACTTGTTAAGCCAACCCGTCCAGCCCGATATCCTGATTTTGTCAGGCGACCTTACCGATGGCGGACAGCCTGAATGCTACAAACGCATCCACGATTTGGTGTCAGATTGTGCGTTTCCTGTGCATGTCATTCCGGGCAACCACGATAACAGGGAGGAAATGCTTAAAGCGTTTCCCGATTGCCCGGTTGTCGATGGCTTTGCCCAGTTTGCAATCCAGTTGGACGACTTGCGCGTCCTGTGTCTCGATTCCTTCGAACCAGGCCGTCACGGCGGCGCATTTTGTGAAACGCGCGCCGCGTGGTTGACCCGCGAACTCGAAGCGCATCCCGACACGCCGACAATCATTTTCATGCACCACCCGCCCGCTGTTGCCGGGATTGAGTGGATGGACCCAAGACCGCAAGAAGCATGGTTCCAACGCTTCAGAGAGACGGTGCGCGGGCACAAGCAAATCATCTCGATCCAGGCAGGACACCTGCACCGCCCGATCCATTCGGTAGTCGAGGGCATCCCGCTAAGCGTGACGCCCGCTGTCGCGCCTGCGGTCGCTCTTGATCTGCGACCGATGGATACCGAGGTCGCTGACAAGCGCCCAATCGTGGCAGCCGAACCGCCATTTTACAGCCTTCATCTTTGGAAGGACGGTTCGCTCGTCTCGCACTTCCAACCGGTTGGCCATTGGCAAACGCTTGCGCGCTATGAGGACCACCTCAAGCCGATGATGCAGAACCTTTTCGCTGAACGCAGCTAAGGCGTCATCGCTGCTCTGCTGCCCTGATCGGGGCAAGCTCAATCGACATTTCTGGTGTCCACCTACTCGCCAGCCAGGCGATCTATATTAGGCTGAGCATAGAGGCGTGAGTTCTGTCGTGAGTTCAGGCGCGTTCAGGCGGCGCCCGTCTTCACTCCCCGCCTAGTGCTTCGCCTTCGATCTCATCGCCCGGGCCGCGTTCGGCATCAAGGTCGGCGTTGCGGCGCGCTGGTCCGGCGCTGCGGCCCACCCAGCGATCCATATTGACCTCATCACTTACGCGCCACGGCACGCCCGAGCGGGTCATAAACAGCTGCTCCATCTCAGGCCGGGTAAAGGGCCGAGAACCAAGCCTGCCAAATACCGCCATCTGGCCGCCGGTTTCGTCCACCGCACGATCACGGTCGAGCCCTTTGGACAGCGCAATCGCAGGAGACGGTGTTTGCGCCCAAGCGATCAGTTCGGGCACTGGCGCGGGGCTGAACCCATAGAAATTGCGCTGGCTGTCCGGGCTGGTGAGCTGGAGGACTTTCATCCCGTTCACGCCGTCTGCGACATAGGCAAACAGGGATGCGTTGGTCGACGCGACGATCACATCTTCTGCATCGTTGAGCGTGCCGTCCATCGTCACGCGTTGCTGCAATTGCGGTGCACGCGGATTCTTCACATCGAGGATTACCAGACCATCACCCTTTGCCGCGACATAGGCATAGGTGCGCGCGACATAGATCCGCCGCGCATCGGCCAGCGGATAGGTCGCTTCGGGAACCGCAACCGGATTGCGCAGATTGGTAACATCAAACAGCTTCACGCCGTCAGCATCGCTGACCCACAGATAGCGGAACTGGATCGCGCTGGCGCGGCCATCATTGATCGGCCGGGTTGCTGCGATTTGCGGTGCGGCCGGATCCGACAGGTCGATCACGACAAGTGCGCGCGGCGTGGTCACATAAGCGATTTCGCCTGCAAGATGGATGTGGTTTGCGCCGGTCAACACACCGTCGGGATTGAAGGCATCCGAACCGTTGGAAAATTCCTTGCGTTCAAAGAAGTTGTTGCGGAATTCGCCATCAGCCAGCGTGTTCACATCGACCAGGATCAAGCCTTCGACCGCATCGGTCACAACCGCATAATTATAGATCGGCAGGAATGGTTGTTCCTGATTGACCTCACGCATGCGCGCCGTGTTGCGTTCAGGGGCAATCGGTTGATTGGTCGCAAGCGCCATGCAGGTCGCGTTTTCGCTGTCGATATGGGTGTCATGCCCAAGCGGTGAGAACGGCGCGGTCAAAATGCGCTCCGAGATACCCTTGTTCGCAATCGAGGCGACGTCATAGGCGCGGAAACCCCCGCTGCCTTCGGCAACGAACAGGTACTCGCCGCGCAATTGCAGACAGCCAACCCGGTCGCTTGTGCCTTCGTGGACATTGACGAATTCTTCAAACGGCTTGGTTTCGCCCGAGAAGTTTTCATCAAAGGCATCGCCGCGCACCCAGTTCTTTAGCTCGCGGCCGTTATCATCGACATGCATGCGCCAGTAATCGGGATAGGAATAGCGGTGCAGATACGAACCGATGACAGCTTGCGGCTCGTCATATTCGGTGACGCGGATGGCGGTCAGACCGCCTTCGAGGCCGGTAAAGGCATGCATCCCGACAAAATTCACGTAATTCGTGCCCAGCAGCAGCAGCTGCGCCATGATCGCATTGTTGTCTTCGTCTTCGGACAAGTGGCAATCGGTGCAGGTCTTCGTCTCGTTCAGACGGACCGTATGCGGGAAGTGCGGCGCAAATGCCTGACTGGAAAAGCCGATCGCCGAAATGGGCGGCTGCTGCACATAGATGCGTTCGCGGTTGATATTGGTTGAGCTGAGCACCAGTGCCGAGGACGAACGGACAGGTGCCGTCTGGTTGCCCTTGGTGGTCTGGTGAACTCCAAGCTGGAACATCTGGTCGCGTGCAACCTGCGGATTGTAGGTCGCAAAGTTACGCGTCGATCCGCCTTCATAGCGGTGCGATTTGGTTTTCCAGTTCGCTTCGATCGGCAAGTGACAGCCACCGCAACTGGTGGTCCAGGATAGGTGGCAGGTGAAACACGCCATCTCTTCATCCTGGTGCGCACGGTCGCCTTCTTCAATGCCGGACCCGAATTCGAAACGGCCCGTTTCCGCGCCGTAGCGGCTCATCAGTTTCGACCGGGCAGCGCGTGCGTTGAATACCGGCGTCGCAGGATCAACGCTGTCGCGAACTAGGCTCATTTCCCATTCAAGATCAGGATCGACGATCGAACGCTGGATCAGGACGCGGCGGCCCTCTTCGTTTTCCATCCATTCAAAACGGCGGCGGCCATCAGGGTTACGAAGCAGAGCAAGGTTGTGCCCCTCTGGCGGAGCGGCAGGCCCGCTGGTGCGCAGCGTCGGGTAATCATCGGCTGTGCCGTGGCAATCCTTGCATCCGATCTCGATCGCATTAGCAACCTCGCCGTAGATCAGGCCATTGCCGTGTGTGTCTTGTTCAAAGTGGCAATCGACGCATTGCATGCCAACCTCGGCGTGAATGCTCATCATATGGACAGCTTCGCCCGGATTGGTGCCGGGTTCGACAAACTGCCCTTCGCCATCGCGGCGCCAACGCTGACGCCAGCGATCTTCGTGGAATGTGAATTCCTCAGGCGTGTCTGTTTCTTCATTGCCAGGGCGCAGGATATCACCCTCAGCATCGAGCATATTGCCGTCGCGATCGCGCTTGAAAATCGCACGGAAGTTCCAGCCATGGCCGTGATAATCGGCAAACTGCGTGTGTTCGAGCGAGGGGTTCAGATCATAGACATTGCGCAGGAAGTCGAGATCAGCCCACAGCCCGCGCGGCGATGCACCTTCGGGATTGCGATCCAGAACCGCGCGCACTTCCTCAGCAGTTGGGAAACGCTGGGTCTGGTAGAACTCTTCATATTCCGCATCGCTCATCCCTTCGGGGCGAGGCGTGGTGTTTTCCGGACCCGACCACATAAAGGGCGCGTCGCTTTCATAGTCCCACATCGTGTAGCCGAGATAGGAGTTTAAGAAGATATTGGGCTGGTGCATGTGGCACGACATGCACTGCGAAGTCGGGATCGACCGGGTAAACACGTGGCGCAGCGGATGGCCGGTTTCGCGTTCGGGCGCAGCGCCATCTTCGCTGTGATCGTCTGCGCCAATCAGCGCGCCGTGGCCCCCACCTGCATAATCGGCAGAATGATCATCGCCGCCATGGCTATCCCCGCCATAGCCGTGGCCGTCATAGGCCTCGCCCGGAATGCGTCCGCCGCCCGCAACTGATGTGCGAGAGAAGCATTGCGGTGAATTGGGATCGGCGTTGACCTGCGGGTTGATGCAAGGATCAGCTGTTACGGTCTGACCATCGCGGCCTTCTTCGGAATAGATCAGCGAATGGCGCGGTTCACGGTCATTGGCATAAACGACGTGACAGCTCGCGCAGCCCGAATGGCGATAGTCACCAGGCTGATCGTTGGTTCCCATGAACCAGGTGAACGGGTCGTTGAGGCGCGTCTTGTGAATGTTGAGCGCCGGAATAGCGACACGCAAGCCGGTGCCTGGCCCGCGATTGGATTGTTTGAGGTCGGGGCGCCCGGGTTCTTCAAGCCGCTGGATGAGGCCGGTCGGGTTGGGAATGCCGATCTCGGGGAATTGCGAAAGGATCGTGCGGCCCCCGCGTTCAAACACGCGGAAGACATCGGCTGGCGGGATCACGTGCCATGTCGGCAGCGGATAAAGCTGGGCGAGGACGCCGCGCGCTTCTTGTTCAGGCGACAATCCACCATCTTCGCCATCGCCGGGCGTTGAAAGCACTGTGCCAATGCCTGCCACCGTCGCAGGGTCGCCGCTGCGGGTATAGGCTTCGCCCAGCATGTAGTTTTTGAACGGCAGGATACCGTTGTTGTAGGTCGCCCCGCCCCACAGCATCGCGCCAGTTGCCATGATCGAGCGTTCGGCTGCTTCGATCGACTGGATGTGGCACGATCCGCACGCCTCGCGCACAACGCGATAATCTGACGGATTCACAAATTTGATGAATTCAGGCGATTCCTGATTGAGCAGCGCATAGGAACGCTGCGGATTGGCCGATGACGGGAAATGCCAACTGTCAGGATATTTGGGAAGGACGTGCGCTGCATCGCGCGCAGCGGTGTAATCAGGATGATCGAACGGCAGCTGCGGATTACCCGCAATGCCTGCATTACCGCCGTGGCAATCGGTGCAGCCCAGAACCACTGCGGGCGTTTCATGCATGGTCGGCGCATCGCTGGCCGCGTGGCACGTAAGGCAGCCTTCCGACTTAAGATCTGCATTGGCTTGCGATTGGCGCGCAGGCGCTGGCGGCGCGATGACCAGACTGTAATCGCGATAGGTCGGCGCTTCTTTATCCGCAGCCTGCGTAGCGGGTTTGAACACCGACAGGCCAAGAACCAGAACCGCAAATGCCAACAGCATATGCGGGAGCGAGAAACGGCCAAGCCTGAGATTTGCTGTCGAGATGAGCTTTCCTGACATCAGTAAGACAACGTCACATTTGCAAGAACAGAATAGAATGTGTCGCCAGTGCCGCGATTGTCGAACAGGTCCTGAAACCCGTCACCCGACACCAAGGCAGCGCCTGACAGACGAAAAACGATGTTTTGGTTCGCCTTGGGCCGCCAGATTGCAGAAGCGGATAGATCGTAGCCAATCTCATCAGGGATCGTTCCTTCGATCCGCAGATTTTCCAGCGTTGTCGTATCTTCAAACCACAGATGGTTGGCATTGGCGCTGACGCGCAGTTCCGGCGTCAAGTCGAAGTCGGCACCCACGCCCACCAACCAAAGTCCCGGATTGTTGAAGTTGGACTGGCCCTGCTCTTTGGAAGAACGCAGATTGTTCAAAATGCCATTGCGGCCATTGACCGAAACCGCGCGGCCACCGCCTGCAAACGGGATGGTCTGCCTGATCCAGTAGGACGTATCCGCGCCGGCAAAGACCGGATTTTCGAAGATCGCGTCAAAGCCGTTTTCTTCGTTATCATACGGGTCTTCGTCGCCGCTTTGATACAGGCCGGACAGGCGAAAACGCATCCAGTCGCGGTCATAAGAAAGCTCAACCGCGGCAAATTGTGCATTAATATCAGCAGGTTCGCCGGTGAAGAAGTTGTTGCGATCTTCACCCAAGGCCCAATAGGCGCTACCTGTCACATTGATACGGCCCACGCGCCCATCGACATTATAGCCAAGGTAGAACACGTCATAATCGCGCCCGCGCAAATCGCCGAGCAGCGCGGGCCGCACGGGAAAGCCGTTATCGTCAATCTCGATATCGTTGCCTTCGCGGTTGCGATTATAGGCAAAGGTGAACTGGCTGGTCAGCGCCGGGATCAGGAAATCCTGACGATAGACATTGGCGATGAAAACGATGTCATCGCGCGGTTCCTGCACGACCGAGTTTAACCCGCTATTGGTGTCCTTTTCCAGCCGCCAAAAAGTCGCAAGGTTGAACTGGAACCGGTTGTTGTCGCGATTGCCGAACAGGCGGACGCCCAATTGCTGATCGTTGAACAAGAAGCCGCGGAAATCGGCCTGGAATGGCTGAATCCCTGCGCGGATTGAGATGAAGTCGAACCGGTCATTGTCGAACTGGGTAAAGTGGTAATCGACAAAGGCTTCCTGCACGCCAAGGAAGTGGTCGAGCCGGTCGCTTCCGCGCGATGGTTCAACAAACAGCACGCGCCGTTCGGGAACATCGACGTAATTGATGTTGTAAGCGAAAGTCAGGCGGTATTCGACGCTGGGTGGCTTATACGCGGTGCTGCCTTTGAGAAGTGCGAAACCGGCGATGAAAGTCTGCGAAAACACGGTCGAGAAATCATCGCCGAACACGTCGAGCCGGTCAGGATCTTCGGTTGTCTGGACGCCAACAGGGATCGGGAATGTGCGCGGTTCATAGACCGTGTCGCTGATCGCGTTAACGACAAAGAACCAGTCATCGCCGGTAATCGGCAACCACGGCACTTTGTCCGGATTGATAGGG
>Ga0316207_10004516_pt1 | contig 12043 bp, 10 predicted proteins | sample 6weekpyrite_MG_FD_204943 | JGI IMG/M metagenome (GOLD analysis project Ga0316207, IMG submission 204943) | Microbial mat bacterial communities from mineral coupon in-situ incubated in ocean water Damariscotta River, Maine, United States -... | ecosystem: Environmental > Aquatic > Marine >... | reverse complement strand
CAAAATAAAAAATATTTAGCTCTTGCTCAACAACTAGCTACTGATTCAATTGCAAAGTTTTTTAAAGAGGGAAGATGGTTATTTGGGATAACTGATATAGTTACAGAAGCAGATATTAACGATAGCGGATACCCAGCAGCAGTTTCTGTAATGATTGAGGTACTTTTCGCGCTTGGAGTTTTAATTGACCCAAAATATACACTACTCGCAAAAAGAAGTCTAGAATTTTACTCTCTAAAACTTGTTAAAAATCCTTTTTTCTATGCGAGGTTAAGCTCATCAGCTCTACATCTTGAATTTAATGACTTAGTTGTTAAAACTAATTTAAATGAAATGGATGAGATGCAAAAAAGTTTTACAAATTGCTACTACCCTTTTCTTTACATCAAAAAAACTTCAGATAGTAACTCAACACTCTGTTCAGCAGAAAGTTGTTTTGCAAAATTAGAAACACAAGATGAACTTATAAATATTATAAAAAATTATCTAAAAGGTCTGAATTCAGCATGATTTAATTAAAATTATATTAAAAATTCTTATCTAGTTTATTTTGTAAGTCAAGGAGAGTTTAAAATGGGAACACATAGAGATATGATTGAAGATGAGATGAAAGATCAAGAAAATTTTAAAGTATCAGATGTAAAATTAAAAGATAAGAAGAATAAAAAACATAAAAAAGTACAGATATGGGTTAAAAAAGAGACCATTGAGTACGAAGAAGAGTTAAGAAAACTTCAAATTGACTTACTTAGACTTCAAAATCATGTAAAAGAGAATGGCTTGAAGATAGTTCTGCTTTTCGAGGGGCGTGATGCTGCTGGTAAGGGTGGAACAATTAAAAGAATTATGGAACACTTAAACCCTCGTGGTGCTCGTGTTGTTGCACTAGAAAAACCTTCAGATGTAGAGCGTACGCAATGGTACTTTCAACGTTATGTTAAACACCTTCCAGGTGCTGGTGAGATAGTACTTTTTGATAGAAGTTGGTACAACCGTGGTGGAGTTGAACCAGTTATGGGCTTTTGTACCCCGCAAGAGCATAAAGAGTTCTTAAGTGAAGTTGCTGATTTTGAGCAGATGGTTATAAATTCTGGAATTGTTCTAATGAAGTTTTACTTTTCAGTAAGTAAAGATGAGCAAAAAAGACGTTTTGATAGTAGAAAAGATGATCCACTCAAACAGTACAAACTCTCCCCTGTAGATCAAAAGTCTCAAGATATGTGGGATAAATACACTATTGCAAAGTACTCAATGTTAATTGCATCAAATTCAGACCATGCTCCATGGACAATTGTACGTTCTGACAATAAAAAGCGCGCTCGTATAAACTGTATTAAGCATATACTTATGAATCTAACCTATCCAAATAAAACATCAAAGAAAAAATTACACCCTGACGAAGAAATTGTCCTACATGGAGATCAAGAGATTGTTAATATGGAAGGAAACTTAAAATCAGAACGCACTTAGAGCGTTTTAGTAAATATACTTAAAGAAACTTAATATAATACATTAGATACAATTGTAAAAGTTACAATTTATATAAATAAGTTTCTTTAAGGTGTCATCATGAAAAAGCTACTCTCAATTGTACTTGCATCTGTAATAAATCTATTTGCAACTACTCAAACAATGGGTGGAATATCTTGGTTAGAAAATGAACCTAGTGGATATTTTAGCTGGCAAGATGCAAATAGTTGGTGTACAAATCAAGGGTATAGACTCCCTACAATATCAGAACTAACATCTGTATGGGTAGCAAACGGAAGCACTCCATCTCCTATTGGATTTAAAAAAGATACTTTTTATTGGGCAAGTGATGTAACATCTAGCGGACATCAAGGGTGTTCTATGGACTATGACTGTTCTGAAAATTCTGTTAGCTCTAGTGGTATACCAGACACTGGTAATGGACATCCAAAATGTGTTATTGACTCTTCTACTGCATCTAGTTCTGTCTCTTCTAACGTAAATCAAAGTTCAAGTTCATCATCAATCCCAACAGTAACTACTCCAACTATGAATGCACCAACTACAATCAGTTTAAATATAGGTTGGAATCTAATATCAATACCTGGAAATGTAGAAGTATCAACACTTTTCACTTCAGGTGACATTATTTACAAGTATATTAATAATGAATGGAAATTATATGATGGTAAGATAAAGACATTTAGTAAAATAAATGTAGGTGAGGGATTTTGGGTAAAAGCACCTACAAGTCGTACACAAAGTGTATCTTTGACACAAGTAGACAGCACAAAGCTTACTACACTATTTGGTAAGGATTGGAATTTAATTGGTATGAATAAAGATGTCCTTAAAGATAATCTCACTTTTAACTATTCATACATTTACACTTACAATAATTCAAAATGGCTTAGTACAAGTGAGATAACCAAATTAGAAAAATATAAAGGCTATTGGATAAAGTTTGATCAGCTTATTACAAAACTTAGTGACTTTTACATTTCAAATGCAACTGATACAATAGATACTTCAACTAATAAAGTGCCATACATTTCACTAACGCCTATAAATGATACAATTGAAGATGAGTTGGCAAATGCTATTTTAAAGTCACAAGAATCAATTACTCTCATGAATATTACAGAGAATAAATTTACTATGGGCACAAGTATTGATTGGAGACTAGACTATTACAATATGGTAAAAAGTTACCAACAAGCAGCTTCTAGTTTACAAGAGTTAATTGACGTTCATGAAAAGATGGAAAAAAGCTATACTAAAAGAGTATTAAAAAGTGCAAGAGCATACAAATGCGATACAAATGTTGATCCATATTGTATACCTGAAGCAACTCATAAAAAAATAGATTTTTATTTAGACCATTTTGGTGAAACTACACCAGGTGGTACAAAAATTGATATTAAAACAATCGCACAAAGAACAAAACAAGATATAAGCTTTATTTCTGATTTGATAAAAGAAAAATATAGTAAAGTTTCAGCAAAAGAGAGTCGTGACGCTGCTAAATGGGAGCACTATGAAAACGTAGCAACTGCTGTTTCAAACGGTGCAGATCTTATTACAGCTGTAGCAGGTGTTGGAACTGGTGTAAAAGTTTTAAAAGGTGCTGTTAAATATGGTATAAAGAAAAAAGCAACAATGACACTATTTAAAAATCAATTAACAAAACCATCAACAATGTCAACAGCTACATACGATACCCTACGTTCTAAGTACTTATCTACTTGGAGTAAAGAGATGGGTGAACTTGCTATAAAATCAAAAGAAAATATTTTAAAAGGAACTTGGGATTTTGGAAGTAATGTTATAGGACTATACAAAGCAGCAAGTGGTCTTGGTTATGTACCAGAATCTAAATATATTAATGTAACTGATGGAATATTTAACATAGCAAACTTTGCAAAAGATGGAAAAATCATAGATGGTTTAAAATCATTAATGGTCATTTCTAATGCTGTAGATGCAACTAAAAAGGATATCCTATTTGTAAGCAATACTCTAGCAAAAGAATTCTCATATAGCACTAATGAAGATACTAAGAATCTAAACAAAAATATGGTTGAAATTCTTTATGATGAAAATGGGAATTTAAAAGTTTCATTACAAAAACTTACACAAACTGATGAAAAAAATATTGCTGCTGAATTAAATACTAAAACTATGGATAAAGGCTTACAAGAGGGAATTTATTCTTATTTAGATGAAAATAACAATCAACAAACAAAGCTTATATCTAATAATATTGACTTAAATAACGTCGACAAAGAATATCATAAAAATAAAATCAATAATGGTGATAGTGAATTTGCTGTAATTAAAAGTAGTTCATCTTCTAGTAGTTCAAGTTCCGTATCTTCTAGCAATACAAGTTCTAGTAGTTCAAGTTCTATATCTTCATCAAGTAGTGCTTCGTCTAATTCTAGTATTCAACTTAGTAATGTAAACCCTATTTATGCATGTCAAAATGAAAAGCAATATGAGTATTATTCAAATGGAAATATTAAGGTAGAATATTGTGTCTATGATAAGAATGAACGATATGAAGCATTCTATTATGGCAATAATATAGTAGGTAAACGAAAAAAATACTATGAGAATGGGAGACTAGCCACTGAAGACAATTATGTAATAGCAGTTGATAATGATGGTAGGATTAGAACATTACGCCATGGATTACTTAAAGAATGGTCTGACACTGGTATTCTTGGTGCAAAAATTAATTATGCTATTGTAAAGAATGATGACAATAATTGGAAAAGTATATTCGCAGAAGGCGTTCAAGACAAACATCACTTATATGTCAAGATAGAAACGAACACTTATAAACACTTTAAAGTATCTGGTGTTTGGGGTGCCTATAAAGTCGGTCCATTTACACAGTATTATTTTTCAAATGGTAATAAAAAACTAACTGGCATATATGAATCAAAGTTAGGTCTAAGTGGCTATATAAATAGCTTTTTCAAAGGTCAAGTAATCACTTATGATGAGATAACAGGTGCCATTATAAAAGATGACTTTTACGAAGAATATTCTATTTCAGATGGAGCAGCATATTCTTCTAAACCAAAATAGAAAAATTTATAAAAACTTTAAAATATTCTCTTCAAGACTCTCTATTTCGATAACTGACTTATGAAGTATATCTTTAGAAAACAGGTCATTTATCATCTGTGGAATCTCAATATTTGCCTTTTTAGAAATCTCTTTAAGGGCATCTAAGTCATGAACACCTTTGGAACCGCCAATTGATTCTAAAATAGTAGGAGAAAATTTTGTCCATTCTGCTGTAGAGTAGACTACTGTTTTCTTATTAGAATCATTTAACTCATTGTACGCTTTCACACAAGTTGCAGTATGTGGATCCATTAAATAACCATTTTCAAAATACTCAGCTACCACTTTTGAAGTCTCTTCATCACTACTATAAACTGCGCCAAAAGTTTCTTGAAGAGTATTAAGTTCATCTTTCGTCAACTCATAAACATTTTTATCATTCAAAGATTGCATTAGTTCTCGTGTTCTATCTGCCCCGAACATATCAAACAGTACGCGCTCAATATTTGATGACTTTAAAATGTCCATTGCAGGAGATGTTGTATTTACAACCGAGCGTCCTCGTAAATCATAAGAGCCACTATTAATTAAATCACTTAAAACGTTATTTGCATTTGAAGCAATCATAATTTTCTCAATTTTTAAACCCATTTTTTTAGCATAATATCCGCCAAGTGCATTTCCAAAATTTCCACTTGGGACTACTAAATAAATCGAATCATCAAAACTAATTTCATTTTGACGTACAAGTTCTAAATAGCCATGAACATGGTAAATTGTTTGAAAAATAATTCTTCCAAAGTTTACTGAGTTTGCAGCTGATAGCTTAATTCCTTTTGCTTCTAATGCTTTATTAAAATGTTCAGATGCCAACAGCTCTTTTAATGCATTTTGAGCATCATCAAATGCTCCATTTATACCAAGTACTTTAAGGTTTTTAGCATCTTCTGTTACCATTTGTAGGCGTTGAACATCGCTAGTTCCACCATCAGGGTACAAACATACTACTTGAACATTTTCTTTATTTTTAAATGTTTCAAGTGCTGCAGGACCTGTATCGCCACTAGTTGCTGCCATTATTAGATATTTTTCATCTCTTTTTTGTGCAAGATGTGAAAGAATTGAGCCAAATGGTTGAAGTGCCATATCTTTAAATGCACGTGTTGGACCATGATAAAGTTCAGATACAAAAAGATTATCTTTTACTTTTACAACAGGAACTGGTTCATTTGGATTATCAAACTCATCATATAGGCTTAGTGCTTTTTCAATTACATCATCAGCCAAATCAATTTCAAAACGTTTTAAAACATCAAGGGCTAGAACTTTATATGAACTCTCAACATGAGACTTCAAGAAATCATCATCAAGTGTTGGTAAATATTCAGGTATGTAAAGACCTCCGAAGCTTGCAGATGGACTTAAAATAGCCTCTGAAAATTCAACTTTATCACTCTTTTTACCATCATTACCACGTGTTTCTATAAACTTCATTTTATGCCTCTGAAAAAAATTACGAAATTATATCTAATTTGCTATTATTCTTCGTAAAATGCAGGCTTATTAATTTTTCCAACACTTCAATTACTTCATCTTCATCACTTAAAGATTCAACTATCGAGTGCATACACGCTTCATAAGGGTCAAATCCTTTAGTAATAAGCTTTGCTGCATATATAAGGAGTCTAGTTGAGACTGCTTCTTGAATTTCGTTATCACTCAGTTGTCTTATCTCACCTGCAATTGATGTAAGCTTACTAGCAATACCAACATCAACCCCACTCTCTTTTTTAATTATCTCTTTTTCAATGTCAGCTTTAGGGTAGTCAAAACTAAGCGAAATAAAGCGCTGTTTTGTACTTGGTTTCATACCCTTAAGAACATTTTGATAGCCTGGATTATATGACACTACTAACATAAAGTCAGGATGAGCTTCAATCATCTCACCAGTTCTATCAATTGGTAATACTCTTCTGTAATCAGCTAATGAGTGAAGGACTACAGTTGTATCTTTTCTAGCCTCTATAATTTCATCTAGATAGCAGATACCACCCTCTCTTACTGCCTTTGTTAATGGTCCATCTTGCCAATATGTGCCATCTTCATCAATTAAATGTCGTCCAACTAAATCAGCAGCACTTAAATCGTCATGACACACAACAGTATATACTTTTCTATTTAGCTTCTCACCCATTGATTCTATAAATCTTGTTTTACCACAACCTGTAGGACCTTTTATCAAGATAGGCAAATTCATCTGAGCTGCTGCATCAAAAAGTTCAACTTCATTGGACTGTGCTAAATAATATGTTTGAGACATTTTCTTCCTTATTTTGTTAAGTTCATATAGATTTCTGGTAATACTTTTGGTAGTTTTTTAGAATCACGTACAACAACATAACCATTTTTACCAAACAGATATGAGAGGTACTCTTTAGCTTCTAAGTCAATAGTGATACAAAAAGGTGTAATACCAAGTTTTTTTGCCTCTTGTATGGCTTTTTTAGTATCTTCTATGCCATATCTACCATCATACCTATCCACGTCATTTGGTTTGCCATCGCTTATAATTAGTAGTAGTTTATTTTGAGACTGCTGTTTTTCTAAAATCTTTGAAGACTCTCTAATTGCCGCTCCTAAACGTGTATAGTACCCAGGCTTTATACTATCAATACGTCCACGAACCATATTAGAGTATTTCTCTTTAAAATTTTTAATGATATGAAAACGCACATTTGTATTTTTGAGCGATGAAAAAGCATATATCGCAAATCTGTCTTGTAGTCTTTGCAGTGATTCAGAAAAGACCATAAGCCCATCTTTAATGACATCAATTATGCGAATTTCTTGAGTTATACCAGCTTCAGTTGAGAGTGAAATATCTGCTAAAATTAGAGTAGACATGTCACGTGTTTTCTTCTCAAAGCTCTCATAAAAATTTTGATGATGTCCTGATCTATTTTGGTGGCCTTTATACTCAATCCAACTATCTATATTTATCTCATCACCATAGGGTAAATTATTGTTTTTTATACGATCTAGTTCCATAAGATCTAATTCGTTCTGAATTTTCTTTACCATTTTCTGTAGTCTCTTTGGCAAAGAGATTGGCTCTATATTTGTAGTAATCAACGCTTTTATACATACATAATTTTCAAGATAAGTCTCTTTAGAGTAATCCCACTCATCAATAAAGTGTCCCTTTCCTAAAGGGTACTCTTCTTTAGAGTTAACTGACAAATCTAAATCCATTTTCAGTCTAGATGATAAATTTGCTTTTTTACGTCCAAGTGTAATTTCATCTATGTCCTCAGCATTATAAAGAGCATCTTCATCAAAACTATCATCTTCACTTCTATCAACATTTACATGCTCCATAATACTCATAATAGAATCAGGTAAGAATGCGAGCAGCCCATCTGTCTCTTTTTTATCATCAATACTATTTGCCTGTTTTTTCATTGTTAAAGTCTCAGTTTTAGACCTTTTCTCTTCATTTCTAACGGGCTCTTGCTCATCATCAAAGTCGCTATATTTTTTATTTTTAGATAATTGTGGATAAATCCACATAGGGAATGGATAGGTGTTTACATTTTCTAGTAGTTGATTGTTAGTTAAATTTTCTTTACTTAAAGACTTAACAAACGACAACTCTTTATTTTGATTTATTAGATGCTCACAAGATGTCTCATAAAAACTTTTAAACCCTGGATAGGTACTTAGTAGAGTTTCTGTGGCTAAATAGTTTTTATATAAAAAACTTCCTCTATTTACATCTAGTTTTGTAGCCATTGCTATAAGCCAAAAATATAGCATTTCATTCTGCTCTTTTGTAGGAAAATAAGCTAATGAAGATGGTAGGTAAACACCATTTTCATCTTGCCATGCAAGAAAAAATGTTTTACCTGAACCTGAAACTTTTTCTACAAATGAACGAGAAGTATCAATAAAGCGTTTATCTGTAACTTGTAGCTCTTTAGCTTTTTCACCACCTAAAAGATGATAAAAAATCTTCAAGGCCTTGCTTTTATCTGAGAAATAAACTCTCTTACTATCGTAAGATTTACTAGTTCTTTTCTTTAAAAACTTATCCCAAACTTTACCAATACTCTCTTCCATCCTAAAACTTTTACAGTAGCAATTAAGCTACAACTTCCTCTTTTACAAAAAAGCTATAGAAGTATGTTAAAAGACCAGCTAAAGTCATAACACCAAATACTAAACGTACCATATATACAGGTACTATTTCAGTTTGAGTTGCCATAAAACTTAAAGCATCAATCTCTGGTAAACGTTGTAAAAATACCTGCATTGTTCCAGCAACAACAAGTGCGCTAGTTACACCCAACATTCCAACAACCATAAGCCAAAAACTAGTTAACTCAACTTTCTGAGCTTTTGGAGCATTACCATGTGGACGACCTCTCATAATAGGCATTGCATAAGAGATGATTGTAAATAAAATCATAATGTAAGCACCAAAAAATGACAAGTGACCATGAGCTGCTGTAAGTTGCGTTCCATGAGTAAAAAAGTTAACCGGAGCTAATGTGTGTAAAAAGCCTAAAACACCAGCACCTAAAAATGCCATTATAGCTGTACCCTTAGCCCATGTAAGTGCTATCTTATTATCATGTTCAATACGACGCTGTTTAGCCATTGCAAACGCATAAACAATCATAAAGAAGAAAGGTAGTGGCTCAACTGCTGAAGCGATAGACCCAATCCATAACCAATAATCAGGCGTACCAATATAAAAATAGTGATGCCCAGTTCCTACTATTCCTGAAATTAGTGTCATAGCGATAATTAGGTATAACCATTTGTCAATATGTTCACGGTCAACACCAGTAACTTTAATTAGTACAAATGAAAGAATTGCACCAATGATTAGTTCCCAAACACCTTCAACCCATAAGTGAACAACAAACCACCAGAAGAATTTATCTAAAACTAAGTTTTCAGGTACATAAAATGCAAATAGAAAGAAAACTGCTAAACCAACCAAACCAGTTAGTAAAACAACAGTAATAACAGTCTTACGACCTGTAATAACAGTCATACCAACATTTAAAACAAAAGCTAATGCAACTATTACAATACCAACTTTGGTAATTGTAGGCTGTTCTAAAAACTCTCTACCCATTGTTGGTAAAATATTATTATACGTAAGTTCTGCTAAAGTAGCATATGGGACAAGTAAATAACCTAAAATTGTAGCAACACCTGCTGCTGCAAAAACCCAAAACGTAACGTTTGCAAGCCATGGGCTCCATAACTCTCTTTCAGATTCTTCAGGAACTAAATAGTAAGTAGCACCCATAAAACCAAATAGAATTAATACAATAAGTAAGTTCGTATGAACCATTCTTGCTACATTAAATGGAATTTCTGGAAATAAAAAATCACCAGCTATATATTGTGTACCTAATATTAGACCAAAAAGTACCTCACCTGCTAAAAGAACCAATGCAAAAATAAAATATGGCTTTGCGACCGCTTGTGAACTGTATTTCATATTCAATTATCCTTCAACATTTGGTGGCCATTCATTATCGTCGATATTAGATGTCCAGATTAAAAAGTCTGCAAGATCATTAACTTGCTCTTCGCTTAGGTGAAATTGAGGCATTTTTCTTCTACCTGGTTCATTTAATGGTTGTGCTGACATCCAACCATTCAAATATGTTTTAAATGCAACTTCATTAGTCCCACCTCTACGATTATAAACATTTGCAAGTTCAGGTGCATAATATGCTCCCTCTCCCATGATAGTATGGCAACCTACACAGTTATTAACTTCCCATAAATTTTTACCACGTGCTACAGATTCTGTGATTTTATCAGCATTTGATAGCTTTGGAACTCTTTGTACAGTATCTACAGTAAGACCAGCAAATACTAAAATAGCGAATACACCCCCGCCAAAGTAGATATTTCTGGCCATATTCTTGGTAATACGTTCAGACATTGTAACTCCCTTTATAAATTCTACTCCAAAGTAGTAATTAAAAGTATAGCGAGAAAAATTTAATTCTACCTTTTTATAGTATATAGATAATAGAAAACTATAATATATATTTTTATTTATATTACAAGGTAACAATAAGATTAAAAAAGTGGCAGTTTTAGATGAAATCTAATAAATTTTTTGTATATAATGCTAATTATCAAAGGTAAAATATGCAATTGCACAATACAACTCAATATGCTATAAGAATACTAAGCTACATTGCTAAACACGATAACGAGCACCTTTACAATGCTAAAGAACTCTCTAAGACTCTAGAGATTCCTTACAAGTTCTTAACAAAAATAATGACAGATTTAGTAAAATTTGAATTTATTATCTCTATAAGAGGTAGAGACGGGGGCTATAAATTAGCAAAAGAGGCTTCTAATATTACGATTATGCAGATACTAAATAGATTTAATGATCCAGTTAATTATGAAAAATGTATCTTAGGTATTGGCTCATGCGATAGTAAAAATAAATGCGCCCTTCATGATCAATGGGTCGTACCAAAAGATATGATACAAAAAATGTTCGAAGATACTACATTAGAAAACCTTGAGGGTGAAAACTTTAAACTATAAACTAATTTTCCATTATTAACTTTTCTGCTCTTTGACTTAAGTACTCTTCTAGAATAATAATCTCTTCTAAATGCGCTTCATCTACACTATTATTATCACCAAATCTATCATCTTCTATAGCGTATAAATTAGCTTCACAAAGTAGATTGTAATCCTCTTTATCAAGTGGAATATACTCTTTAATGGATAAATATATTTTTTCTAAATCTCTACTCTTTTTTACTTTTTGTCCATAAAACAGAACTAAAGACAGCAAAGACATCTCTATTGCTTTTCGTACCTTTATGCTTGCTAAATCGTTAAAGTCATATGCATCGATTAATACATGTGCGACTTGCATATCCTTTGTGGCAGTATCTATCAACTTCAAAGCTGCTAATCTATTTGTCATAAATAACCCCTTTAACCCAATTTAGATAGTTCTCATTTACATCCTCTGCATCAAGTGCAACAATTTCTACAGTCTCATAACTATGTAACTCTTCAATTCTCTTTTTAAGTTCTTCAAAACTTGTTTTAAGGGTTTTAATAATTAAAAGCTCTTCACTATCTTCACAGAACTCTCCATCATAAATGTAGTATGAAGTCACACTAGGAATCTTATTAACACAGGCGCAAAGTTTCTCTTTTACAAGCGCACTTGCAATTTTACTACCCTCATCTGAACTAGAAACCGTACAAAGAACTACAATCATTTTTAGTGTATAATCTGCGTTCCAACACCCTCACTTGTAAATAGTTCAAGTAGTAACGAGTGTTCTATTCTTCCATCAATAATATGAGCTTTTTCAACTCCTCCCTCTATTGCAATAAGACAAGCATCAACCTTTGGAACCATTCCACCATGAATTGTCCCATCTTCTTTAAGCTCATCAATTCTACTTCTATTCAAAGTTGA
>Ga0316207_10004515_pt1 | contig 12047 bp, 6 predicted proteins | sample 6weekpyrite_MG_FD_204943 | JGI IMG/M metagenome (GOLD analysis project Ga0316207, IMG submission 204943) | Microbial mat bacterial communities from mineral coupon in-situ incubated in ocean water Damariscotta River, Maine, United States -... | ecosystem: Environmental > Aquatic > Marine >... | reverse complement strand
CCACAACCAAAGACTTCGTCATCAGGGTGCGGCGCCAGTGCGACGACTTTTTTCCCTGGCAATGTGTTTTGACATTCGTATGGCGTAAAAAACTGCTCAATATTCATCGGAAATCGCTGTCGCCTCCTAATAACCACCAATGGTCTTTGACGCGAAGCGCATGATCTGGACTGTTAATATTACAACCAGGGATGACCACTTCTGTTGAATTGACTTGTGGCTCCGTGCCTGCAAACCACTTCAATACACTGGGAGTTACCCAGGCAAATAAATATGATGCCTTGTAGGCTGCCGTAATTTGTCTAGCGACATCAATTAACGTTGGTGCTGAGGAGCGTGAACCAACGATATCCAGCAACTCCATAGACTGATCGGAATGATGTTTAAGTATGAGTAAGCCCGTGGGAGCACTGTGATCAGCCCCAGCAAAGACAATATAAAGTAAATAATCGGCCATAGGTTTATCAATATAGCGATGTTTTATCCACTGGCTATCGCGGCAGCCGATGGCTACATCGTTAATATCTTGTTTCATCGCTTGCCAGAGAGCGTCAACTTGGTTCTGCCACTGGGTATCTGTGGCGCCATCAATTAATCGAGATGAGTGTGACTGCTGCATAGTGTCGGGCAGTGGCGTCCAGCGCGGTTCCAGAATCTTGTCCACTATATTATAGAGACCACGGATGACACCCGCTTTACAGTGTCGCTCATTAGGAAAACCAAAGGTTATTGAATATTGGAGTCCTGGTCCAACTTTTGAGGAGAAGTAGTGCTGAATAGCGAGGTAAAAGGGGCCTTTTTTGTTCAAAATGCCGCGAACATCCTTGGCGGCCATGACATCACCCATTTGCACCATGCTCTCAGGCCGGCCAAATACCAGGCCCGCGCGAGGGGTACCGCCACAAAAGGCTACTGGGCGTTCGTTCTCCAACACAACTGAGCCCGGAGTATCGGCAAAACGGTACTTCCATCGCCAGGTAAGAGAGCCAATCGGATGCCCAAATACCTGCTCAAACAATGCCAAAATGTCGCTTTGAGACACATCATCAGCACTAACTGGACGCCAACGTGATACGGGAGCGGCGCCTTCAGGGTCGGATGAATTGCGTTGTATCGCTACGTTATCCGATGCCAACCAGCGATGAGCCAGGTAAACAAAGCCGCGCTCCTTGTTCGGCTGACTGACATGCAGGGTGACGACGGGATCAGCCTCATCATGCAGAAAGATGCCACGCTCACAAAACAACAACACTCCTATATAGTAGGTACCCTTTAAGAGCGGTAAGTTCTCATACTCAATTTGAATACGACCATTGCCTTGCGAGTCAATAACCGGACTGCTTCCGTCAATCCAACTGCCACAACTTGTAATCAACTGTCCCCCGGCACTATGAATAACCAAGGCAACCTGAGGAGCCTCATCAACAAGCGCGGTCTGAAATTCAATTTCCAGACGTAAATTGCTGGCACGACTGATCAACTGCAATGTTTTTCCGCTGACACCATCCGCTGTAGCCGTGATGCGGGTAAGTCGTGCACCACTGCCCAAGCCAGACGCTTGCGAGGCAAGCTCACCTGCATTTACTGGTTCAGCGTCCAAACCAAGGTTTGCGACACTCTCCTCGCCCCCAACATCGACCGTTCCCTCCTCAACCTGGACATCCTCAGCTCGAGATTCAGGGACTGTAGCCTCTTCAGCCCCCTTGTTTTCAAGGTGATCAAGAAAGCTCTGATACTCCGGCACAATCTGCTCAGGTTTGCCTGATGCACGGACCCGACCTTGTTCAAGCCAGATGGCTTGTGTGCAAAGCGCTTCGACTTGATAAAGAGAGTGCGAACAAAACAGAATGGTTTTTCCTGCGTCCCGCATTGCAATAATGCGCTCAAAAGATCGACGAGCAAAATCACCATCACCCACCGACAGCGCCTCGTCTATCACCAGAATATCGGGCTCTACGCTGATTGCGACAGAAAAGGCCAAGCGAACATACATTCCGCTGGAATAGGTTTTAACCGGCTGATCAATGAAGGGCCGAACGCCCGAAAAATCGATTATGCTTTCTAACTTGTCATCAATCTCTTTTTGACCAATCCCCATGACAGCAGCGGACAGGTAGATATTTTCACGGCCAGTGAACTCTGGATTAAACCCTGCCCCCAACTCTAGCAAGGCTGCGATGCGTCCATGAATGGTGAGCTCACCCGATGTTGGCGAAAGTGTGCCGCAAATAAGCTGCAACAGAGTCGATTTGCCTGCGCCATTGCGCCCCACCAGCCCGAGCACCTCACCCTTAGGCAGCTGAAAGCTGACATCGCTGAGCGCGGTATACTCTTTATAAAATTTGCGTTTGCGACCAAACAGGGCCTGTTTCAGCCTGTCGGAAGGCGTATCGTACAAGTGGTAGACTTTGCTCAAATTGTGAGCAGCTATTGCAATATCTGACAATACTTCAATGCTATTTTCAACTGGCTCTTCATCTGAATACTCAAAGGACATCAGCAAATCCCCTTCGTGTTTTATGGAAGCAGGCAGCCCCCACCAACGCAATACCAATCGAAACAATCTGATATATAGCCAGCGCGATGAAATCTGGCCACTCAGCCTGAAGCACAACCGCCCTGGTGGAGTCAATAATAAGCGCCAGCGGATTTAACATCATGAATTCTTGCACAACATCAGGCAACGCAGTGATTGGGTAAAATATCGGCGACAAAAACATTAGCGGGGTCAGAATCAAACCAACAATATGACCCAGATCACGCAAATAAACACCAAGAGAAGACAGCAACCAGCCAAACCCTAACAAAGCAGGAATAAATGCAATACCAATCAGCGGCAAAGCAAGAAGGTGAATAGTTAACTCTCCGCGAGTAATTAAAGAGGCAATGATCAGCACCAACAAACTCAATCCAGCAAAAAAAGCCGATGCACCAACACTTACCCAGGGAAGAACAGATAAAGGAAAGATAACCTTTTTAACCATGTTAGGCTGATCAGAAATAAGGGTAGGTGCTCGCGCAACCACCTCACTAAAAAGGGTAAAAACGATTAAACCACAGAACAGTTGTAAGGCAAATTCGGCATCGGTATTGGCAGCATTTCCAGGCCATTTAGCATTAAGCACAGAGCGAAACACAAATGTGTATATTGCCAGCATGGCGATCGGCGTGAGCAGCGCCCAACCCAAGCCTAACCATGAACCTTTAAATTTTTGCCTGATTTCACGCTTTACTAGCTGGTATAACAACCCTTTGTGCTGCGCGGGGAAAAGATAGTCTTTTAACCACTTAACTCTCACTATATCGCCCTCGTTGATAGCCGCAGAATTATACCTTTAATATCAAGGGCGCGCACACTACCAAGGCATTTTGAATGTAACACGCTCCGATCACGCTTGAACCCAACATGGCGTTAAAAAATCGAGCAACCAAAACACCCACTTTGACAATAACTCATACAATAACCAATATTCACGCAAGGTTAACACGGTATAATCCTGCCAATTGCTCGAATAGCGCCCAACCTGATCAATATCTGGCAGCAAAGAAGACGATATATGTCCTTGTTTTAATGAAGAACACCGCTTAAATATTTTTTAAATGACTAAACAATTCTTTATTTTTATAATTGTGGGCGGCATTCAATACCTTTTAGATGCAGCCTCATTCTCCCTGTTGATTTTGTTCTTCAGCACCGAAACTTCCAACATCCTGTCAAGGATGATTGGTGCACTTGCAGGCTACGGCCTCAACGGTATGATCACCTTCAAACATTCTTCAAAGTCCCAAATACACGCAAACAGTCTATTACGTTTTATATTGGTCTGGTGCCTCATGACGCTCATCAGCACATTAGCTATTCGTGAACTCATCGCAGCCTTTTGCAACGACAGCTGGATTTGCGCGGTTGCTATCAAGCTGCTTGTAGAAATGGTGCTGGTAATACTAAGCTTTACCTTGCAAAAGCTCTTTGTTTATAAAATTTAAGAGACTGTCAAATACCACCCCCCTAATGACCCCGTTAACTGATTTACCTACAGTCCACTAGGGGGATGCTCGCTTGCAGGCCAATTCATGTTCAGCGGTAATATGGGTCAGCAAACGCGTGCCATAGGTTGAGTCTTCCGACACCAGGCATACCCCTTCCTGCTGTATTGTTGCAACAGCCTCATCTGACAAGTCTAAAACAGCACTAAACCCAGAATGAATAAGATTATTATCCTGGTATGCCTGAGCCACATCCGGGCGAGACTGTGAAATATAGCTGTAAACAGAAGCGGAATTAATATTAGTAAGGAATTTAGAAGACGATGACAAATGCCAGCCTTTGAGTGTTAAACGGTTTTCCTGCAAATCAGACATTTCAATGAAGCCGCCTTTTTTAACACCCTTGAACTCACCATCATAATAAGCTAGCAGCTGTTGATCACTTTTATGTATGACCTTATGTATGGGGATTTGTATTGTATCCAGGTAGGGCACAGTAGGCTGCAAGCCATCATATAAGTAGATATGAGCATACCTGTTAAATACCTGGTTGAACTCATCCTCTGCCATTTCCGGGAATAATTCCCTAAAAAAGACTAACTTAGGTTGAGTCAACACCGTGGCCACTGAATTAAGGCCGACACCACTCAATAAAGCACCTCGATAACCTTGCATGACCAACCAGCCACGCGGATCTTGCCCCTGCTTTTGCCTCAACCCTGCAACCACTTCACTCGATTTAACCTCAAAGATAGGCTTAGCAGACTGGCCTGGATTAAAGCCGCCAAAATAAATAAAATTGATAATAAATGCGACCGCCAAAATAGCTGTTGTATGCGTCTGGGTTTGATTCGAAGAGAGGCCAGCATATTTTGCTACACCTAAAACCAAGACTATGGCGAAAATCTCCCAAGCCGACTTCCTAAACCAGCCCACGTCACTATACAAACTTGGAAGCAACCACACCCCCAGCAGCAGCACAAAGAATATAAAATGCCGTTTAACACCAAGTTTAACGCCTACCGAGACAAGCATATATAAAGCCACATAATTAACGAGCAACCCCACAACAAAAACCATACGTTGGCCCGGCACCATATAAAACAAGGTAGGCACACCGAACCACGCAGGTAACGGCACTAACATCCAAACTGAAAATAACAAAAAGGCAGCACCACCAATAGCAAGCACTTTGAATTCTGCTTTTGTCAATTTACTGTAGTTTAAATAACAAGCCGTCATGATTGGCAACAAACTCGAAACTGCTCCTAGCTCGCAAATATTCACTACAGTCAAACTTGTATAATTGGAATGAGTGATATAGGGGAATATCGCCGACAGCCATAACCACCAAGGCGTATGACCCGGCGGAGACACGCGCTGTCCCGGATATACTGTATTACTCATGATGGGAATTATTTCGTGGTAATAAGCATAGGCTATTGCCGTTCCGACAACACATGCAATAGCGGTAAATGTAAAACGTGAAGGCGAGCTAAAAAAGTTCTTTTGATGGATCAATAGCAGCAACACCCCAAAATAGGCAACGGTAATAATGATGGGCGGGTAGGTGTGGGACAACAAAAAGACAGCAGAAACATAGGCCAGCAGTAAATAATATAAAACTGAGTTTCTTCGCCACTTCAACACGGTTAATAACAGCCATGGTGTAGCAGCCAATAATGGCCCCAATGTTGTCCACCAAACCTGTGAAAAGCTCGAAAAAAATAACATCAAAGAAAATAAAACAAAGGCTAAATTACTGGCATAGGGCTTGTCAGCCAATAAATGTTGAAACAACTGTTTCCAGCCAATTAAAAAGGCAACAATAATAATGCCATGGTGAATAGAAAATGCCCGCGCAGGTTCAAACACTAAAAACGGCCACATCTGCGGTTTAAAAAACAGCGCCCAGTCATGGATGGGCAGCGCATTAAAGCCGCGAAAGTCTTCCCGGTACATCGAAAGCTCATTAAAACGGCCAAAGCCATTATTCACCAATGACTGCATATAGGGGGTCCACACCGTCCATTCATCAGAGCGAATACCCCTTGGCTTTCCCCATAAAAGCCCCTCCCCCTGCATACCAAAAAGATTCAGCGCCAAACCATAAGAGGAAGGTGTCAAATAAAGCAGGCCATAACCTACAAGGCAAATAAGTAAAAATAATTCAAAACGATATTTGGCAATATTCATTTATCTCATCTGTTCTGTAATGGTGTTTGCGGAGCATTAGCCATATCATAGCTAATAGCATTGAGAACCAGCTGAAAGCCTAAAATAATTGGCAACACAGATAACATAACCGTTCCAGTTGTTGCAGGTTGTCCCGTTTCTACAGAATCAAGCCAATGAACCCCACCCCAAAAAAAGCCGAACAAAAGCAAACACACACCCGCTACAAGCTCCATGCTGGCACCATTAAAGTCACGCAAAAAATAGTTATAAAAAACCCGCTTGACGAAGGCCTTTATATATCTCGGTGGGAAATCAACCAACACCTTCTTGACGCTTAAGTTGCTTTCTTCATCTTCGTATTTTGAGTCCATGGGAATGTCTTTAACCACGGCTCGCACCGTGCCCAAACGAAAAAGCATGTCACTTTCAAAAAAATAGCGCTGATTCAACCTATCGAGGGGGAGCATACTCAGCGCTACTTTATGAATGGCAGTGTAACCATTGGTTGGATCCATGACATTCCAGTAACCACTGGAAACCTTATTCACAAATGACAAAGCTGCATTTCCAAAAGTTCTCACGGCAGGCATGTCACGCAACGATTCCAGGCTAAAAAATCGGGTACCTTTTGCATAATCCGCTTTTCCTTCGATAATCGGTTTGACAAACTTTGGGATTAGTTCGGGATCCATCTGACCATCACCGTCGATCTTGACGACAATATCAACCCCATCAATTAGCGCTTGTCTATACCCCGTAATAACAGCACCGCCCACGCCCAAATTTTCAGTATGTTTTAAAACCTTTACACGCGCATCATTTGAACATTCCACGACATAGTCACCTGAGTTTTCAGGACAACAATCATCAACAACATAAATCATATCCACTTCTGAGCCGATATCTTCAATGACGCCAAGAATGTGTTTTTTCACGTTGTAACAAGGTATAACTACCGCGACTCTCATTTTTCCCCCCACCTAACAACCAGCCAAAAATAAATCCAATCTCAGCCTTTACGAAAAAGCTAACCTATAAAAAAACAAATAATAAAATCAACAATCGTTCTCTACACTGAAAACAAGTCAACCACCAAGATCTTCTTTATTCCCAGAAAACGCAATCAATACGATGCTATTCAGTAACCCACCTATTCCAAGTTGATATTTAAAGATCAGCCGGATGCGCTGAAATAAAGAAGAATAAGGTAACAGTTTTAAAGCTTGAATCCGCTGTTTGTCTTTCTCATAAAGTTCAGTGGAAAAACGACGTAGCAGAGCTTCGCCTTGCTGGCTTTTGCCCAGGGTGGTGTGGCGAATTCTCCGTATGTGTTGGCGCCAGCGGCTAAATCGAAATGGGTTAATTTTAGAGAATGCACCCACTGTATTAGATTGATGCTGGCGGTAATACATCAACGCTTCATTACAGACACTGATCTTACCTTGGGTTGCAACAACCAACGCTAACCAATGATCATGCACACTTGCTTCTTCCGGCACGGGGAATGCTATTTGTGCAGCTGCCTTGTTAAAAACACATGCACAAGCCGAAACAACATTTTTCATTAAATAGACATGGCTTGCCTGATGGACATTTAAATTTTGATAACGCCACAAAGATTTATGCAATACATTTAAGTGTTCATCAGTGACCATCAGATCCGAATGCGCCAACAAAGGAATTTGTTTTCCCGAATCTTTCTCAATTTGTTGTATTCGAAAAAGTAATTTTGAAATCTTCCGAGGAAACCAAACATCGTCCTGATCGCAAAACAACAAATAATCCGCCTCACTCGCAACAACCAAAGCATTATGGCTGGCGACCAATCCTAGGTGTTGCCCACTGTTTTCCAGACTTAATACTTTTTCAGGGTGTACTGCCTGCCATGCCTGCATGAGCTTGAATGTATCATCATTTGAGCCGTCATCTCGCCAGATTAACCGCCAATGCAAATAATCCTGAGCAATCAGAGAGTCGAGCAACTCCGATAAGAACTTTTCTCCGTTAAAAGTTGATAATAAAATATCAACATTGGGAAATACTGTATTCTCACTCACAGCGATTACATTTCTAAGCTTAAATAATCGCTGTGACGTGGAGGAAAAGACAACTGGACATGGACAGTTTCTAAAGACAAGTTAGGGTTATAAGCGGGGTCATGTTTGATCCACTCATGCCATCGCGCATTGAAACGCTCACACTCTTTTGTGAAACGTTTCACTTTTTCCAATGTGTCATCATCACGCCCACGAGAAACTGACTCATGATGAATTAAAGTAGCATGTGGGGTCCAGACAATCGTCTTACCCAGTTCACGCACCTTTAGTGAAAGATCAATATCGTTAAATGCAACCTTGAAATCAGTATCATTAAAGCCACCCACTTTCTCAAAATCAGCCTTGCCCATCATCAGGCATGCACCGGTGACTGCAGATAAGGATTGCTGAAGTTGGGCTCGACCCGCATAGCCTGGATCATGCTCTGATAATCCCAGCATGGTATGTCCGGCAATACTGCCTGTGCCGATAATGACACCAGCATGCTGCAAGGTGCGATTAGGGAATAACAAACGCGCACCGACGGCACCCACTTCTTCACGAATGATGTGGGAAGCCAGTTCGTTCAACCAGTCGTCATGAATCACTTCAGTATCGTTGTTTAAAAACAATAGATACTCACCTTTAGCGTATTTCACTGCATGATTGTTAATGGCAGAAAAATTAAATGGGCCAGGATAACGGACAAGCTGGAACCATGGCTCTTTTTGCATTTCATCCATCCAGGACAGAGTCTCTGGATCATCACTATCATTGTCAACGACGATAACTTCATAATTAGGACAAGTCGTTTTCTCTCGTATAGAGTTCACACAGGTTTTTAAGAGATGTAAATAGTTACGCGTTGGGATGATGATACTGATTAAGGGAGGTTTCTCTGGCAAAGCATATTTAACGCGATATACATGTGGCAAATAGGGTGATTCAACCACTTCAGCATCAATTTTTTTACGTTTTAAATGTTCAACTAAAGCTTTTCGCCCTGCTTCAAAAGTATATGACTTTTCACCGGTGGTATTCGCCGCACTACCGGGAATAGCCCGCCAATGATATAAAACTCGTGGTATGTGGACAATCTTATTAAAATCATCTGCGTAGTCCATGACTCTCAAGGCCAGATCATAATCCTGTGAACCATCGTATTCACTACGAAACCCACCAATCGCTTTAATAGTGTTATGGCGATACACGCCAAAATGACAAACCATGTTATAGGATAAAAATAAATCATAATTGAAGTCAGGCTTCATAAAATGATTGTAGCGCCGTCCCTGTTGATCAATTTTATCTTCATCAGAATAAATAATTTCAGCATCAGGTCGTTGATTGATCGTTTGTACCACAAAGAACAATGCATAAGGTGATAACACATCGTCTTGATCCATCAAGGCAATAAATTCACCTGTTGCCAATTCAAGCGCCGAATTACTGGCTTTGGAAATATGGCCATTCTCCTTGCGAAAAGTAACCTTGATACGCTCATCTTTGGCCGCATATTTTTTAAGAACGCGATGTAAGGCTTTATTGGGTGAAGCATCATCGGCAATACACAACTCCCAGTGCTGATAGACTTGCGCCAGCAAAGAATCAAGCGCCTTTTCTAACCACTGGGGATCAACGTTATAAACAGGCATGACGATTGAGATGAGCGGCTGCTCATCAAAGCCTTTCAGCATTTGCTCCGCTTGCAGGGATTTTTGCGGTGTTGGGGTATCGTATAGCTCCACCCAGCGCTGGTAACTGTGCTCGTCAGCTGAATCAGCTATGTCCGCACTACCGCCTTGAGGTTCGTTAATTCGTGGCGATAAAAAACCACGGATTCTTGATACTACACCTGCCAATCCATTACTTCGGTACGCCCCCTTTAAAACCGTAAAGCCGTAAACAAGGGTTGAAGGGTGCTTGATGATATCGACACTTTTTGCGCTTACTCGTTTAATAGGGATCCAGTAGGGACTAATTGCTTGAGTGAAACGCCATAGACGACTGGCATGTACGGCCAGAAGCTCACGATGGTGAGCTTCTAACATGGCATTTATATTTTGTAGATGTGTTTGTGTATCAGTTAATTTTTGCTGAATTGCATTAAAGGAAAGTTGTAGTTTTTTTATTTCAGATTCATTTTGAATTAGCGTCTTTTGTTTTTGCACCAAATCCTCTTTCGACTGCTGCAAATCCTCTTTTGACTGCTGCAAACAATCTTCAGATTCTTGTAAACGTTCCTTTGTTTGTCCCAACTCGATGCTCGTATTACTAAGCTGTTGAGTCATCGCCGCGATTTGATTTGTTACTTCGGTAAAACGGTGACCTAAATTTTGAACATTGGCGTTATTTTCTACCAAGCGGGCATCTTTTTCGCCCAAGGCAGCGCGAATACCATCAGCCTCTTTTTGGAAATCCAACTCACGCTGTTTGTATAGGTGCTGCCACTTTAATTCAATCTGCCCATAAAGCTCCATCGCTAAAGTATGCGATTTGCGTGCTGTCATTAAGAGAGAAATCCACTGATCAAGATCGTAATCAGCCCCCCATTTGCGAAATATAGCAGCGTAATCGTCGAAGCGTTTTTCGCCTTGATTGACATCGGATGTATCTTCATAGCGCACCCGATAAACAGCGCTGACACCCTCTACACGATGGAAATCGCAATATTGACTAAGTTGCAACCAAAAATCCCAATCTTCATAAATATTAAAGGATTCATCAAAAGCACACCCCTTATCTAACAATTGCTTTGAAAATAGCAGGCAATGGATCGGGATATAGTTTTCGTATTGCAGGCGCTTTCGTGAAAAAGGGGAGTTGAGAATATGAATAGTTTGGAAGTCGCCATTTTGGTCTTTCTTTTCTAAACGGGCGTCACTGAATGCAACCTGCAGGCTCTCCTTTTGAATGACAGTCATCAATTGCTCAACATGACCTGGCAACAACAAATCATCATCATCCAGAAAACCTAAAAAATCACCATTGGCAGCTTTCAAGCCAATGTTGGCAGCGGCAGTACGGCCAACATTGTCACGCAACTGAATCAACTGAATGTGAGGGATGCTTTCTTCAAAAGCACGAGTAACTGGGGAGACGTCTTCACCGCCATCGTTAACAACAACGGCCTCAATATTAGGATAGCTTTGCTCTGCTACAGACTGCAGCGCTTGTCGCAAAAAGTTTGAACGATCCTTAGTACGAACAATAATGCTAACTTGTGGTGCTTCCACCATGTTTTTATCCTTTGGTGCTGGCTTGCTCATTCATAACCCATTGAAATATAAACCCTTCAGGTCAGAAGTCATCAAAAACTGTTTTACCAGTTAGTTAGGAGCACAGACCTGACATCTCGGGATTAAAGGTGACAAAACATGAAAAGCAGCTCTGCACCCAGGCAATATTAAAAAAAGCCCGATTTTACCACGTCTTGCCTACAAGACCACCGTAGCCAAATGGAAACCTAAGGACAGCACATAGATCATGCCAATGAGACTTGCACGCGACTCTATTCTGAACGAGCAATCAGGACAATAAACCATATAATTAAAAAGAACTTGATCTATAAAAACCGCATAGACAAATCCACAGCACGAACATGTTTAGTCAATGCACCAGTAGAAATATAGTCAACACCGGTTTCCGCCAGCCGCCGCAAACCATCAAGACAAACATTACCTGACACCTCCAGCTTGGCCTGGCCCTGGTTAATAGCTACCGCTTCACTGATCTGCTCCAGACTAAAGTTGTCGAGCATAATGATGTCAGGCCCAACGGCCAGCGCCTCACGCAATTCCTCAAGACTCTCTACCTCCACCTCAACCGGTTTTCCCTGGGCGTAGG
>Ga0316207_10004514_pt1 | contig 12048 bp, 10 predicted proteins | sample 6weekpyrite_MG_FD_204943 | JGI IMG/M metagenome (GOLD analysis project Ga0316207, IMG submission 204943) | Microbial mat bacterial communities from mineral coupon in-situ incubated in ocean water Damariscotta River, Maine, United States -... | ecosystem: Environmental > Aquatic > Marine >... | reverse complement strand
CTTCGAGCAGGCAGGGGTCTCAGATCCAACGCCTTATTTATCTTAGAAATTATTTAAAAATATATTTGTCAGATCGGCTTTCAGCGGTTAGAATAGCGCCCGCTTATCTAGTTAGATGCAGGGGAAATTAAAGCCTGCCAGAGTTGTAAACTCCTGCTAGAATAGCGCCCTCGGTATTACCCGATAATGGGCCGTTAGCTCAGTTGGTAGAGCAGTGGACTTTTAATCCATTGGTCGAAGGTTCAAGTCCTTCACGGCCCACCATTATTCAATCCCATCTAGTTCAAAATCGTCCAGAGCCCCCGCTACTACAGTGACTTGTCGTTTGTAATATGTCTTGTCGCGTCCAAGTTGGTACTCCCGCGTATTGAGGGGTATCTTCGATATCTGTAGCCTTGGTAGCTCCAAGGAGCTCAAATGGCATTGATGGCAAAGCCGATGGTGTGCTTCCAATTGTCAATATACCCCAGCTAATACCTTACTCGCCTGAGATTGGCGCGATACTATGGCTTTCTGTTGCGTGTTCTCTTTTTAGTGTGAATGTTTGCATTGAACCGGGAGAGTGAGTTCGCCACAATGGTAGTGGAAGCGGAGATGTTGGGGCTGTCCTGTGAATGCGGGTTCTCTGCACTTCTATTTCTAGTTTTAGCTTAGATCGCTTTCAATTGATGATTTAATTTCAGCAGGAGCTGGTAGGGTGCTACGCGAGTTGAACCTGCCCCCCTTGCTTGAAGAGATGGTAAATTTGATCATTACACCGAAAGTTTATGATGGCCAATCTGGTTTAGATTGGTAAAACAAAAATTAAAAATAATTTGGTACTAGATGAATTTTAAACTGACCCTTTCTCGCTTAGAAAATCTGTTGCTAACTGCCTGTGATGATCTGCGTGGCAGCATGGACGCCACTGAATACAAGGAGTTCATCTTCGGTATGCTCTTCCTTAAGCGGGCCAGTGACCTGTTCGATCAGCGCCAGGCAGAGATGAAAGCCGATTTTTCAGCCCAGGGCATGAGCGAAGCAGACATCGCTATAGAACTGGACGACTCAGATAACTATTCCGGCAAATACTTCTTTGTGCCAGACCGTGCCCGCTGGAACCAGGGCTGGGATGAAGACGTTATCGAAGATGGCAAAACCACTATTGTTCGTCGCCCCGCACTAAAACACGTCAAAGAAAACGTCGGCACCACCCTCAACAAAGCACTAGAGGCCATAGAAGACGCCAACCCAGACGCCCTGCAGGACGTACTTAAAGGCATCAACTTCAACCGCAAGATAGGTCAGCGTACCCTGGATGACGACACCCTGGCCGATTTCGTGCTGAACTTTGAAAAGATCCCGCTCAAGGACAGCGACTTTGAATTCCCCGATCTGCTCGGTGCTGCCTACGAGTGGTTGATCAAATACTTTGCCGACTCCGCCGGTAAAAAGGCCGGTGAGTTCTACACCCCCGCCGAAGTGGTGCGTATCTGTGTTGAAATTTGCGACCCGGATGAGGGTATGAGCGTCTACGATCCGACCGTCGGTTCCGGCGGCATGTTGATTCAGATGCGTGACTATCTGCGTGAAAAAGGCGGCGATGCCAACGAACTGGCGCTCTACGGTCAGGAAAAGATGGGCACCACCTGGTCCATCTGCAAGATGAACATGTTGCTGCACGGCATCTCCCATGCCGATATCCGTCAGGAAGACACCCTGCGTGAGCCTCAGCACATGGATGAAACCAACGAGCTCAAGCGTTTTAACCGCGTCGTCGCCAATCCGCCCTTTAGTCAGAACTACATCAAAAAAGACCTTAAATTCTCCGGCCGCTTTCCGGTGATGATGCCGGAGAAGGGCAAAAAGGCCGATTTGATGTTCGTCCAGCACATGCTGGCCGTGCTCAAGCACGATGGCCGCCTGGCCTCGGTGATGCCCCACGGCGTGCTGTTCCGTGGTGGCGAAGAGCGTGAGGCGCGCAAGCACTTTATCGAACACGGCTATCTGGAGGCCATCATCGGCCTGCCGAGCAACCTCTTTTATGGCACCGGCATCCCGGCCTGTATCTTGGTGATGAACAAAGAAGGTGCCACCGAGCGTGACCATGTGCTGTTTATCAACGCCGACCGCGAATACCGCGAAGGCAAGGCACAAAACCACCTGCGCCCGGAAGACATCGACAAGATCATCCACGCCTACCGCAAAGGCGAAGCGCTTCCGGGGTACGCTCGCCCTGTGCCTAAAGCCGAGATTGTGGCCGAAGAATACAACTGCAACATCCGCCGCTACGTGGACAACGCCCCACCACCCGAACCTCACGACGTGCGCGCCCATCTGCATGGCGGCGTGCCCATGGTAGAGGTGGAAAGCCTGGCGCACTACTGGCAGAACTATCCGCAGCTACAAAACGACGCCTTCGTAGCGCGAGATGAAACCTATCTCGACTTCGCCCCGGTGTTAACAGGCAAACGTGACATCGCCGACTTTGTCGCCAGCCACCAAGGCGTCACTGTTCGCCACGAGCAGTTCATGCAAACGCTGCAAGAATGGTGGCAGGCCAACCTGCCCATCGTCGAGGCGTTGGCCCCCGATGCAGAGAATCAACAGGCACGCCCGCGCAACGTCTATGTAATGCGCAGCAGTCTGCTAGCCAGCATCGAACAGGCCCTGGCCCAGGAAGGTGAACAAGGGCAAAACCTTCTCACCCCGTTTCAGGTGCGTGGTGCCTTCGCCAACTATGTCGATATGCTCAAGGCCGACTTCAAATCCATCGCCGCCAGCGGCTGGGGGCCGGAGCTGATCCCGGATGAAGATATCCTGCAAAGTCAGTTCCCCGATGTGCTGGAAGAGCAGGAACACGCTCAGACCCGCCTGGCGGAATTGCAGGCCTTGTTCGCCGCCGTCGATGAAGAAGACTTTGAAGACGCAGATGATACCGGCGTGCTGCCCAGCGATGAGGTCAAAAACAAAAAAGCCGAGCTAAAAACCTGCACCGCCGATTGGAAGGCCCTGCTCAAACTGATCAAAGACCTGGCCGGCAATATCTTTACCGAACTCAATGCCGCTGACCTGTTGCCCAAAGAAGCAAAGAAAGGCCACTACTGCAGTGAGGGCCTCACGACCAAAGCGCCGCAATTCGCCAACGGCCAACGCATACTCGAATTGGCCAATCAGGTCGGTCACAGCACTGAATACGCCGCCCAGTTAACCGATGCCATCGATCAGGGCCAGCAGGCCTATGAACGCGCTCAGAGCATCACCACCAGCCTGGAACACCACAAGGCGCTGGAAGATGAAGTCAAAACCCTCCGGGCCACCATCAAGGGCATCGAAGGCAAACGCGACGAACTGGTGCAAAGCGCCCGCGCAAAGATCTCTACCGACGAGGCCCGCACCGTCATCATCGAGCGCCTGCGCCAGCTGCTGATGAACACCTATCAAGCCTATCTTCGTGCAGACCAGCGTGCCTGCATCAAGGCCATCGAAAACCTGTGGGGTAAATACGCCGTTACTGCCAAGACCATCGAGGCCGAACGGGATGCGGCTTCGCAGCAGTTGCAGGCATTTTTGGTGGAGTTGGGTTATGAGTAAAAAACTCGCTGACAACACGGAGTTGCTTAGCAATGTTGCTCACATCATTGACCCTCACCCCAGTCATCGAGCGCCTGAAGCGGTAAGTGAAGGTGTCCCATTTGCAGGGATTGGTGATCTAAATGTAGCGGGTGAGTTGTTGCCAGGAAAAGGTCGAATCGTTCCGGCGAAAACGCTTGCTGAGCACGCTCTAAGATACAAATTGTCTGGAAATACGATTGGATTTGGTCGCGTCGCAACGATAGGAAAGGTTATTGATTTCCGCGAAAGCATCTCTGATCTAACGATTTCGCCGACCATGGCGGTAATTGAACCATTCGCAGTAAATAAAGACTTTCTGTTGGCAGCGCTCGAAGGTGTAAGCGTAAGAAAGAAGATTGATCAATGGCTGACAGGCTCTACTCGATCTTCCCTCGGTATTGAGTTACTTCGTGAAATACCATTACCTAAGTTCGATCAACACTCCCAGAAAACGATTGGTGCGGTATACCGGGCGTTGGTTACGAACATCGAAAAAACTGAAGCGCTGATTGAAAAATACCAGCAGATCAAAGCGGGGCTAATGCATGACCTCTTTACCCGTGGTATCGGCGCCGACGGCCAACTGCGCCCACCCCGCGAACAAGCGCCAGCGCTGTATCAGCAAACCCCGATTGGGTGGATTCCGAAGGAGTGGGATATTGTCTCACTCGAAGATTCAGATATAGCGATCATTGATGGTGATCGCGGTGAGAACTACCCAAAGGGCCACGAGTTAATGAATGATGGGTTTTGCTTGTTTCTTAGCGCAACCAATGTAACTAGCAATGGATTTAAATTTGATAAAATACAATTTATTAGCGAAGAGAAACACTCGCTTCTCGGTACAGGTTCAATGCTGTTAGGTGATGTTGTTATTACAACTAGAGGAACCGTAGGGAACATAGCTTATTTTGACAATACAATACCGTTTAATGATATGCGAATTAACTCAGGAATGGTTATCCTGAGGTCTGGCCAAAAGGATTTGACCACTGATTTTCTTTATTGCTCTTTAAGAAATTATATATTTAGTCGTGAGTATAAACGCGTAATCTCTGGCTCAGCACAGCCGCAACTTCCTATTAAAGACTTCAAGCGCTTCACTGTTGTAATTCCATCACTAAACGAGCAAAAAGCGTTAGTGACAAGAGCTTCTTCCGTCGATAATGTTCTAAGTCGAGAGAATGAAATTCTAGGAAAATTAAAGAAACAAAAAATCGGTCTAATGAACGACCTGCTCACCGGCAAAGTCCCGGTTAATGTCGTCCAAGCCGAGACAGCCCATGTCTGAATACACAGAAGTCGAACAGCCCTTTCTGCAACAGCTGGCATCGCTGGGCTGGGACACGATTGACCAGGGGCAGGAGATTCCCTCTGACCCTGGCAAAAGCCTACGCCTGAATTTTCGCCAGTGGCTGCTGCCGGAGGTGTTTGCCAAAGCCGTGGCCGCTCTCAACACCTCAACTGATGGCAAGACCTGGCTGACGGATAAACAACTGCAGGACTTGCAGGATCAGATTCTGCGCCAGCCCAACCGCACCCTATTGGAGGCCAACGAGGCGATCCAAAAGCTGCTATTCAAGGCACAGGTGGATGTGAATGAGGCCACCGGCGAGCCAGACCCGGTGGTGAAGTTGATCGACTTTGCTAACCCGGAGAACAACCACTTTCTCGCCATCAACCAATTCCGCATCGACACGCCGGGATGCGTCAAGCAGTTCATCATTCCAGACATTGTGCTGTTCGTGAATGGCATTCCGTTGATCGTGGTGGAGTGCAAAAAAGGCGGCCCCACCTGCGCTAATCCAATGCCTGAAGCCTTTGAGCAGTTACGGCGCTATATGAACCAGCGCAAGGCCACCCAGCAACAAGGTTTGAAAGAAGGCGAACCCAAACTATTTCACACCTCGATGATGGTGATTCGTAGCTGTGGGATAGAAGCCGACTACGGCACTATTACCTCCGGCCTTGAACACTTCTTTCCCTGGAAAACACAGTGGCCCAATGATGATGTTAGTGCTGAGGGCATGAACCAGCAGCAGCAACTGATTAGTGGCATGCTCAATAAAACCAACTTATTGAATATGCTGCGTACCTCCTCGGTGTTTATGGATACGGACGGTGGCCCACGTATTAAGGTCGTGTGTCGCTATCAACAATTTCGTGCTGCCAATAAGATCATTGAGCGCTTGCGTCATGGTCAAACTGTTAGCGACAAGAGTGGTGTGGTCTGGCACACCCAGGGCTCGGGGAAAAGTCTGACCATGGTGTTTGTGGCACGTATGCTGCGAGCTTCTAAAGACTTAAACGACTATAAAATTCTGCTGATTAATGATCGCGTTGATTTAGAAGACCAGCTAGCCCAAACAGCTACTTTAATCGGCGGGCGCATTAACAGCATCGAAAGCTCGCAGGCCCTGCGTAAAGACCTGGCCTCCGATAGCTCAGATATCAACATGGTGATGGTGCATAAGTTTCAATTACGCGATCAAAACCTACCCTTAAAGGTTGCTGAGGCGCTAGGCACCTATCAGGCCATGCCTACCAGCCAATCCTTCGGTGTCGTGAATGACTCACCGCGTATTGTGCTGATGATTGATGAAGCTCACCGCAGCCAGGGGTCAGACTTAGGTGACAACATTTTTGAGGCCTTTCCTAATGCGGCGCGCATCGCCTTTACCGGTACACCCTTGATTACTGAGCGACACGGCGAGAAGAAGACCCATAAACGTTTCGGCGAGTATATCGACACCTACCGTTTGATGGATGCGGTGAATGATGGTGCGACCCTGCAAATATTATATGAAGGCCGCACGGCGGATTCTGCGCTGAATGACAAATACGGCTTTGAGACCGAATTTGAAAACCTGTTTAAAGACCGTAGTGAAGACGAACTGCTCGCGATCAAAAAGAAATACGGCGCCACCGGCGATATTTTAGAGGCTGAAGCGCGTATTAAAGCTATCGCCAAAGATATGGTGAATCATTATCTGGAGCATATTTTCCCTAATGGATTTAAGGCCCAGGTGGTGTGTTATTCCAAATTGGCAGCGGTGCGGTATCAGGCAGCGATTACTGATGAACTCGATTACCGAGTGAAGGAATTAAAGGCCGAGCCTGAGCCAAATCAAGAATTGATCAAGAAAGTTGCCTTTTTAAAAGCAGCGGTTGTGGTATCTGGGGATGGTACCAACGAGGCGGCTTACATTACCGAGGCGCGTAAGCAGGCCAAAGCCTGGAATGCAGTGGATAACTTCTGCCGCTCTTTTGATATGGAAGATCCAGACAAGCCTTATACAGGCATTGCCTTTCTGGTTGTGTGCGACATGCTGCTGACGGGGTTTGACGCACCAATTGAACAGGTAATGTATATCGATAAAAAGATTCGTGAACATACTTTGCTACAAGCCATTGCTCGTACCAATCGAGTGAAAAAGGGTAAGAAGCGAGGTTATGTCGTGGATTACATCGGCTTAACAGAAAACCTCACCGATGCACTGACCTTATACGCCGCAGCTGATGAACAACAAGAGCTGGCCCAGGGGCTAAAAAGCATTGCCTCGGAAATGCCGGTACTAGAAGAACGCTATCAACGGCTTCTGCAATTATTTGCGGACAACAACGTGGCGCAAGTTGAAGCGTTTGTTCAAGGGAATCTACCCAGCATTGAAGCCGATGCTGCCATCGTGCATGAATCGGTAAAACTGTTGAAAGACGAAAAAATACGCGCTGATTTTGATGTGTATTTGAAGAAATTTCTGATGAGCATGGATATTATTCTGCCGCATCAGGCTGCACATCCTTACCGCATACCTGCCAAGCGTTTCGGTTATATCCTGCGTGTAGCTAAGGAACGCTACAAAGATACAAGCCTAAGCCTTGGCGATGCTGGAGAGAAAATAAAAGACTTAATTAACGAGCACCTGATCAGTTTGGGCATTAATCCCAAGGTGGCGCCTGTTGAGCTGTTAGCCGATGATTTTATCGAAAACCTCAACAAACATGCCGCCGGTAATGCAGAGGCTAAAGCCAGCGAAATGGAACATGCTATTCGCAAGCATTGCACCGTTCACAATAATGAAGACCCTGCCTTTTATAAAAGCCTATCTGAAAAGGTTGAAAACCTGATCGACCAACACCAAGAAGATTGGGAAAAACTAGCTGAAGAGCTGGAGAAGCTACGCACAGAGGCCATACAAGGCCGTAAAACAGGTGAGGAAGGCATGAGCAAAGAAGCCACGACTTTCTATGCGCACATCGCAAACGAAGCTTTTGAAGGCGGTGACGTGCCAACTGTGGCTAAGCCGAAGATGAAGGCTTTGATGGAGACCATTGTAGATACTCTGCAGGATAGTATTGGTAGCATCGACTTCTGGAATAATAGTGATAAACAGAAGAAGACTCGTAGTGAAATCAAGACTGCGTTGACCCTGATCGGTATCCCTGAATTGAAAGCTAAGCGCGAACGTTTAGCGATTGAGATTATGAAGCTGGCAAAGAACCGACATGATGAACTGCTCAAAGATATTGCTGATGAGGCTCAACCATGAATGCCAGGCGAGTGCGCGATATTGATTACAAATTACTGCCTGGTAGTGAAAGAAAGACAACTGATATCGTCATTGAGCGCAATGGTGAGGTTGTTGTTCGTCCGCCAGCGGATTACAGCCCCGAGCAAGTCGACGCGGTAGTTGAAAGCAAGCGCATGTGGATTTATCGCAACCTTGCAGAGTGGCGAGATTTAAATGCTACGGCGATTGTGCGTGAGTGGGTCAATGGAGAAACCTTTCTATATCTTGGGCGTGCTTATCGCTTATCGCTTGTCGCTGGGCAAGCGTCGGACCTAAAGCTAAAAGAAGGCCGCTTCTGCCTTAATCGTAAGCTGATTGATGAAAATGGCCCTGATGCTGCCAAGAAGGTGTTTGAAGCGTATTACTCAGACAAGGGGCTGAAGCGTCTCAAAGAGCGTGTTAGTTATTTCGCTGCCAAAGTAGGTGTGACACCTACTTCTGTGAAAGTAAAAGAAATGAATTACCGCTGGGCAAGTTGCAGCAAAAATAACACTTTAGACTTCCACTGGAAATGCATGATGGCACCGCCAAAAGTCATCGATTACATCATCGTCCACGAACTTTGCCATATTCATTGCCGGAATCATTCGGAGGCATTTTGGAATGAGGTGGATAAAGTGATGCCAGATTACAAAGAACGAAAGGAATGGTTACGTGTTAATGGCTCTGGTCTTGATTTGTAAATTACAAAATGTAACGGTGAAGTGAATCTCATCAAGCTACGCAGAAGTGACGGTTTGGTAGTGGCGTAAACCGAATGTATTTAACCGAGTAAGGCTTAACAGCCAGAACGAGGAGTGAAACAACTAAACGTATGACAATGAAAAAAGACAGAGATATCGAGAAAGAATACTCAACCGCTGAGTTTGTTGCCAAGTTAAGGCGACTGGCTGATTCACTGGAAAGTGGTGAGCGGTTTGAGATTCAAATCGCGGGTGAGCGTGTGTATGTGCCGGTTCGTGCGACGTTCAACATCGAACATGAGCGGGAAGATGGTGAGGAGGAGATTGAGTTTCAGATCAAATGGACGCAGGAGTCATAATCCGGCCATCCAACTTAAGCGTTTAATGCAACTATCTGGTTATTAATCCGTAATTGGATTTGTTGAGATGGATGTCTGACTCAGTCATAGGCAAATGAGATATTCGGGAGGGCTAGCATTCTAACGGGTGTTTCCAGGTTTAGTCACATTGGCCAATTGAACCTACACGACAGCGGCGTCTGTCTACCCACTGGGTCTTGTCAAGACGAGCCCCTTTAAGGTTCGTTTCACTCAACAATGCGTTGACAAGAATCGCCATGCTTAAATCAGTACTGCTGAGATCTGCAAACTGAAGATTGGCATTTTTTAGACTGGCCTTCTGCAAATTACTCTCTTTCATTACAGCATCTTCCAGAACAGCCTGCTCAAGATTGGCGCCTGAAAGATTGGCGGCAGATAGGTTGGCCCCGGTGAGTGTTGCCTGAGCCAGTTCCGCGCCTTGTAAGTCTGCGCCGCTTAGGTTGGCGGAGATGAGACTGCTTTGGTAAAGGCTCGCCCCCTGCATCCTGGCATTTTTGAATTGGGCATTATCCAGCAAGGCGCGATCCAGTTTGGCACCATTAAGATAGCTGCCATTGAGTGTTGCATTGGCCATGTTGGCACTGACGAAGCGCGCCTTGTTGAGACGGGCATTTTCTAATTTGGCACGGCTGAGATTAGCGAAATTAAATTCGGCGCCGCTTAGTTTGGTGTCTCTGAGATCAGCGCCGGTAAAATTCGTGCGTGTTAGGGTGGCGCCACGCAGATCGAGTCCGCGCAAGTCAACCCCTTGTTTATCACAATCAATCCAGATCACCCCCTTGCCTGGCGGGTCGTCGCAGGCTGCCAATGCGAGGGTGCTGGTGGTAGACAGGAGTAACAGGGTGACAATTATTCGCGGTATCTTTTTCATTATCCTGGACATGTGCAATAGTGATGCAGACTCATTGTTTACTACGGCTGCCACCCAAAAGAGCAATGTGGCATGCTGGTTATTCTACATTGATATGGCTGGTGATGCATGAGTTTCATTTTTGAATGTGTCAGGCCAGGTCTTCCGGAATTTTGTGTGTCCGGTACAACACGTAAGGCGCACAAAGTAGGGCGTCAATAAGTGACTGCGCATTGCGCCGAAAGAAATCTTAAGGCATGCTTTTCAGATAATTAACCACTATTAATCTTCATGCGGTGTAATGCCCGTTGGTTCTTCCTTTCTACGGTATTTTTAATACGATAAGGCTTTATAGCCAGAATAAGGAGTGAAACAACTAAACCTATGACGATGAAAAAAGACTCCGATATCGGGGCGGCATCTTTAATCGCTGAGTTTGTTGTCAGGCTAAGACAGCTGGCTGATTCGTTGAAAAGTGGTGAGCGGTTTGAGGTTCAGATCGTGAGTGAGCGTGTGTATGTGCCTGTCCTGTTCGTGCGATATTCAATGTCGAACATGAGCGGGAAGATGGCGAGAAAGAAATTGAGTTTCAGATTAAATAGACGCAGGAATTATAATTCTGTGTTGCGTGTAGATAGTTGTGTATGTGTACTAGCGCCGGAGTTAACTTGTGAAATGCACTACTGTGTGCTGTAATTTGAATTGAAAATTAATCAATAGTGAGTGTAAAAGGGCGCTTAATGTCATTATTAATCTCTTTCAGTAAGAGCAAAAGTTTGCTTACGATGCAGTATTCAGCTCCTGGAAAGCCAAAAGAAACTATAAAGATGGAAGCTCACTCTGGTGGTTGGGATGGGTATAAAGCTTTGCCGGTTGGGAAATGGCTCATTACAGAAAACCCTAGTGGGGATCGTTCTTATTTTGCTTTGTTTTACCAGGACTCCCAGGTCAATGACCAATTTCTGGACAGCACGAAATGGCGGGACGGTATTCGATTTGGTTTCCATACTGTTGTTGGTAGTCACGGATGTATAATGACAAAACCGGCTGTAGGTCAGTCGCCTATCAATGCCAGTCAGCAGTGGAAAAAAATTCAGAAATTAATCAGAACTGTTCGAGCTAGAAAAATCATCAAATACCAGAATAACGAGAACCCTAAAATTGCCGACAACACTGTTTACCATATTTCCAGTTTCGGCATAATGGAAGTCATCAACTAGCTTAATATGATTAAAATATGAAGGCCCTAACCTTAATTCTAGCTTTTATTGCCAGCATACATAACAGTTATGCAATGCCGTTGGCTGGGCACGGCATACAGTTAGATATTCCTCAGTCATGGGCGCTAAATAGTTTTCGTGAGTACAGTTCAATCAATGATGTGATGGAATGGGTATACAAAGTTGATGATGCGACGATGATTGTCACTAAAACCAAATGTTCTCACTGCAAAGAGATAAGTCAAGAAAATGCTGACGAATTTAACTTCCATAAGGAATTTTCGACATCTGCGCTATTGATAAACCTAAACGGAATTAATGCTCTGTATACAGTTTACGAAAGTCCTAAGCAGGTTTTTACGCGAACGCTAACAATTAATATTGAAGGCTATCAGTACGGAATTCAGCAAAGTATGAGTACAGATGTGCCGTTTGTTCGCGCCTCACATATGGAACGTCTTTTTTTTAGCATCATTAACAGTTTTAAGATTAATGATTAAAGAGCGGGCAACACGTAAGGCGCACAAAGTAGGGCGTCAATATGCGACTGCGTATTGCGCCCTACGGTGTTTTCAATACGGTAAGGCCTTATAACTGGAACGAGGAGTGAAACAACTAAACGTATGATGATGAAAAAAGACAGCGATATCGAGAAGGAATATTCTATCGCTGGGTTTATTGTCAGGCTACGACGACTGGTTGATTCGCTGGAAAGTGGTGGTCAGTTTGAGAGGTAGAACATTATGCGTT
>Ga0316207_10004513_pt1 | contig 12056 bp, 12 predicted proteins | sample 6weekpyrite_MG_FD_204943 | JGI IMG/M metagenome (GOLD analysis project Ga0316207, IMG submission 204943) | Microbial mat bacterial communities from mineral coupon in-situ incubated in ocean water Damariscotta River, Maine, United States -... | ecosystem: Environmental > Aquatic > Marine >... | reverse complement strand
TCATCGCGAACAGGATAAGCTAGCTTATCTGCTTTACATACCAACTCATTTTGCTCTTTACGATAATGCAACGGCCCTTTGCAAATCGGGCACACCAAAATATCTAATAATTTTCTGTCCATAATCTTGCCTGTATTAATCAGTCAGTTTTTTAAGCATTTGCAAAAGTCGTAAAGCCAGTGGTTCAGGCAAATGTGCATTAACCGGAACATACCACATTTTCTGATTGGCAAAGCGACGACATTTTACCGCATCTTTCTCGGTCATAAGGATAGGCAGGCTATCGGCAAAACCCAAATCCTGCACTTGATAGTCATGGTGATCAGGAAATGAATGCTCGACAACCTCAAGCCCACGACTGCGCAATAGCTGGAAAAAACGCTGAGGATTTCCAATCCCAGCCAATGCATGTACACGCTGCCCGGCCAACGCCTCAATAGATTTCGAAAACCCTTCGTTTACAAGGGATCTGAGACCGGCCTGCTCAAGGCTCATGGCAAACTCACCGCCTCCAGCCAGACCATTGGCAATAACAAAATCCACCTCATCCAAGCGTGACTGGGGTTCACGTAATGGCCCAGCCGGCAAACAGTGACCGTTACCAAAACGCCGTTCACCATCAATAACGACAATCTCAATATCACGTTTTAAGCGGTAATGTTGCAAGCCATCATCAGTGATGATGAGGTCACACTGGGAGTGATTTAACAACGCCTTTGCCGCGGCCACCCTATCTGGCGCAGCAATAATGGGACAGGCACAACGCTGCGCCAACATAACAGGCTCATCCCCAACCATCACCGGGTCACTATCAGGACGCACCTGTTGCGGCCATCGCTCAGCCTTCCCACCATAACCACGGGAAACAATACCAGGCCTATAGCCTGCCTTCTGTAGCAAGCCCACCAACCAAACCACCAGCGGTGTTTTGCCTGTTCCACCAACACTAATATTGCCCACAACAATCACCGGTACGGCAACAGCATGACTTGGCATCAAGCCTAATCTAAAGGCAAGCCGTCTCAGCACCACCAACAAACGAAACAACCCTTCCAGTGGTAACAGAAGAATTGATGTTTTTGAGGAATACCAGTGTTTTTCAAGCCAGGTCATAGGCGTATTATTCGTTCTAGAGCTAACAGCTAAAGTTTACTGCTGATTTTGATTACGGGTGGCTATGGACATACGAACCAGACCAATTTGTCGCGCAGCATCCATTGCTGTAACAACCGATTGATGCGGTGACTTGGCATCAGCACTGATAATGACAGGAGGGTTTTCTCTATCACCCTTAGCCTTACGCAAGGCACGCTTCAGGGTATCCAGCTGGGTATTAATCACAAGCTTTTGATCAATATAAAAACGCCCATCTCTATCGATAAGCACCTCAAGTGGATTGCCAACCTGCTCAACGAGTTTATTTGATGCCTGGGGCAGATCAATCTCTATCTCGGACTCCTCCCTAAAGGTGGTTGTCACCATGAAAAAGATCAGCAGCAGGAACACCACATCAATCAACGGCGTAAGATTGACCGACATTTCCTCCCGGCGGAACTTACGCAGATTCATCTATTCGCCATCCGTCAGGTCTTGCTCACGCAAGCCCAGCAAGACTTCAACCAGTTTCAAGGATTCCTGTTCCATTGAAATCACCAGTTCATCCACCTTGCGCTGAAAATAGCGATAACACATCAATGCCGGAATCGCCACGGCCAGACCTGCGGCTGTAGTAATAAGCGCTTCTGAAATACCTCCAGCCAGATGAGTTGCATTACCAACCCCACCCGCAGTAATCGCGGTGAAGACCTTGATCATGCCTACAACCGTTCCCAACAAACCCAGCAAAGGCGTCACCTGTGCAATTGTTCCCAAGGTGTTGAGAAAGCGTTCCATCTCCACTACCACCTGGCGACCCGTCTCTTCAATCGCCTCTTTCATAATGGAACGATCATGATTACGGTTGAGTAACCCTGCAGCAAGAATTCGCCCCAGTGGCGAACCACTCTGGAGAGTCTTTATTTTCGATGTATCAAGCTCATCGCTCTTAATCCAGGTCCAAATTTGGGCCAACAAGTGTTTGGGACAGATCTTGTTCTTTTGCAAGGCCCAGACTCGCTCGGCAATGATCGCCAGGGCTACTACAGAACAAAGAATGATTGGCAACATCAGCCATCCGCCAGACTTAACGATTTCAAGCACTAGGGCTTACTCCTTGCGAACTTTTAGTATGTTTAATCATACTTATTTTTCGGTCAGTACCAAGACTTGTTTAGGGAAATGTGTCCAATATTTGGAATTTTCATAACGATAACTCTTTGGCGCTGATATCCCTCTGTTACCAAACACCATTTCAATGGCACCCTGCTGACCCGTCAACAACACATTAGCACCATTTTCAACATACCTTCCGATAACTTCTGCCCGTGGCAAACGAAAACGATTGGCATGTCCTACCGGGAACAGGGCCCAGTGAGGAGAAACCGCTTGGACAAAACCAGGACTAGATGAAGTCTTACTGCCATGATGAGGCACCACCAGCACATCAGCAGCCAGCCCTGCCTTATTGTCCGCCAACAACAGTTGCTCTGCACGGCGTTCTATGTCCCCTGTTATCAATACCGAGCCCCCCTGACTACTGACCTTGAGCACACATGAGCCATTATTTTCATCAACGCTAGCGTCACTATTTGGATGAAGCATTTCAAATACCACGCCATCCCATTGCCAGCGCTGCCCCTTTAGACAAGGGCGAGCACCATATGCAACCAGCTTATCCATAGAGCTAGTCAGTAAGTTCGTAACCGGCATATAGCTCATCAGACTGTCTACACCACCAATATGATCATTATCGCCATGACTAACGATCAGCGTATCTATTGCTGAGATACCATTATTTAATAAAAACGGTAACACCACCGCCTCACCGGTATCAAAACTGTCACTAAACTTTGGCCCACTATCAAATACCAATATTCTATTGCGGGTGCGAACCACAGCCGCCAGGCCTTGACCCACATCTAACAAGCTAAAATACGCCTCACCATGCTCAGGCCTGGGTGCAGGCAGTAAAAAAGCGATCCCTACCCACACAACCCCCAACCATCGCCCTGGCCATCCACGAGGCGCCAATAGCCAAACAACGCCGACACAGAGGGGAATAATCAACCACTCATCAGCTAGCCCCTGATTAATCTGTGCACTGGGCAATGCCGCCAACCAGGTCAACATCGGCCATAACAACTGTAAGCAATAATCTGCCAGTTGCAACAAACCATTAGCTATCGTCGCTGTTATGGGCAACAACAAAACAGCCAGCAACACCAAGGGCACGACTAACAGGCTGACTATTGGCACGGCCATAAAATTAGCCACTGGTGAAATCATTGATGCCTTCTGAAATAACAGCAATGTCAGTGGCATCAGGGCTAGCGCAATCAGCACATGCACCCTTCCCCATTTCCACCACAGCCCATCCAGTTTAAGCCGCCCGGTCATGCCCAACAAAATAATAGCGACAGCTGCGAACGACAGCCAAAAACCTGCATCCATCACCGCCAGAGGATCAACAAACAAAACCAGCAGCAAGGCTAGCAACAAACCATCACTAGGCCGACGATAACGCTGTGAAATAAGCGCCAACATAAACACCACCACCATGATCAAGGCACGCTGGGTGGGTACAGAAAACCCTGCCAAGGCTGCATAAATCAAGGCGGCTAAAATTGCAGCCACGGCCCCAACCTTTGCTACGGGCAGATAGAGCAGCAACCGTTCTGACCGACCCCACAGCCAACGCATAACAAAAAAGGCTAGCCCAGCAACCAGACCGACATGCAGACCTGAAATCGCCATCAGATGGTTAGTGCCAGTCTTGAGCAGCACATTCCATTGCTGTTGCGAAATATCGTCACGCATACCAATGGCAAGCGCCTGAATCATGCCCTTAAACTGACCCTGGTCAAGTGCATTTTCAACCTGCAGCGCTAAATAGGAACGTTGCCGGTCGATCCAATAGGTAATGCTATCTGCATCAGCAAGATAACGGTTGTCATCACTTTTACGGACATAACCTGTCGCCCTGATTCCATGCCGAAACAACCAGCCCTCGTAATCAAAGCCACCCGGATTCATAAATCCGTGTGGTTGTTTTAGCCTGACCATGAGTTGCCAGCGCTGCCCCACCGCTAATTCGACCTTGGAGCGATACCAGTTAAGCCGTACTTTTTCAGGAAAATCAGAAACAAGAACCCCAGGGCTGGGAGACGCCTCGATATTAAACTCAAAACGCTGCCCAAACTGACGCTGCTGAGGAATAGAGCTAATAACCCCCTCAACCACAATATCCTGCCCACTAAATTCTGGCGCCAGGGATGCACCCAAAATATTGCTAGCTTGAAATAACGCGACTAAAAAGCCATTGACCAACCAAAGTGGAATTTTGAGTGGTGCAAGACAGATGGATAATGGTAGGCTTATAAACAATAGACCGGCCCAGCGACCGTCCGGCAAAACGGGCAATTGCTGGAAAACAATAATCCCGGCAAGAAATGCAATCGTTGCGATTCGCATCTTTATAATATTCGATTAGAAAACGTAATAGTGGGTTTAACACCATCCTTCCAGGTGCATGGCTATAAAATAAAACATAATAATGCCAAGAAAGCTAATAAAACGTTTCCTGCCTGACCACCATAAAATCAGGAGCCACAAACACCTTAAGTGTTTTGGCAATTTGTTGCACGATCCCAACATCTGGCATTTGAATCGGCGCTCTGTCTCTGGAGCCTTTTTCCTGGGCCTGCTTTGTGCCTGGATTCCAATACCATTTCAAATGTTTTTTGCCGCCGCAGTCGCCATCATGGCGCGCGTCAATCTACCTGTTTCGATTGGGCTGGTATGGATTACCAACCCCATCACCATGCCACCCATGTTTTATTTTGCCTACAAAACCGGGGCCTGGATACTCAATTCACCGGCCCATGAGTTTAATTTTGAATTATCTTTCGAATGGTTAAAACTTGAACTTGGTCATATTTGGGAACCCTTTCTCCTGGGCTGTCTGGTACTGGGTCTATTATCAGCGCTTATCGGCTATCTATTTATTCGTATTATGTGGCGCTTGCATATTTTCCAATACTTAAAAAGGCGCCGACTGAGAAAACGTAGTGCTTCTTAGTCCGAAGTCAGCACACCATTTTCCAACTTCAAAACCCTGTCCATCTTGCTTGCCAGTGACATATCATGAGTGACGACCAAAAAGCTGGTATCCAGCTCCTGATTAAGCTCTAACATCAAACCATAGACATGACTGGCGGTGTTTTGATCTAGGTTTCCGGTTGGCTCATCGGCCAATATACAACGGGGGTTAGTCACCAATGCACGTGCAATCGCAGCTCGCTGGCGTTCGCCTCCAGACATTTCCCCTGGTTTATGGCCAATACGATGATCAAGTCCCACTTTTGCCAATATCGCTTCAGCCTGCTGACTGGCTAGCTCAACTTGCTCACCCCTGACCAGCAAAGGCATGGCAACATTTTCCAAGGCGGTGAACTCAGATAAGAGATGATGAAACTGATAGACAAACCCCAAGGTTTTGTTACGCACATCACCGCGCTGCCTTTCATTCAATGCAGTAAAGTTTTCACCATTGATATGAACCTCACCCTGACTCGGTACATCAAGCCCACCAAGCAGATGCAACAAGGTACTTTTACCTGAGCCGGAGGTTCCGACAATAGCCAAACGTTCGCCCTTTGCTACATCAAGATCGATTGATGTCAGCACATCAACGGACAAATCACCTTCGGAAAAACGTTTCGACAGATTATGACAAGAGAGAATCACATCACTCATAACGCAGCGCCTCCGCCGGTTGAGTTCTTGATGCCTGCCAGGCAGGGTAAAGCGTTGCCAACAAGCTAATCGAAAATGCAATCACACCTGTTAATGCAACATCTGCAAAAAGTATTTCCGATGGTAGGTCGCTAATATAATAAACATCCGGCGACAGAAATTTTCGATCCAATATCCGCTCAATTGCCGGGACAATTTTTTCAACATTTGAGGCAAGGCTAACGCCACCTAACAACCCCAGCAGGGTACCAAAGGCACCAATCACCACCCCCTGGACAATGAAAATTCGCATGATATGCCCCGGACTGGCACCGAGCGTCCGCAGAATGGCAATATCAGCCTTTTTATCTGTTACCACCATCACTAGGGTCGAAACAACATTGAATGCCGCCACCATCACAATCAGGGTCAGAATAATAAACATCACCATCTTCTCGGTCTTCACAGCACGGAAAAAATTGACGTGCTGACGAGTCCAATCAGTAATGACATAACCACGCGGCAGATCCTGCACCATCAACTGGGTCAGGTAAGGCGCATCAAACATATCTGTCAGTTTCAAGCGTAGTCCAGACACCTGACCGGGTTTGAGAAACAGTTTCGCTGCATCATCAAGATGAACCAAGGCCAAGGCACTATCGTACTCGTGCATACCGGCCTCGAAGATGCCAACAACCGTGAAACGTTTCAGGCGCGGCATAATCCCAACGGGGGTAACACTGGCCTGCGGCGTCACCAGCGTAACTTTTTCACCCACCCTTACACCCAGTCGTCGAGCCAGTTCATGACCAAGGATAATATTAAAGCCACCCGACTTAAGGTCGCTCAGCACACCGATCTTCATCTCTTTATCCAGCGTAGAGACCAAAGGCTCCAACTCTGGAGATATACCACGAATCAAGGCGCCACTGACGCCCGCACCAGCCGTCAACATACCTTCGGCACGAATGAATGGCGCTTGACCAATAATCTGCGGATAGCGTTCAAGCAATGACGGTAGCGTCTGCCAGTTGTCCATGCCATTGGCAGCACTGCCAACCACCATGTGAGAAGCAACCCCGAGGATGCGGGTACGCAGTTCTTTTTCAAAACCATTCATCACCGACAACACGGTAATCAGGGCAGTGACACCCAAGGCTATCCCGGCAATCGAAATAAACGAGATAAAGGAAATAAAGTGATTACGGCGTTTGGCGCGGGTATATCTCAGGCCAACAAAAATTTCTAAGGGTTTAAACATTGCTATGGCTTCATTACTCGGCTGCCGGACATTGTGACCTTAAACAGCACTCACTACAACGGGGCTTTTTACGGCAAACATCCTTGGCATGTAAAACAATTAAAGCATGGTACTCATTATAAATATTCACTAATTCATCACACTGCTTTATTTTACTGCTTAATTGCGATTCGAATTGATGGCGTAAGTTCTCATAGCCCTCGTCACCAGTGACCAGACCCAGACGTGAAAAAATGCGTCGAGTATAGGCATCAATAACAAATACAGGACGATTAAAGGCATACAAAACCATATCATCTGCCGTCTCGGGACCGACACCATTGACGGACAGCAAGCCGTTGCGCAACTCAACATCATCTAAAGCGTTCAGCGCTTTTTCACCGCCCAGCCCCAAAAACCAGCTGCAAAAATTTTGTAGCCGCTTGGCTTTTACGTTGAAATAACCTGCTGAGCGAATCAATACCCCCAGCTCAGCGGCTGGCATAGCAGAAATCTTTTCGGCAGTGAGGGCATTGACCTGCTTTAAATTGACGATGGCCTTTTCGACATTGCTCCAGGCGGTGTTTTGAGTCAACACCGCGCCAACCATCATTTCAAATGCTGTTTCGCCAGGCCACCAGTGTTGTGGGCCATAGTGTTTGAAAAGGGTTTTATAAACCGACAGAAACGTCATTTACGCTTTTTATAGGGAGATGCCTTAGCCCCTTGTGGTTTTTTAGAGGAGCCGCCAAATTTAATCTGTTTGGCGCGTTTCTTTTCTTCAGCTGAGTCATCAACCGGTGGCATACCAACCACTTTTCGTAGTGCATTGATATCGGTACGCATCAGCTCATCCCACTCACCGGTTCTAATGCCACGCTTGAGTGTAATGGGCCCATAACGAACACGCTGCAAGCGGCTTACCCGAACCTCCTGAGACTCCCACAGACGCCGCACCTCACGATTGCGTCCCTCATTCAGGGTAACGTGGTACCAATGATTGGCACCCTGACCACCGGCATCACTAATACTGTTGAAACTGGCCATGCCATCTTCAAGCTCGACACCTTTACGCAATTTCCTTTTCATAGACTCGGTCACTTCACCTAACACCCGCACCGCATATTCACGTTCAACTTCGGAGGAAGGATGCATCAATCGATTGGCCAGGTCACCATCGGTGGTCAACAGGATCAAACCACTGGTATTGATATCCAATCGACCTACCGCAATCCAGCGACCACTTTGCATACGCGGTAGGTTATCGAAAATGGTAGGACGCCCTTCAGGATCAGAACGACTACAGATCTGCCCTTCCGGTTTGTAATAGGCCAACACACGATGCTTGCTTTCAGGGCGGTGATGCAGTTTTATCACCTTACCATCAAGGCGAACCGTGTCCGTTACCTCAGCCTTATCACCAAGTTTGACAATTTCACCATTAACGCTGACACGCTTGGCCTCAATCATGCGTTCCGCTTCACGCCTTGAAGCGATGCCAGCAGAGGCAAGCAGTTTTTGAATACGTTCAGCCAAAATTAAAATGCCTGTTCAGTTTTAGGGGCAGCAGTCTCTGATATTGTTGATTGTTCATCAGCGCTGGAGTTCGAAGAGGCATCGGCTTCTTCACTAAGTTCTTCTTCAATTGAAACATCGGAAACTTCAGCCTCTGACAATTCGGCAACATCAGCAGCTTGTCCAGGGTCAGCAGGCATTTCGTCCTCTTCAGCAATGACAACAGGCTGCACCTCACCTTGCTCAGCCTCTAATGACTCTGCTTGCTGATCGTCATTTTTCGCTTCAGCGGCTTTGTCACCAAAATCCAGTTCATGTTCAATGCTTTCAATATTGCGCAACTCTGCCAAAGGTGGCAGCTCACTCAAACTCTTTAAGCCGAAGTAATCCAGAAATGTCTTGGTGGTACCATACAGGGCGGGTCTACCAGGCACATCACGATGACCAATAACACGCACCCATTCACGCTCAAGCATGGATTTAACAATGTGCGAACTAACGCTGACACCGCGCACATCTTCAATTTCACTACGAGTTATGGGTTGGCGATAGGCAATCAATGCCAAGGTTTCCAGTGTTGCACGCGAATATTTTGAGGCTTTCTCTTCCCACAGACGAGCAACCCACTCAGCCAGATCAGCTTTGACCTGAAAGCGAAACCCGGTGCTGACCTCTTTCAGCTCAACGCCACGATTGGCACAGTCATCTTGCAGGCTTTTAATGGCTTCACGGATTTCATCACGGCTGGGCTGATCTTCATCAAGAAACAAAGACAGAATGCTGTCGACACTAAGTGGCCGCCCGGCGGCCAGCAGTGCACCTTCGATAATCTGTTTTAATTTATCAGGATTGGTGGACATTCTGATGTGCCTTTACGTAAATAGGACCAAAAGGTTCAGTTTGTATCATTTCAATTAGAGTTTCTTTGATCAATTCAAGCACTGCCAATAAAGTAACCACTACCCCCATGCGTCCTTCCTCGGCGGTAAATAGATTTGTGAACTCGGTAAAGTTGTCGGCATTCAGCTTTTCAAGCACCCCCGTCATCCGTTCACGCACAGACAGCGCCTCGCGGTGAATCTGGTGCGTGGCAAACATATCTGCACGACGCAAGACATCCTGGAATGCCAACAACACCTCTTTCAATTCAACATCAGGCACAGGCTTCACAACCCGAAGATCGGGCACCTTGGCACTGGTTTCAAAAACATCGCGCCCCAGACGCGGCATCTCATCAATGTCTTCGGCCGCCTTTTTATAACGCTCATATTCTTGCAACCTGCGCACCAATTCAGCACGCGGATCTTCTTCATCATCGTTGGCAGATTCAGGCCGAGGCAACAGCATGCGCGACTTAATTTCACATAACATAGCCGCCATCACCAAATACTCAGCAGCCAACTCAAAACGCATGTCCTGCATCATATCGATGTATTCAATGTACTGACGGGTAATCTCGGCAATTGGGATATCCAGAACATCCAGGTTCTGACGTCGAATCATATACAACAACAGATCAAGCGGGCCCTCAAAGGCCTCAAGAAAAACCTCCAGCGCATCAGGTGGGATATAAAGATCCTGTGGCAGCTGTGTCATGGCCTCACCTTGAACAACAGCAAAAGGAATCTCCTGCTGCTGCACTTGCTCGGCGCCATGCAGTAACTCAGTCTGCTCAGCTACTTCATCCTGTTCGACAATGTCAGTCATCGCTTAGCGATACTCCAGGCCCATCGACTGACGGACCTCTTCCAGGGTCTTACGCGCTACTTCGCGGGCCTCTTCAGCACCCTCGTTGACGATACTGCGCACCAGATTTGGATTATTGGTATATTCTTCGGCCCGCTCGCGCATTGGTGCCTGTTCTTTGAGCACCTCATCAATGATCGGTTGTTTGCAATCAATACAGCCAATGCCGGCACTGCGACAACCTTGTTGTGCCCAGTCTTTTATCTCATTTGTCGAGTAGACATCGTGCAGCTGCCAGACAGGGCAGTTCTGCGGATCACCCGGATCGGTTTTGCGAACACGGGCAGGGTCGGTTGGCATGGTACGGAGTTTCTTTTCCACATCGGCCGGCGCTTCACGCAGACCAATGGTATTGCCATATGACTTGGACATCTTCTGACCATCCAGACCAGGCATCTTCGAGGCCTTGGTCAATAGTGGTTGTGGCTCAGGCAGAATGATCTTACCGCCACCTTCGAGAAAACCGAACAGTCGTTCGCGATCACTCAGGGTTATATTTTGCTGTGACTCAAGCAGGGCACGGGCAGTCTTCAGCGCCTCATCATCACCCTGTTCCTGATATTTCTTTCTCAACTGGGTGTAAAGTTTGGCATTTTTCTTACCCATCTTCTTTACAGCCGTCTCAGCCTTTTCTTCAAAACCAGACTCACGGCCATAAAGATGATTAAAGCGACGCGCAATTTCACGAGTCAATTCGATATGAACGACCTGATCCTCGCCCACGGGTACCAGTCCTGATTTATAAGTCAGAATGTCAGCACTTTGCAGCAGTGGATAACCGAGAAAACCATAGGTCGCCAGGTCTTTCTCTTTCAGCTTTTCCTGCTGATCTTTATAGGTAGGCACACGTTCCAACCAACCCAGGGGCGTCATCATGCTCAACAGCAGATGCAACTCGGCATGCTCGGGCACCTGAGACTGGATAAAAATTTTGGCAGAACCCGGATTAACACCCGATGCCAGCCAATCGATCACCATGTCCCAGACACTATTGGCGATGATGCCAGTGTTGTCATATTCAGTGGTCAGGGCATGCCAGTCGGCAACAAAGAAAAAACAGTCGTATTCATGCTGCAGCTGTACCCAGTTTTTCAAAACGCCGTGATAGTGGCCCAGGTGAAGCTTTCCGGTCGGACGCATCCCGGAGAGGACGCGCTGATGTTGACTTGGAACCGTGTTCAATTAGTCTCTTCCTTCATACTTATAGGGACAGCACACTATACAGCAGGTGCAGTACTCCCTGCACTATCGGGCTGAGGATATTACCTAAAATTCCAGTGGCCAAAAGGCCAAGCAGGATAATAAAGCCATAAGGCTCAATCTGAGAAAACTTATAAGACAGCGGGCCAGGCAGAACACCGGCCATGATACGACCACCATCCAATGGCGGTAAAGGCAATAAATTCAACACCATAAGAATGATATTTATCAAAATACCTGCACTACCCATATAGATCATAGGCTCAGCTGCAAAAGGGAGATCTGTTGCGATGAGATAACCTATCTTGGCAACAATGGCCCAACCGATAGCCATTAACAGGTTAGCTGCCGGCCCTGCCAGGGCCACCAGCGCCATATCACGCTTGGGCTTACGCAGATTCTGCCAGGTCACCGGTACTGGCTTGGCCCAGCCAAAGATAAAACCACCCAGTAGCACCAGCACCAGTGGCACAATTACCGTGCCGACAAGATCAATATGCTTGAGTGGATTAAGCGTCAACCG
>Ga0316207_10004512_pt1 | contig 12059 bp, 12 predicted proteins | sample 6weekpyrite_MG_FD_204943 | JGI IMG/M metagenome (GOLD analysis project Ga0316207, IMG submission 204943) | Microbial mat bacterial communities from mineral coupon in-situ incubated in ocean water Damariscotta River, Maine, United States -... | ecosystem: Environmental > Aquatic > Marine >... | reverse complement strand
AAGCGGCATCCGATATTTATATGCCAATCAGTGGTGAAGTAGTTGATACTAACCAGGCATTGGTAGATGAGCCTGAAATGATTAACTCATCTGCTTATGATGATGGCTGGATATTTGCAATTAAGCCAGCAGATGAAGATGATATTGAACAGTTGATGGATGCGAGTAGTTACGAGTCTGAGCTGGAAGAATAAAACTTCGACACAGAGACGCGGAGGTCCAGAGAAAAACATATCACCTATGAGGCTCCGCGCCTTTGTGTCAAAATCAACACACCAGGTTCCAATAATTTATAATTTTAAGTAGTGATTTAAAATGCCATTTGTACCCCACACTGAAGATGAAATCAAAGAAATGCTGTCTGTCATTGGTATCGACAGTATTGATAATTTATTTGATGAAATTCCCGCACATTTAAAAATTGACGGGCTGGAAAAAGTACCTGCTGGCTTAAACGAAATGAGTATTAATCGTTTAATGCAAAACCGTGCGACAAAAGATGGGCAACCGCTTTGTTTTGTCGGGGCCGGAGCATATGATCATCATATCCCCGCGGCAGTTTGGCAAATTACTACCCGTGGCGAATACTATACCGCCTATACACCCTATCAGGCAGAAGCTTCACAGGGTACATTACAGCTTACCTATGAATTTCAGAGCATGATGACTGCCTTAACGGCAATGGATGTTTCTAATGCTTCATTATATGACGGTGCATCGGCGGTGGCTGAAGCGGCATTAATGGCGGTGCGTGCAAATCGTAAATCTAAATCACGTAAGATTTTAGTACCTCGAACATTAAATCCGGTGTATACAAGCGTCACCAACACCATAGTTAAACATCAAAATGTTGAGTTAATAGATGTAGGGTATGATAGCGCTACAGGTAAAACGTCTATTGATGCACTTGAAGTATTTACAGGCGAAGACATTACTGCGGTGGTTATTTCACAACCCAATTTCTTCGGAACACTCGAAGATGTGGATGCAATCACTAACTGGGCACATGCAAATAATATAGTGGTTATTGCGGTGGTTAATCCACTAAGCCTGGCACTCTTAAAGCCGCCGGGGCAATGGGGTGAAACAGGCGCTGATATAGCGGTAGGTGATGGCCAGCCCTTAGGTGCGCCTATGTCATCCGGTGGGCCTTATTATGGTTTTATGTGCTGTAAAAAAGCCTATGTGAGACAAATGCCAGGGCGTATAGTCGGTCGCACCGTTGACCAGCAAGGGCGAGAAGGTTTTGTTTTAACACTGCAGGCACGTGAACAGCATATTCGTCGATCAAAAGCGACTTCGAATATTTGTACTAATCAGGGTCTGGTGGTAACCGCATCCACAATTCATATGAGCCTGTTAGGGCCTGAAGGTTTGAAACAAACCGCAATAAGCTGTCATCAAAATACCCAGTTAATGGTTGAAAAATTAACCGCGATTGATGGTGTGGATCTAGTATTTGACCAACCGCGTTTTCATGAAGTGGTACTGCGTTTAAATAAATCATCAGCTGATGTTATAAATAAGCTGGCAGACCAAAATATTCTGGCGGGTTATGATTTATCAAATGATTATGCCGAGTTGAAAAACTGTATTTTAGTTTGTGCAACCGAATTACGGGTTGCGGAAGATATAGATATATTTGCAGCCGCTCTGGCAGAGGTCTTAAAAGCGTAGGTGCGAATTTATTCGCACCTGAATGCAATTATATTATTTTTGTGCGAATGAATTCGCACCTACAGAAAATAGTCTGTTTTTTTAATTTTAAAATAACAGAAAGAGAATCGTATTATGTTAATTTTTGAACACTCTGCTAAAGGCCGAAAAACTAAAATTCAGTCAACAGCTGGCAATGAAATTCCTGCGGACATTCCGCCAGAATTATTAAGGGAAGAAGCACCTGGGTTACCCGAAGTCTCTGAAATGCAGGCAGTACGCCACTACACTTCTTTATCACAGAAAAATTTCAGTATCGATACGCATTTTTATCCCCTGGGTTCCTGCACCATGAAGCATAACCCGCGCGCATGTAATTCACTGGCGATGTTGCCGGGTTTCCTTTCTCGACATCCTTTAGCACCGGAGCAAAATTCACAGGGCTTTATGGCCTGTATGTTCGAATTGCAGGAAATGTTATGTGATGTAACGGGTATGGCGGGTTTTTCATTAACGCCTATGGCAGGAGCGCAGGGAGAGTTTGCCGGCGTGGCAATGATTCGTGCCTATCACGATGCAAACGGAGATACAGAGCGTAAAGAAATATTAGTGCCCGATGCAGCTCATGGTACCAATCCAGCAACCGCAACCATGTGTGGATTTAGCGTAAAAGAAATTCCTACACTGACTAGTGGTGATGTGGACGTGGAAGCATTAAAAGCTGCCCTTGGACCACAAACCGCAGGCCTGATGTTAACCAATCCATCAACCCTGGGTGTTTTTGAGCGCAAGATTGAGGAAATTGCAAAACTGGTGCATGAGGCCGGTGGCCTGCTTTACTACGATGGTGCAAACTTAAATGCTATTCTGGGTAAGATTCGTCCAGGTGACATGGGCTTCGATGTAATCCACTCAAACCTGCATAAAACATTCTCTACACCACATGGTGGTGGTGGACCGGGCTCAGGCGCCATTGGTGTAGCGGAACGTTTAAAACCATTTATGCCTTTACCCGTTGTTGAAAAGAAAGGTGAAAAGTATAGATGGTTAACAGAAAAAGATTGCCCACAAAGCATCGGCCGTATGTCTGCTTTTATGGGGAATGCGGGTGTGTTACTGCGTGCCTATATTTATATGCGTTTATTAGGTGCAGAAGGAATGCGAAGGGTTGGGGAGTTTGCCACACTCAATGCTAACTATATGATGGTGCAATTAAAGGCCCGTGGATTTGAAGCGGCTATTCCTGATCGTTACGCATCCCATGAATTTATTATTACCCTGAAAAAACAGGCCAAAGAACTCAATGTCAGTGCAATGGATTTTGCTAAACGTTTATTAGACCTGGGTTATCACGCACCGACGACATATTTTCCTTTGTTAGTGCCAGAGTGTTTATTAATAGAGCCCACTGAGTCTGAAGCTAAAGAAATGCTCGACGGTTTTGTTGAGGCCCTGGTGCAAATTCAAAAGGAGGCTGAAAGTGATGCGGATAAATTACATCATGCCCCATACACCATGCCAGTAAACAGGCTGGATGAAGTGCGTGCGGCCAAGCAGTTAGATTTGGCGTGGTCCGCTAAGGTTTAAAATCAGTTTCATAATAATTTGTGATGTGGAAGGGGTGAATCAAGCTAAGTTGATTCGCCAGGGTGAGGTAAAAAATACTGTATCCACTATCATTAATCCAGCCTACAGAAACTACGTCATTTACTAGCTCAAATTCATAAGACGATTTTGAAATAAGTTTTTTACATTGAATGCAGAGCTCCTGTTGGTTAAAGTACCCTGAACTTCAAAGATAATGGCACTTAGTTGTAGCCGTGTGTAATTAATGGGGTTAGTGAAACAGGTGGCGATGATTGTGTATTTAACAATAAGCTAATAACTGCTTGTTACCTGATCACTGTTTAGGGAATTAAGCTTTATGACTGATGAAATTATAAAAAAAGCAAACTGGCTGGAGCTATTCTTTGACCTGATTTTTGTGTACGCTGTATCGAAGGCCACACACATTCTGGCCCATGCCCATGGTGGGCATATTGAGATTGGGCAATATGTCACGTTTATTCTGGTGATGATTCCAATCTGGTGGACATGGACAGGTCACACTCTATTTGCTACCCGTTTTGATACAGAAGATAATACCCAGCGCATACTAACATTGCTAACCATGTTAGCGGTTGTCTTCTGGACATCATTTATCAATGCGGATTTTGATTCGTATTATCACGGGTATTTATTATTTTATGTGCTCATCAGATTGATCCTGGTGGTTATGTACTGGAACTCTGCAAGAAGAAATCCGGCTGCTATGCCAATTGCAAAACGACTAGGTGCGGGATTTCTAATAGGCCTTACAGTAGCGTCATTGTCATTATTCTTCGAACCACCGTTTCGCTACCTTGTGTTGTATCTGGGTATCGGTATAGAAATTATTACACCACTACTTAGCAGGCTCGCACTTGAAGCAACACCGGTTAAGTCACATCATCTACCCGAACGTTATGGCCTGCTGACGATCATCCTGTTGGGTGAGTCAGTCATCATGTTAGCCACTACTTTAAGTGACACTCCCTGGTCAGTATCCATAGTCGTTACAGCTATAGTCGGTTTTATAATTATCGCCGCACTATGGTGGTTATATTTTGATTTAATGGAAAAGCATACCCTGGGAAAAGAGCTGGGAACCGGGCAGCGCATACTTTATGGGCACTTATTTATTTATATGGGACTGTCCTCAATCGCTGTATTTATAGGTTATGCCATTACTATAAAGTTAGGTTTTGTCGATCAGTTATTGCTCTGTATATTTGGCGTAGTCATGCTATTAATCGGTTTGCTGCTAACATTTGGGTGGCGGCGAATTGCTAATCGAATACATCTTCGGCTTTATTTTATTTTGCTGGCTTCATTTGTATTATCAATGGCCTTAGCTTAATTGTTAGCGGTTACCATTTCATCATAGGTAGTGCCCGGAATGGTTTTTTTCTAAACTCCGCTTTCGTTAGCTTGATGAGTTTTTTATGAAATTCTTTATTTGGAAATCGGTCAAGAATGACCTTAATTTCTTTTTCAGACAGGCCAAATGCTCTTTTGCCTTTTGTCACATCTATCCAGTCCGCTTTACGAAATATCTCTACTAAAGGGTGTTTTTTATTTCTATAAGCTGTAATTTTGTGATGGTAATGAATCATCAGATCAATTTCTGTAAACCACTCAGCTTTGCCATTTTTAATGAGGTAGTTTTTGGCTAATTCAGACGATGGGCTCAAATAATCAAATGTATTATTTGTCCATATACCCATGTCATGAAAACACCCTGCAATAACAATTTTTTCATTATCTTGCGCATTTGTTGGGGAAAGGGCCTCGCAGAAATTAATAACGCGATAGACGTGATTTTTATAGGCATTATAGTCGGCACCTAATGTTTTCCGGTATTGATCAAAGATCGTCTCAATAGTTGGGATGTTGTTTCTAATTTCCATCATAATGCCTGCTGTTTTTTTATTAGAGATTAGAGCATGATTTATATTTATAATATGATCAATAACATACTATAAAAATAGGTTAAAATTGCGTTATTCAAAAGATCATAAAACAGAAAGCCGGAATAAAATTCTTTCTAGTGCATTAAAGCTGTTCTCCCATAAGGGGTTTGATAATGTATCTATTGATGAAATTATGGTTGATGCAGGTTTAACCAGGGGGGCTTTTTATGCGCACTTTAAAACAAAGCAGGTACTTTACTCTGAGGCGATTCTTTATACTTTTCCCAGCGAAAAGCAAAAAATATCTAGCACGATAGATCGCAAAACATATCTTAAAAAACTGGTGTCAGATTATCTTCAGGTAGATTATTCAAATCCAGATGTATTGCCATGTCCTCTTGCTTATCTTGTTACAGATGTTGCTAATCGAGAACCTGAAGTGCGTTCCGCATATGCAGGTAGTTTTGAGTCTCTAAACTTAAAAATTATGCATTTGATGTCTGGGAGTGACACAGATATTAATGAGGAAACAATTCTTGCAATAACCTCAATGATGATCGGCAGCGTTGCCATTTCACGCACCATCCCTGATGCGGATAAAGCCAAGCTATTAAACGCCTGCAGAAAAGTGGTTTTTAGATTGATAAATGCCCAATAATAAAACGAATAAAGTTAAAAAACTTAATTGTAAAAAATTAATAACGAAGGTCATCAATATAAAGTTGATATAGTTTTGGTTCCATAATGGTATTAACGGGAGTTGAAATCTTTGCCATATCTTTACTGAAAACCATCGACGCCATCATCGTATCTTTGGTAATTGATCGGGTAGGCACATCAATATTAAACGCTTCAGGAAATGCCGAGTTGTTTTTTGCCATATTAAAACCCCATATGCCGAAAGAGGGCAGGGATGCCTGGTAGCTTAATGTGTGTTTAAAAACCGATGCCAGGGTGTTCTCAATGCACCAGAATACCCGTCGAGTAAAAAAGGGCGATGAACTCTGGGTTATTAAAATACCTTCAGGGGCCATACGCCGCTTGATCATTGTATAAAATTCACGGGAGTAGAGTTTGTTAATGGCTTCATTGTGGGGGTCGGGCATATCAATAATAACTCGATCATATTTAATCCCTGGTTTATTTATAAAGCTAAACGCATCCTGACTAAATGTGGTTAAACGCTCTGCGGATAAACTTTCATTGTTTAGGCGTGTTAGCATAGGTAATTCGCTTGAGATACGTAACATTTCGGGATCAATATCGACAAGATGCACCAGCTCGACATCCTTATATTTGAGTACTTCCCTGGCAGCCAGCCCGTCACCTCCACCCAGTATTAAAACATTTTTTCGAGCACCTTCCACAGATAAGACCGGGTGTACCAGGTTTTCATGGTAACGATATTCATCACGGGAAGAGAACTGTATGTGACCATCAATATACAGTCTTTGCTCACGTGTGGTTACTGAACGGGTAACGACTAATTTTTGATAAGGGGTCTGTTGGGAGTAAATGACCTGATCAAAGTACAGGTGCTTTTCAGCAAAACGAGTGATGTAGGTGCCATAAAAAATAAAAGTGGCAAGTAGAACAAGTATTAAAAAGCACAGTCCCAGCATGTTCCTGTAATTTTTTAGATGATCCCTGAAAATAAATACATTGATAATAGCTACGAAAATATTAATCAGTCCAATTGCAAAAGAAGACTGTACCAGGCCTAAAGAAGGTAGCAGCAATAAAGGAAAGGCCACTGAGCCAATAAGTGCGCCCACATAATCCAGTGACATCACATTTGCGATGGATTCTTTCATGCTCGATTTTTGCGCAAGCAAAGTCGCTAATATGGGGATTTCCATGCCCACGAATGCGCCAATAACTAGTATCAGGCTATACATCACGAACTCATAGAGAATGCGTGCAAAAGGAAAAGCCATAAATAGTAAAATACTACAAATACCGCCAATAAGCGCAATAGCAATTTCAATAAGAATAAAGTTTCGAATAAACTGGTCGTTAAAATATTTTGATATAAGTGAACCCGCACCCATAGCAAACATAAAAAAACCAATCGTAAGTGAAAACTGATAAACACTGTTTCCCAGTAAATAACTGGAGACCGTGCCAATGATTAATTCGTAGACGATGCCACAAAGGGCGACGACCAGAATTGAAACAAGCAAAACACCTGTCTGTTTAGCAGATAAAGAGGTGGTTAATAATTCACTATCATCGCGTGCGATTAAGGGCATGCTAATTACTTTTTTGAGAAATAAATAATTTAAAACCTGAATGTCTGTATAAAATTATCACTGGCGAAAGTAATAAACTTTAGCCAGTGATAACCGCATCAGGAGTGAAAGCGGTAGTTGAAACTACTTGCCTTTAGAGTGACTTCCAGAACCCGCCCTGGCACGTGCCTGGGATGCAGCCTGTTTTGCAGTAACCGTTTTTTTATTAGCCAGGCTTTTAGCGGAAACGCCAGCAGCACTTTGACGACTTAACATGCTACCGATTAAATAACCAGCCAGTAAAGAGGTGCCGCTAAAATGATGGTCATTAACGGCACCGCTTCGGCTGGATGCGATTATACGCGCTTTTTCTCCGTCGATTTCAATACGGAATAAAAGTTCTTCACCCTTATCTAGTTCACGATTTATATTAGTATCACTAAAAGCAAGAAGAGATGCATCATTCTGTGGGCTTACGCCAATGCTGCCTTTGTTATAAATTACCGGTTGTGATTTATTATAATTTACTGCCAGTTCTTCAGCGAAACCAATAAAGGCCTGATCAGCTTCAGGTTCACCCTTTTGCTCATCCAGTTCTTTCTGGTATGCATAAAGTGTATCTACAGTAATGTCGAGAACTTGATTTAAATCAATATCATCTTCAACATAACCGCTGTCATCGGAGCGATCAGAAAAATAAATAGCACCTATTACAGCAGCGATGATGACATATTTAAGTATTTTCATTAGTAAGCCCTTCTTTTATTATTTTTTTTATATTTCGGTAAGGTCATGTGTGAAATGAAATTCATGCACTCCCTGTTCATAGTAATCCGCCAGGCAGCCAACATATTTAAACCCGGCTTTCTGTAGTGGATCATGAATTAAAGGCAAATTCGAGGGAAATGTCAAAAATATTTTTCGCCCACCATTATCTTTTACTGCTTCCAGGCCAATTTTAAGATCCAGCACAGAAAAATTTCGTTTACCGAAAAGTTTTTTAGATTCTTTAACGATCCAGGTAAAAGTGTATGCCCCCTCGGTTTCAGCTATTTCATGGAGGCCATCAAAACGTATAACCGGTTTTTCATCGATGATTTCAACTTCCTCTTCAGTTTCATAGTTAAAAAAGTCGCTGAGGCTAAGTCCCAATATATGCTGGTTTTCGCCTTCATCATAAAAATCAAGACTAACCACTTCTTCTTTAAAGCCCAGGGACTCGTACATCTTGTATGCAGCCTGGTAAATTTTTCCATCCTCCGGATCTTCGTAATCCGACACTTTAACAAACAGTTTTCGGCAATTTTTACTGTGTAATTTATCCAGTAAATCTTTAACCATACCTTTACCCAGGCCCTGTCCACGAAAAGACTCATCTAGATAAGTCCAGGAAAGCCAGCAGGTCGAATCTGTTGCCGCTACCTCCCTGTAACCCGTAACGCCGATAACTTTATCGTCTACCTCCAGCACGAACTGATTCTCAAAACCTTCAACCTGGTAATCTGACTCAGCAGCCTCGGCATCATCCTCATCATGTGCGCGAATTATTTTTAATACTTTACTTAAATCCCCAAGACACATGGCACGTAATTCAGGCATGTTAAACTCCTTATGTATTTTTTATTTTATTATTTGTTATCAGATATATAAATGCCAGTACAACACCACAAACTAAACCTCCCAGATGTGCGTAATTTGCTAAGTTGCCTAATACACCAGTCGCAGACAAAGGTATGATGCCCAGCATGAGTACTGCAATTACTGGATCATAGCGGTAATTGTTCTTACCTCCAAAGCGCTGCAGGATCCATAGATATGCCATAAGCGCATAAACTACACCGGATAAACCACCAAACTTTGGGCCCTCGATCCACCACTGGCATAAGTTCGCACAGGCCGCAGAAATAACCACCACGACAATGAGCTCTTTTCGAGATTCACTTTCTATTTTCGATGCAAATAACCACCACAAATATAAATTGGTAAGTAAATGAGGCAGCGAATAGTGAACAAAGGTGGGTGTCCATATACGCCAGACTGAAGAAGGCTGTATTAACTCACCCAGGGTAGCAGGCATAAACCACTGGCTGATGGCTGTCAGATTATGGTTATTTAAAATAATATAGGGTATGCAACTTATTAAAATAACTAGCCAGACTAGAGGCTGGGTACGCATCGTTTTTATTGAAAAATTCATTTGTAATTATTATTGTCGATTGGATGGATCATTCCATATATCTACAGGGTCTTTAGTCGCATGCCATCCGTGGTGGGGGTGTTTTACCAGGAGTTCATCGTCTTTCAAAATTAAAACCAGAATAGCTCCGCCAACAAACCCACCTACATGTGCCCAGAAAGCAACGCCACCACCTGTTGAAGTCATTGATGAAATTCCACCGATCACCTGTAAAACGACCCAGTAACCGAGCATCACGATTGCTGGAACTTTGAAGATCATAATGAAAACCAGCAAGTGAACCTTTACGCGAGGATATAAAACAATATAGGCACCCATGACGCCACCTATAGCACCGGATGCCCCGACCATAGGTAAAAATGAGTCTGGACCGCTCAAAATTTGTGTAGCGGAGGCACAAAGACCGCTGAGTAAATAAAAAATAGCAAAACGCATGGAGCCCATTGAGTCTTCAACGTTGTCACCAAATACCCAGAGAAATAGCATATTACCCAAAATATGCGCCCAGCTTCCATGCATGAACATAGAACTAATAACCCCGCCCCAGCCAACCCCCGATCCTGCTCTGCACATATGGGGGCCGCTTTCCCATACACTTGAAGAAAAAAGGTCTGCGGGAATCAATCCATACTGGCAAACTGAGGCATTGAGCTGTTCGCCACTTCCCATGCCCTGTAAAAAAAACCATGCAAGTGCATTAAGGGCAATGATAGTGTAAGTTGTAACGGGTTTATTAATTTGCGGGTTATCATCTCCAATGGGAAACATTATTTTTCCTGAATATTTATCAAGTGCGAAATCTACATATAATTCAGGATATTAAATTAATGCTAAGGAGCTGATGGGTCAAGTATTGTATTTATTTAATGACGACACTTAACTAGGTTAAAGAGACTCACGTGAATTTAAAACTAATTTTTTCGAATAATTGAGTCAGGCTAATAATATACAGGGTTAGATTTATGGCAGATAGTGAAAACACAGGTTTAAAGCGCGTTCTTAAAGCGACAGTTTATTCCTGGCAGGGGTTTAGGGCTGCTTTTTATCATGAGGCAGCATTCCGCCAGGAGCTGGTACTGGCTGTTATATTAATTCCGGTGGCGATATGGCTAGCAGACAATGTCATGCAAATGGCATTAATGATTTCCAGCGTGATTTTAGTGTTGATTACAGAAATATTAAATTCAGCTATCGAAGCTGTGGTTGATCGTTTTGGTGGTGAGCATCATGAATTAAGTGGGCGAGCAAAAGATATGGGCTCTGCAGCAGTTTTTCTGGCACTTGTTTACCTGTTGTTAATCTGGAATTTGATGCTCTGGCAAATTTTTATTTAGCACTGTGTATGTACAAGAAGGTGATTTCAATTGAATTTGAAATTTGAGTAACGTGGGGTATAGTGTTTTAAAATTAATTAACAGGATAACTCAAATGAAAACTTCAGGATACTTGTTTCAGGCTTTTTTAGGCCTTTCCTTAATCTTGATCTCTAATACTAGTGTAACTGCACGTGAGATCGCAGACGTAAACTTGAGAGAACAGATAACGGTTGAAGCAGTGGATGATGTGCTGATATTAAATGGTGCGGGAATACGCTATAAATTCTTTTTTAAAATTTATGTTGGTGCACTCTATTTAACCGAAAAGCAAACCAGTGCGAAAAAAATTTTAGAGGCTTCTAAGGCTAATCGAATTGCAATGCATTTTCTCTATGATGAAGTGGAAAAAGAAAAACTGGTTGATGCATGGCTGGAGGGGTTTGAAGACAATGTAACAAGTGATGTGTTCTCTGCGTTAAAAGATCGGTTAGATAAATTCAATCAGATGTTTTCTGATATGCATAAAGGGGACCTTGTATTACTGGATTATATTCCGCAGAAAGGAACACGGGTAATGATTAAAGGTGATGTTAAAGGTGTGATTGAAGGGGCTGATTTTAATCGTGCACTGTTATCTGTGTGGTTAGGTAAAGAGCCGGTGACTGAGGAATTGAAAGATGCGATGCTGGGGATTGAAGAGGATTAAATTCTGAAGTTTGTCATAAAGATACAGAGGTATTTTTTAGTACGTAGGGTGGGTCAAGCGAAGCGGATCGACCCTACGCACTACTCATCATCGCCATTTGTACAGCTTCTTCATCCTGAAAAACAGCCGTAAGCAACTGGCTTATTTGCGGCATAATTTCATCTGTGGATGTAACGCCATCGAGAGAGTTTAAGTATGTTTTTATATTACTGAGACAGCATTCAATATTGCTTTGATCCGGAGTGTGGGTAATTTTTTCAGGTTTGAGTGCTTTTTCTATTGCCAGTTGTGACATGTGCTCTGCATTCAACTCCATTTCACTCATATTGGAAACTGTCTGATCTACCATATTGGCTGGCATGGCTATCAGGTGTTGTTGCATCATTTTGCGTGAATCCCGCAAGGGTTTAATAATGGTTTGCCAGGGGTGGATTGAATCCAGGAGTGACTGGACGTCATCCT
>Ga0316207_10004511_pt1 | contig 12060 bp, 8 predicted proteins | sample 6weekpyrite_MG_FD_204943 | JGI IMG/M metagenome (GOLD analysis project Ga0316207, IMG submission 204943) | Microbial mat bacterial communities from mineral coupon in-situ incubated in ocean water Damariscotta River, Maine, United States -... | ecosystem: Environmental > Aquatic > Marine >... | reverse complement strand
AACCTGCTTGAGTGCCTGGAAACACGTTTAGATAATGTTGTTTATCGTAGTGGCTTTGGTTCAACTCGAAATGAAGCGCGCCAGCTGATTAGTCATAAGTCCATTATGGTTAATGACCAGCTTGTTAACATCCCTTCGTATGTTGTTAAAGCAAGTGATAAGATTTCTGTTCGCGAAAAGTCTAAAAAGCAGACTCGCATTCAGGACGCTATCGAATTAGCTAAATCTCGTGGCATTGCCGACTGGATTGAGCTTGATGATAAAAAAATGGAAGCGACCTTTAAATCGGTTCCAGAGCGTAGCGATCTGTCAGCAGATATTAACGAACAACTGGTTGTTGAACTCTACTCCAAGTAAAGGATACCTAACCGAATGTCAGGCAAATCTGAAGAACTTCTTACTCCACGTAATATTGATGTACATGCGTACAGCGATACTCATGCAAAAATTGTACTAGAGCCTTTAGAAAGAGGTTTTGGTCATACTCTGGGTAATGCGCTACGCAGAATCATGTTGTCATCAATAGAAGGTGCGGCTGTCGTAGAAGCTGAAATTGATGGTGTATTACATGAATACAGCTCAATTGAGGGTGTACAGGAAGATGTACTGGAAATTCTGCTAAATTTGAAAGGCGTATCAATTAAGATGCATGAGCGCTCAGAAGCGCTTCTTACACTTAAAAAGACTGGCCCTGGTGCCGTGACTGCGGGTGATATTGCCACTGATCATGATGTTGAAATCGTTAATCCAGATCACGTAATTGCTAATATCACAGGCAATGTTGATTTGAATATGACATTAAAAGTGGGTAAAGGACGCGGTTACCAGCCTGCGACTGCACGTAAATCAGAGTCTGCTGAAACAGCTTCGATTGGTGCTTTAGCAATTGATGCTTCATTTAGCCCAATTTTACGTGTTGCCTATGTTGTAGAAAGCGCTCGTGTTGAGCAACGCACAAACCTGGATAAGCTGATTCTGGATGTTGAAACAAACGGTACAGTAGATCCTGAAGAAACAATTCGTACAGCAGCAACAGTACTGCAGAAGCAATTAGCAGCATTTGTTAACCTGCAAAGTATCGAAGAAGCAGATGCACAGGATGAAGAGGACGAAATCGATCCAATTCTACTGCGTCCAGTTGATGACTTAGAATTAACTGTTCGTTCTGCAAACTGCTTAAAAGCAGAGAATATTTACTATATTGGTGACCTTATTCAGCGTACTGAGGTTGAGTTACTTAAAACACCAAATCTTGGTAAAAAGTCTCTTACAGAAATTAAAGACGTACTGGCATCTCATGGTTTATCTTTGGGTGCGCGCCTGGAAAATTGGCCACCAGCGTCTATTCGAGAAAAACTTGCGAGCTAATAGCTGCATCTGTTTAAGGTAAAAGAAAATGCGTCATCGTAAATCAGGTCGTCAATTAAATAGAAACAGCAGCCACCGTAAGGCTATGTTTCAGAATATGGCAAACTCTCTGTTTAAACATGAGATTATTAAAACAACTCTGCCAAAAGCAAAAGAGCTACGTCGAGTTGCTGAGCCATTAATCACTCTTGCTAAAGAAGATAGTGTTGCCAGTCGTCGTTTAGCATTCAATAGAATGCGTGACAAAGACATGGTTGGAAAACTGTTTGCAGAGCTAGCTCCTCGTTATAAAGATCGTCCTGGTGGCTACCTTCGCATTATGAAGTGTGGTTTCCGTGCTGGAGATGCTGCGCCAATGGCATACATTGAGTTAGTAGATCGCCCAGAAATGGAAGAAGAAGCTGCTGTAGAAGTTGAATAAGTAAAGTTTTACTTATTAAAAAAAGCCGACATTGTCGGCTTTTTTTTGGCTTGTACTTTAAAAAAATAACTGGTTGATTACCGAAGATATACAGTCCATGCCTGAACCGGGCGCGTTTAAAATGCTTTTAAGGAAAAAGAAAACGCAAGTAAGCGCCAATCCACGCAAATAAAAGTATAGTTGTAAATGCAATAACAGACCGTAATAGTCTCACAGTAAAATCTTTGCATATAATCACGTTATTTGCGGCCGTTATTTAATTTCTTGTGTTTTTAAAGCATCTGTCAAATAGGCGATTTTAGTCCTTTAATATAAGACTAAAATAATTGCCGAGTGTTTGTCGAATATCGTTAATACTTACATACTTAACATAAAACGGGTCACCCCACTGTATGCATTCTAGTCTTGCGACATCTGGCTCATCGTTGGATTTTAAATAGTAATAACTCGCCTGGCCGATTATGGTCGGTCCGTCTGTATGACTCATCAAATTTCTAGCAACGTACTTAATAGTTAAAGATGCTTCCTCTTCATCATCTGCGACCTTGTATATATTAAATGTTGTGGGCTGTATTGTTCGGGTTTTATCTGTAATATTTAATGTGGTGATGCTACAGTGTGGATAGTAAATATTCAGATCCTTTTCAGCTATTATTTTTCCATTCTGAAAAAAAGTTCTTGCAGTATTAGCGATAATTTCTACAGGCTTATGCAAAATGAGTTTTGAGCCAGCCTGTACTGAATAAAATTGAGAATCTGGGTCTTTAGTAACAGGCACAGTGCAGGATGCTAGTAGGCTTAGTAATGAGATAAGTAGTACAAGGTATAATTTGTTCATCTGCGTTCCTTATATCCTGATATATATCTTACATATATAACATGTCTAAAGTTTAATTTTGATATATTTCTTCAATTTCAGTAATTACTGTTGTGATATCAAGTGGCTTAGAAATGTGCCCATTCATACCGGCGTCAAAACTGCGCTTTTCATCATCGTTCATTGCATTCGCTGTCATCGCGATAATAGGGGTGTTTGAATATGAGTTAATGCGCCTGATAAGCCTGGTTGCTTCATAACCATCAATTTCAGGCATTTGTATATCCATAATCACCAGGTCATAGCTATTGTCCATAGCCATTTCTACAGCTTCCTTTCCATTGTTAGCTATGCTTACTTTCATGCCAGCCTGTGTAAAAAACTCTTTAGCTATGAGCTGGTTTACCTTAACATCTTCTGCGACTAAAACATTTAGGCCCTGTAGTATCTGTGATTCATGAATTTTATCAGATGTTTTTTTCGTTCTGTTAACGGTATCGGCACTAGTGTCATAGCTTTTAGGTAGTTTAATTGTAAAGTCTATGATGGTACCTTCATTCTCCTTACTGCTTAACACAATGTCACCGTGCATAATTTTAATAAGGTGCTTGCTGATAGCAAGTCCCAGGCCTGTTCCACCATAGCGTCTTGAGGTGGTGTTATCGGCCTGTGAAAATGATTTAAATAACTCGCTTTGTATGTTTTCAGGGATGCCAATTCCGGTGTCTTTTATGATAAAACGGATAAAATTTTGTTTTATATCATTTTCTACTGTTAATGAAACGCTACCATGCTCGGTGAACTTTATTGCATTACTAGTGAGATTTGAAAGTACCTGGTGAAGCCTGAACTTATCTCCGATGACGTGTTTGGGAACATCATCAGATATATTGACTATTAAATCGATACCTTTTTCGATTGCCTTAACATTAAAAATACTAACTGTGTTTTCTATAGTAGATATCAGGTTAAAACTGGACGATTCTATTTCTAGCTTACCGGCCTCAATTTTAGAAAAATCCAGGATGTCATTAAGTATGTGTAAAAGAATCTCAGCAGACGACTTGAGCTTTTCAAGGTATTCACGTTGAGTTTTATTTAAATCTGTCCTTAGTGTTAATTCTGTAAGCCCTATTATTCCGTTCATAGGAGTACGTATTTCATGGCTCATATTTGCCAGGAAGTGACCTTTGGCTATATTTGCACTTTCTGCATTATCTAAAGCAAGTAGTAGCTCTTTATTAAGTTTTTCAAGCTCATTAGTTCTTCTATGTACACGTGCTTCGAGGTTGTTATTAAGTTGCTGCAGCTTTGACTCAAATTGTTTTCGTGTCGTTATGTCTATATTTGTACCAACCATCCTGATAGCTTTACCGTTTTTATCTCTAGATATAAACCCACGAGTATGTACATTAATGGTTTCACCTGATTTATGAATCATTCGAATTTCTTCATCAAAGGAGGCTACTCGGTGCTCTACATAATCTGAAATGGCTGCATGTAATAACTCAAGGTCATCTTTATGTGTTATCTGCTCCCAGGTAGAGAAATCATTGCTTAGCTCATTGCTCGAATAACCAAGCATTTCTTTCCAGCGGGGTGAATAGTAAACTTCATTTGTCAGTATGTTCCAGTCCCATAATCCATCATTTGCTCCACGCATTGCTAATGAAAACCGTTCCTGGTTTTCATATAATTCATTTTCCTGCTGTGTAATGGTATCAACCATATTGTTATACGCATCAACTAGCTCACTAAACTCTTTAGTGCGGCTATTTGATGTTACTTTACTAAGATTGCCGTGTTGGTTTTCTTTAACTATTGAGGTGAAAGAATGAAGCGGGGAGGTGAGCTTTTTAGATATTAGTATGGTTAATGAAAATGCTATTACTGAGGCAGCAAAAAAAACAGCAAAAAGCGCTTTAACGAGACTCTCAGTTGGTGCCCTGAGGACGCTTTCTGGCAAGGCTAACTGTAGTGTGTACCCAGCTGAATTTACAGGTTTGAAAATATGGTGCATTGTTGCATTGTCTTCGTTGACAGTCAGTCGTGGTGTTTTGCCAGTTAAAATTGATACATCGATATTTTTACCTTCAGCTGAATAGATGTTTTTTACATTAGTCTGAATAGCTTTTTTTTCACCATTTTCGTCAACTAGAAACTTGCCACTTTTATCACGAGCTAAATGAATAACCTTATCAGTATCCCAGTGATACCAGTAGGTACCATCTTTGCTAATTAAAGCCAGTTTTGCTTCGCCGGAAAAGCCCTGTTCAAGATAATCCTGTAGTTCCTCGATTTTTTGCTGAATAGATTTCCATGGCAGTGCTCCGCCAAGCAGGCCTACTGTTTCTCCCCGTTGATTATGTATCGATGCGCTAACTACAATCTGCTTAACTTCAGTGGTGTAAGAAATCATTGGGTTAGAAATATAGAGAGTGTGCTGGTCTAATGTGTTGTTACCGATGGTCGCTTGCCAGTAATCACGTTTCATAATACTTTTAGGCCGGGCTTCAGGGCTGCTATCATTGAATGTTCTAAGCATTTTTAAGTGCGGATTACCCCCAGCGGTATTATTAAAATGACCATTAGTATGCCCAATAATAAATTTCTCATAATACTGGTTTTTTAACTTCAGGTTTTGCATCAGGAATGGACGCATTTCAATAAAGTCCATATTTTGAAGTAATGGGTTCCTTGCTATCATATCGACTTCAATAAGCCTGTTTTCAAAATAGGCTGAGAGCTGCTCCGCTACCAGGGACAGACGCTCTTCTGCGGCCTGTAATGATAGCTGGCTAGTGGTCTGTGAGCTGTGCCAGATTGCATATGTGAAAGCAAATATTAGAGGTAATAGTCCGCTAATAACAAGTGCTGTAAATATCTGGTGTTTGAGTTTCATAAATCCATATAAGAGTAGTTATTTATCCTTAGTTTAGACGACAAATCATTGTTTTGATGTGACTGGATACCAGTAAAATCTGGCGAATGTGCAGAGAGTTATTAGAAGGTTCTAATAATTAAAGACGTGTGGATTAAGCTCAGCAAATATTACTGGTTAAGTACCTTGTTAAGATAAAAACCGGTTGAGGATGCCTTATTACCGGCAACGGCTTCGGGGGTGCCCTCGGCAATTATTTTACCACCGCCCGAGCCGCCTTCCGGACCAAGGTCAATGATCCAGTCAGCGGTTTTTATAATGTCCAGATTATGCTCAATGATAATAATAGTATTGCCGTGATCACGTAGCCGGATAAGCACTTCGAGTAACTGCTCAATATCATGGAAGTGAAGCCCTGTAGTAGGTTCATCAAGAATATATATTGTGTTGCCCGTATCACGCTTGGAAAGCTCGCGAGCCAGTTTTATACGCTGTGCTTCACCACCGGATAATGTTGTGGCTCTTTGACCTAGTGTAATATAAGAGAGACCAACATCCATCAGTGTCTGTAGTTTCCTGTGGATGACAGGAACGGCACTGAAAAATTCTACTGCATCCTCAATGGTCATATCGAGGACTTCATTAATGCTTTTACCTTTATATTTTATATCCAGTGTTTCGCGATTATAACGCCTGGATTTACACACATCGCAGGGAACATAAATATCGGGTAAAAAATGCATCTCAACTTTAATGACACCATCACCCTGGCAGGCTTCGCAGCGACCGCCCTTTACATTAAAGCTAAAGCGCCCTGGCTTATAACCACGGGAACGTGCCTCCTGTGTTCCAGCAAACAGTTCACGAATTGGTGTAAATAAACCGGTGTAAGTTGCAGGGTTTGAGCGCGGTGTTCGACCGATGGGTGCCTGGTCAATATCGACAACTTTATCAAACTGGTCAAGGCCGCTGTGGCTATCGTATTTAGCGGGTATAACCGAAGAGCCATTTATTTCACGTGCAAGTAACTTATAGAGTGTCTCATTAATTAAGGTTGATTTACCTGAGCCTGAGACCCCTGTGACGCAGGTCATTAAACCTACGGGTATCTCCATATCGACGTTTTGTAAATTGTTACTGCTTGCACCCTTGATGCTAAATGTTTTTCCAGAATGCTCAATGCGTTGTTGCGGGATATGTATCTTACGTTTACCGGATAAGTAATCGCCGGTAAGGGAATTTTCATTAGACATGATTTGCTGCGGGGTGCCGGATGCAACCACTTCGCCACCATGCACGCCCGCACCTGGTCCAATATCGATTACGTAGTCTGCGCTTAAAATAGCATCTTCATCATGCTCAACCACAATAACCGTATTGCCCAGATCGCGTAAGTGCGTGAGTGTGGCGAGGAGTCGGTCATTGTCTCGCTGGTGTAGCCCAATGGATGGTTCGTCGAGTATGTACATGACACCAACCAGTCCTGCACCAATCTGGCTAGCGAGCCTGATGCGTTGTGCTTCGCCACCGGACAGGGTGTCTGAGCTTCTGTCCAGTGAAAGGTAATTAAGGCCAACATTGACCAGGAACTGTAGTCGAGCGGAAATCTCTTTTACGATTTTATCGGCGATCTCCCCTTTATTCCCTTCAAGTTGTAAGTGATTAAAAAAGGACAGGCAGTCGAAAATAGAGAGCCGAGTAATTTCGGGCAATGTTTGTTCAGCGATGAAAACATGACGTGCGCCCTCGTTAAGTCTGGCACCATGACAGGCAGGGCATGCCTGATCGGTAAAATACTTTATCATTTCATCGCGAACTGCCGAGGATTCTGTTTCACGAAAGCGGCGTTGCATATTTGGAATAATGCCTTCAAAGGGGTGTGTGCGAGTTCTTAAATCACCTTTGGCAGATGGGTAGTTGAACTCAATATCGTCATCGCCGCTACCAAACAGGATGATTTCCTGGATATCTTCTGGCAGCTGGTTAAAAGGGGTATCAAGGTCAAAGCCATAATGTTCTTCCAGGCTGACCAGCATACCATTGTACCAGGCATTGCGACGATCCCAGCCTCGAACAGCCCCGCCGGGAAGGCTTAGTGTAGGGTTACAGACGACCAGCTCCGGGTCAATATGCTGGATTTGCCCTAAGCCATCGCACTCGCCACAGGCACCAGCGGGGTTGTTAAAAGAAAACAGCCGTGGTTCGAGTTCGCTCAGGCTATAACCACATTCGGGGCAGGCAAAGCGGGATGAAAAAACAATGTCTTCCTTTGACTCATCCATATAGGCCACGCGGGCAATTCCATCGGTGAGGTTCAGGGCTGTTTCAAAGGACTCTGCGAGTCGAAGTTGCAAATCTTCGCGCACCTTAAATCGATCCACAACGACTTCAATACTGTGTTTAAGGTTTTTCTCTAGTTCAGGTGCCTCATCCAGTTCAATGATTTTTCCGTCAATACGTGCACGAATAAACCCCTGTCGTTTTAAATCCTCCAGAAGTTCTTTGTGCTCGCCTTTGCGGTCCTGAACAATGGGTGCAAGCAGCATCAGTTTTAAGTCTTCTGGAAGTTCTAAAATATGATCGACCATTTGAGAAACTGTTTGTGCAGCAAGGGCGACATCATGGGTAGGGCAGCGGGGAGTACCGGCGCGGGCAAATAATAAGCGCAGATAGTCGTAAATTTCTGTAACGGTTCCCACCGTAGAGCGCGGGTTGTGTGAAGTGGTTTTCTGTTCGATAGAGATTGCCGGTGAAAGGCCCTCTATATGGTCGAGGTCGGGCTTTTCCATAATCGAAAGAAATTGACGGGCATAGGCGGATAAAGACTCAACATAGCGGCGTTGGCCTTCAGCAAAAATAGTATCAAAGGCAAGCGAGGATTTGCCGGAGCCGGATAAGCCAGTAATGACAACCAGTTTATCCCTGGGAATATCCAGATCAATGTTTTTCAGGTTATGGGTACGTGCACCGCGAATTTGAATCTCATGAATCATGGTTTTGCTGGCCGTTATCTATGCTGCGAAGTAACAGGGAAGGATAACATAATCGAATCCTTATGGCTTTGTGGTCAGGGATTTTAGTGAGTTGGTTGGGGGAGGAATAATTGCTAGTGTGGTATTACAACAGGGGGCAGAGCCGTGTGAAGCCGGGTCTGGCCCCGAGAACTAGAATCGTGGGTAGTTCCTTGAGGGGAAAGTTCCTTGAGGGGACAGACACTGCGATTAAGGATTAAGGAGGACAGACACAAAGATTAAGGAGGACAGACACTAAAAGAAATCAACTTCCCATACCTGGGTGCTGTAGTGGTGTGTGTCCCTGTTACTGGTTACTGCTGTTACTGTTTCGAGAGAACAGAAATGAACAAAGCCAGCTAAGGAGTCTGGGTAAAATATGTCGCTTTCAGGTAAGATACCCGCTTTTAGATTTCGCCTTCAGGATTCGTTCTTTTAATGAGTGTTAAGTTACAACAGGCTAGCTGGAGCCCTTTAGAAAAGCGTGCAGGCTTTTCACTGGCGGCTATCTATGCGGTGAGGATGATTGGCCTGTTTATGATACTGCCCGTGTTTGCACTCTATGCAGATAAAATAGAGGGCGCCACTCCGACTTTAATTGGCCTGGCATTAGGCATTTATGGTCTTACCCAGGGTCTGTTGCAGATCCCTTATGGCATGCTCTCTGATCGGTTTGGACGGAAGAAAATGATTACTATTGGGCTGCTGGTTTTTACGGCCGGCAGCCTGCTCGCAGCGTCCGCAGACAATATTTATATGATTATCCTTGGCCGTGCATTGCAGGGAAGTGGCGCGGTTGCGGCGGTATTAATGGCGCTTGCCGCAGACCTTTCCCGTGAAGAGCACCGCCTGAAAATGATGGGCTTTATCGGTGTGAGTATTGGTTTTGCATTCGCAATATCAATGGTTGCTGGCCCGGTGTTAAACCAGTTAATAGGGCTGTCAGGTCTGTTCGTACTAACGGCTGTTCTATCAGTACTGGCGATAGTGATATTATTTGTTTTTGTGCCGAATCCCCAGGAGAGCATCTTTCACAGGGACACACAGGCAAATCCAACCCAGCTTAAAACTGTTCTAGCCGATACGCAGCTATTGCGCCTGGATATAGGGATACTGGTGCTGCATATGGTGCTAATGGCGACCTATGTTGCCTTTCCTTTAGTGTTGCAAAACCAGGCGGGGCTGGCTGCGGAAGATCACTGGAAGCTTTACTTGCCGGTGTTTTTACTGAGTGTGGCCCTGATGGTGCCGTTTATAATTGTGGCCGAAGCCAAGCGTCGAATGAAACCCATTTTTGTTGGAGCCATTGGTGTGCTGGCGGTAGCCGAAATTAACCTGTTGCTGGGCGGGGAATCGGTATGGCACCTGGCAGTGACGATGGTGGTGTTTTTCACTGCCTTTAACCTGCTTGAGGCGAGCCTACCCTCCTTAGTCTCGAAGATGTCACCAGCGGACCGAAAAGGCACCGCCATGGGGGTTTATTCGTCTAGCCAGTTCATAGGTGCCTTTATTGGTGGCTGGCTGGGTGGGCTTAGCTATGAATTTGCGGGGGCACAGGGTGTTTATCTGATGTGTAGCTTTGCCTTATTGGTATGGTTGCTGTTAGCCTATACCATGAAAAATCCAAGATATGTCAGCACTTACCTGTTAAAAATCGGTAAAATAGAGCCGACGCAGGTAAACCAGATGGTTTCAACCCTGGTATCCGTGCAGGGGGTGGCTGAAGCGGTAATCGAGCCGGATGAGGGTATTGCTTATCTTAAGGTTGAGTTGCATGCACTGGATAAAGATACCTTATTAAAATATTCAATTAATGAAATTTAAACAATATAGATATAGGACAGAGACATGGCGCGAGGCGTAAATAAAGTAATTCTGGTGGGAACATGCGGCAAGGATCCTGAAACACGTTATATGCCATCAGGTGGAGCCGTGACATCAATTAGTGTTGCTACCAATGAGTCATGGAAAGATAAACAGACCGGTGAGAAACAGGAGAGAACAGAGTGGCATAATATTACCTTCTTCGGTCGTCTGGCTGAAATTGCTGGTGAGTACCTGAAGAAAGGCTCTCAGGTTTATATCGAAGGTAGCTTACGTACAGAAAAGTGGCAGGATAAGCAGGGCCAGGATCGCTACACTACAAAAGTTATAGCCAATGAAATGCAGATGTTAGGTGGTCGCCCAGGTGGCGGCGGTGATTTTGCTCCTCAACAGCAACAGCAGTCACAACCTCAGCCTGCTAATCAGCCAGCACCGGTTGATGATAGCTTTGATGATGATATCCCGTTTTAAAGATTGTCATTTTGAAGCATTGTTAATGAAAGCCCTGTTAAAGCAGGGCTTTTTTTATGCACAGAAACTATTCGTTTTGCTGTAGAAACGAACGCCGATATTGAAGACGTTATTCCGTACCAATATTCTAAAAGAACTTATAAGCCCCATTGATCTGATTACTTGTGCAACCTTGTGAATCACTGGCAATCAATCGCATTTTCAACTAAAAAATAACTAGACAGGGTGCTTAAACAATCCCCTGGTGTCAGTGTTGTATTGTGGCATTCCAGGTAGATGTAGGGACTGTTGGAGTAACTACCAGCATTAAAGGAGTTTGAAATTTATAGTGTCCCTGCAATGGTATAAAACCATCAGGGTCACTCAATTTACAAGAGTAATGGGGACAGACATGAATAATATAGTGATTGAAGGAAATACCGTAAGCCTTAGAGCTGACGGGTATTTGTCAAATATGGCTGACTGGTCGCCTGAGCTGGCAGAGCAAATGGCCAGTAACGAAGGCCTGGTCTTAACTGAGAAGCACTGGGATGTGCTAAATACGATGCGCAAGTATTATGAAGAATATAATACTTCGCCTATTCTTAAACTATTACGTCGTGAACTTGCTAAGAAATTTAGCGCTGATCGTGCCAGTGAAGCGGCCCTTAATACATTGTTTCCACAGGGTGTCCAATATCAGGCAACTCGACTGGCAGGCATACCGATGGCTTATCTGGATGCTGAGCTTGACCAGGCCAGTCATATGCACCTGGTGCAATCAGGTGCAGAAAGTGTACGCAGGTATAATGATCATTTTGACTTTGAAGGTAAGCCTATAAGCGTTTATGCCTCCGGGAACCTGGTCAATCTCGATGACTGGAGCGAGGCTTTAGCTGAGGCACTGGCTGAAAAGGAAAATATTGAGCTAAACGATGAACACTGGAAAATTATTAAATTTCTTCGAAAGTTTTATTTTCAATATGGTGTGACACCGATGGTGAAGGTGCTAATCAGACACATGCAAGAAGAGCTTGGGGCTGATTCTGCTAATCAGTCACATATGTATGAACTGTTTCCTGGTGGGCCTGCAAAACAGGGCTCCCGAATAGCCGGGCTGCCGTCACCCCAGGGCTGTATTGATGACTAGATAGAATACAGTATCCATCACGTTTTATAAAAACCGCCGGATCTGTTCCGGCGGTTTGTTTTGCAATCAATGAATCAGCAGTTAGAATAGGCTGAACTCAATCAAATTTCATAATTCAATATATTATCTTTGGGACTA
>Ga0316207_10004508_pt1 | contig 12069 bp, 10 predicted proteins | sample 6weekpyrite_MG_FD_204943 | JGI IMG/M metagenome (GOLD analysis project Ga0316207, IMG submission 204943) | Microbial mat bacterial communities from mineral coupon in-situ incubated in ocean water Damariscotta River, Maine, United States -... | ecosystem: Environmental > Aquatic > Marine >... | reverse complement strand
CACCGTAACGTTGCTGTAATTCAGTGACTGCGGCAAAACGATCTTGCTGCACAGTCGCGGTATCTGTACCCAGTAAACGCGCCGCTTCACCGGGATGCGGTGTCAGAATCCATTGCTGCCGAGAAACGGGTTCCTCGGCAAGTAAGTTAAGCGCATCAGCATCAATCACCATCGGGCGATCTTGCTCAAGTACAGCGGAAAGCATTTGCTTCGACCAATCTGACTGTCCTAGCCCTGGGCCAATCGCAATCACAGACGCCTTCGCCAATAATGATCGTAGCGCAGCAACGCTATCGACTGGGTGAGACATTAATTCCGGACACGCAGCGCTAATGCTGGCTGCATGCACAGGCCTTGTCGCCACACTCACCAAACCCGCGCCAACGCGTGCCGCCGCTTCACCAGCCAAACGCGCCGCACCACTCATGCCGGACTCACCTCCGATCACCAGGACATGGCCACACTGACCTTTATGAGTATCACGTGGGCGCGAACCCAACAAATGCCCTAAGCCATCAAAACCCAGTCTTGAACAAGATGGGCGAATTTTCATTAACACATCCGGTGGCACACGACAGTCATCATAAATAAGCTGCCCAACATGACGAGGCCCTGCGCCTGTAAACAAACCACGTTTTAAACCAATAAAAGTAACCGTTAAATGTGCGTTAACCGCAACACCAAGTACTGAACCGCTGTTGGCATCTAGCCCCGAGGGAATATCCAACGCCAACACCGCCGCATGGCTGTAATTAATGGCACGAATTGCATCAGCCCAATCGCCCGTGACCTCGCTATTCAGTCCCGTGCCTAATAAGCCATCAACAACAATTTCACTACCACCCAAGTCTAATCCTTCGACAAAGGGTTCAATCTCACCGTCCGCTTCTTTCCAGCGCTGCGCCACCGTCAACGCATCACCTTGAAGCCGACTCGCATCACCCACTTGAAAGACACGTACCTCGCAACCTGCCGCTCGAGCCAATGTTGCAACAACAAAACCATCGCCCCCGTTATTGCCAGTGCCAACCAACACCACAATGCGTTTTGCCCGTGGCCATTTTTCGCGCATGGCATCAAATGCAGCTTTGCCCGCATGTTCCATTAAGGTTGTGCCGGGTATATTAAATTCCTCGATCGCTAGGCGATCCAGTTCCCGCACTTCTTCGGCTGTGTATAAGGCATTCGGTAATTGGCGCATAACCGGTATCATAGCACCATGACTGAAAAATCCTCACCGCCTTTATTCGATCCAACTGATTCTGCTCAGATTTCGACACTGGTGCGCGACATTAAGGATTGGGGAGCCGAACTAGGTTTTCAACAAGTAGGGATTGCCGATGTGGATTTATCTGCACATGAGCGCTTGTTAGAAACTTGGCTCGATGAAGGTCTGCATGGAGACATGCACTACATGTCTAAACACGGCACGATGCGCAGTCGTCCTGCCGAATTAGAACCGGGGACATTGCGTGTGATCTCAGTACGCATGGATTACCTACCTAATGCCCATGATATGGATAGCGTGCTTGCCAATCCTGCGCAAGCTTATATTTCGCGTTATGCCCTAGGCCGTGACTACCATAAGATTATTCGTAACCGCTTACAAAAGCTGGCTGATAAAATAACCACGCAAATTGGTGAGTTTGGTTATCGCGCATTTACCGATAGCGCACCCGTCTTAGAAAAAGCACTCGCAAATAAATCTGGCCTTGGTTGGCTTGGTAAACATACCAACCTTATTAATAGTGATGCCGGTTCATGGTTTTTTCTTGGTGAATTATTTATCGACTTGCCACTTCCTGTTGATGAACCCGCTTCAGATCATTGTGGCACGTGCCAAACATGTATTGATGTGTGCCCCACCCAAGCCATCATCGCACCGAACCGGCTTGATGCACGGCGGTGTATTAGTTATTTAACAATAGAAATGCGCAACACTATCCCTGTGGAGTTTCGCAAACAAATAGGCAATCGCATTTATGGTTGTGACGATTGCCAACTGGTTTGCCCGTGGAACCGGTTTGCTCAGTTATCACATGAAGTGGATTTTATGCCACGGCATTCGTTAGATCACGTTAGCCTGATTGAACTCTTTAACTGGGATGAAGAAATGTTTCTTGAACGCATGGCGGGTAGTGCGATACGAAGAATCGGTCATGAATGCTGGTTACGCAATATTGCGGTGGCACTCGGTAATGCACCAACAACAACTGAAATTATTGGCGCATTACAACAAAGAGAAAATCATGAATCTGAATTAGTGCGTGAACATGTTAGTTGGGCGCTGAAACAGCATACAAACACTCAATAAAGGGTACTGACCCCATTTATTCCATTTATTGCGACACCGCTTGAATTCTGATAATTAACCCATATATGAGTAATAACTGATACTTAACTAGGAAGATTGATATGCCAATTGATGTAACCAAGGACACGCTACAGTCCACGCTTGATAGCAACGATATTGTTGTATTGGATTTTTGGGCACCTTGGTGTGGCCCTTGTAAAGGTTTCGCGCCGGTTTTTGAGAAAGTTGCCGGTGAGCATGCTGATGTCACTTTCGCCAAAATCAACACCGAAGAAGAACAAGAACTGGGGCAAATGTTCCAAATCCGTTCTATTCCAACCCTAATGATCTTCCGTGACAACATCATTGTTTTCTCACAACCTGGCGCACTGCCGGAAGCCGCATTGAATGAAATTGTCGGTAAAGTGAAAGCACTTGATATGGATGAAGTTCGCAAACAAGTTGCTGAACAGGAAAAAGCCAACGCTTAACTGTTAACACGGCGCGTTAATAAAAAGCCCGTCAAATGACGGGCTTTTTTGCCTCGAACCATCGACTCACAATGAACACGAAGTGTTCTGTGAGCTATCGAAAAGCTATCAACATCTTCTCCAAATAGCACCGTCATCACAACTTTTATCTACTGCATCAAGTCGTGACTCATGCAAGGCTTGCTCTTCTTCTGTTGGCTGAATAATTCTTGTTGGTGTTCTATCCGCTGGTAGTCGAATGATTTCTTCTACTGCTTTCATCCCACTTGCATCGACTGAGCTATCTAAAAGCAAAGCGCCCTGTCCACCTGTCATTGCCAGATAAACATCACCTAAGATTTGCGCATCAAGCAAGGCGCCGTGCAAATCACGTTGCGAATTATCAACGTCATAACGTTTACATAAGGCATCCAGATTATTTTTCTGTCCGGGATGTTTCTGCCGTGCCATCACCAAGCTATCAATCACCGTTGATAGACTTTCTATAGTCTCACTACTACCACAACGTTTGAGTTCCATATTAAGAAAGCCGACATCAAACGGGGCATTATGAATAATAAGCTCTGCATCTTTTAGGTAGTCGACTAAATCAGTGACGACTTCTTCAAAACGTGGTTTATCTAACAAGCTCTCATTGCTAATGCCGTGAACTTCCATTGCACCCGCATCAATTTCACGATCAGGCTGTAGATACTGATGAAAGTCATTGCCAGTAAGACGGCGGTTGACCATTTCAACACAACCGATTTCAATGATTCGATGGCCATCGCTGGCATCTAAGCCGGTGGTTTCAGTATCAAGTACAATTTGTCTCATAAGTATCTATCGTTTTGTGTCGGTTTTGTGAATGACTGATGCCTATCAATCATAAATTACCCACTCTCAATTTCCTAGCATTTCATCAACGGCATCATTGGCAAGTTGATCGGCAAGCTCATTTTCTGCATGCCCGCTATGCCCTTTAACCCAGTGCCAGTCTATCTCATGTGTTTGCGTGGCATTATCTAAACGCTGCCAGAGATCAACATTCTTAACCGGCTTTTTTGCTGCTGTTTGCCAGTTACGTTTTTTCCAGTTTGGCATCCACTCTGTGAGTCCTTGCAGTACATATTTAGAATCGGTGGTTAACTTAACCTTACAAGGTTGAGTAAGCGCTTCTAATGCACTGATTGCCGCCATTAATTCCATACGGTTATTGGTTGTCTCTGCTTCACTGCCTTTCAGTGTTTTTTCAGTACCGTTATATCGCAGTAAAACACCCCAACCACCAGGACCAGGATTACCGCGGCAAGCACCATCTGTAAATATTTCAACGTGTTCTGTCACAATGTATTCCTCGTGTGCTTGGTTCAACCAAGGCGCCATTTGTTATTTTCTTATGATTTCTTTTCCAGCGTGGGCCAATCGGTGTCAGCGTACTGGTTCTTTTTCGTGCAACAATAATATATGCACCGGCAATAACGCCTAACCAATCTGGAATGTATGTCTCCATGAATGCCAGTTTCTGCATGATTTTTTTGTTCTGTATCGGTGGTCGAAAAAATAAACCTTGTGCATGAGTACAATCAAACCCCAATACACTCAACCAATCCTTAAGTCGTGCTCGCCCATAAAATTGCCCTAACCACGGCTGCTGTTTCCGCCATGCCCTAAAGAAACGATTCACACCCCAAAAGCTATACGGATTAAAACCTAATACAACAATATGCCCTTCAGGTATTAACACGCGATCTATTTCACGCAAAATCGCATGAGGGTCTTCATCAAACTCCAAACTATGGCTCACTACACAAACGTCGATGCTTTCATTGGCAAAAGGTAGGCGCGATGCATGCCCATAAATGCCTGCATTTAATTCAGAATCACTTTCAAGCTGTACCTGATGCGTAATCCGGCTCGCCTGGCAGAGTACCTCGTGACCATGAACACCTATTTGCAATAAATGAAAACCAAATAAGTCTGGCAATATCTCACTTAACTGCTCAAATTCTGCCTCAGCCAACAATTGCCCAAGGTGGCTCTGATACCAGTTTTTAAATGCTTGATGAGAGCGCGTGTACATAGTTTCCTAGATAAAAAGTCTTATATATCAAGTATTACATATATATTTGTGTCAATGTCCCTTAATGTGACAAATCCCTCAGTTCTGTAAAATCGGGCATGTTTTACTAAATACCATACTATATAGAGTTGATTCCTAAGCGAGAGAAAACTAACATGGACGACAAAATAATATAATGCTGTTTTTAAGGAAGTACCACTTCATGAACACCCGAATTTTATTACGTAACCACGCGTTGCGTAGCGTTAGTTGTGTTGCCGCTTGCCTATTTCTTTCTGCCTGTACTACTAGCCCAAAGGCCGTACAGCAGAGCACGCCTGTAGAGGCACAAAGCCCCATACTACAGACGGCTGAACCAGTAACCACAACTGAAACAACTCCTATAAACCGCCAGAACACTACTTCTGCTATTCCTGAAAGCAATGCAGCGGCTTTTCCTGCATTGCCCGCCGAAACGACCGATGTTTGGGCTCGGCTACGCAATAATTACAGCCTGCCTGTACTCGAGAATAAGCGTATCCAGCGTGAAGTGGATTGGTATTCACGCCACCCAAGCTATATGAATCGTGTTAATGATCGTGCAACCCCTTACATGCACTACATCGTAAGTGAAATAGAAAAACGTGGTATGCCGGGTGAAATTGCACTATTACCGATTGTTGAAAGTGCCTTTCAGCCTTTCGCATACTCACATGGTCGTGCAGCCGGTATTTGGCAGTTCATTCCCGGCACCGGACGCAATTATGGTTTAAAACAAAATTGGTGGTATGACGGACGCCGTGATGTTTATGCTTCGACTCAAGCCGCATTAAATTATTTACAGCGTTTAAATAAAATATTTGATGGTGACTGGATGTTAGCACTCGCCGCGTACAATTCAGGTGAAGGTACTGTCTTAAAGGCAGTGCGTCGCAATAAGAAACGTGGCAAGCCAACCGATTTTTGGTCACTACGTTTACCTAAAGAAACTCGCAGCTACGTGCCACGACTATTAGCCATTGCCAAAGTAGTTGCTGCGCCTGAGAAACATGGTGTGCAACTTGCCGCGCTTGCGAACAAACCCTTCTTCACGCGGGTTGATACAAAAAGTCAGATTGATTTAGCGCTTGCAGCAGAAATGGCCGACATAAGCCTTGATGAGCTCTATAAACTCAACCCTGGGTTTAATCGTTGGGCAACCGCACCAAAGGGTCCTCACTACTTGCTCATTCCTGTTGATAAGGCCACTGCATTTGAAAGCAAGATAGCGAGCCTACCGAACTCTGAGCGTATGCGCTGGAAGCACCATAAAGTAAGATCAGGTGAAACACTCGGCCACATTGCAGATAAATACCGGATCAGTTTATCACTACTAAAAGACAGCAATAAACTTCGTCGCAATATAATTCGCATCGGCCAAAATCTAATTATTCCTGTTGCTTCAAAGAGTGCGCGCACCTACCGTCTTAGTGAAGCACAACGCAAGAAAAAGATTTTAAACGCACCGAAATCAGGGCGGCATAAAATCATTCATACCGTGCGCAGTGGTGATAACTTGTGGGATCTATCACGTAAATATAAAGTCAATGTACGTGCGCTTGCAAAATGGAATGCAATGGCGCCACGCGATGTTCTACAACGTGGTCAAAAATTAATTGTTTGGTCAAAAACTGCTGCGAACATACAAACCAGTTCAGTCGCTGTGCCACGTAACAAGGCAATTATGCAACGCATTAACTATGTGGTACGTCGCGGTGATTCACTAGCAAGAATCGCATCACGTTTTCGTGTTCAAGTTGCCGATCTACTTCGCTGGAATACAATAAAGAAAAATAAATACCTACAACCGGGTCAACGCATCAAACTGTTTGTCGATGTGACACGCCAAAGCAGTTAAGCTGGCACGGTATCGATTCGGGTATTTACTTGATGTATTAACATTTCAATTGTTGAGCAGCTCATGATCGTATGAGCCGCGACCAATAACTCAGTCAAATCATCTCGCTTAAGAAATAAAGCAGGTAGCTCTGCATTATGTTCAGGATGTCGCTTTACAAACTCATCGCGATGTAAAAATTCGATTTCCACATTCAACGTATCAAGATATTCATGCCATTGATCACGCATTCCAAAATGCCCGTGAGTCAACATACAGAGCTGGCAATCATACGTTTCTGGCGAAATAAACTTATGTGCCATATCACTTAACAAATTAAACAAGCCACTATCGGCATTGTAAACAAAGATAATTGTGTCGGTGTTACGCAGTGGCATAGAGGTGGCAGCTCACAGTATGTGAACCTGAAAAGTTTATTGCCGCAGGATAATGATCTTTACAACTTTGCATTGCGTGCACGCAACGCGGATGAAAGTGACAGCCCAATGGTGGGTTGAGTGGTGAAGGTAAATCCCCTTCTAAATGGATAACTTCTTGTTTTGTGTTTGGGTCAACCACAGGCACCGCAGACAACAATGCCTGCGTATAAGGATGCTTGGGACTATGTAAAACCTCATCCACCAGTCCCTGCTCAACAATTCTACCTAGATACATAACCGCCACTTCATGAGCCAAATATTCCACAACAGAAATATTATGTGTGATAAACAAAAAAGATAACTGTAGTTCTGACTGTAACTTTTGTAACAAGTTCAATATTTGTGCCTGAACTGAAACATCAAGCGCGCTGGTTGGTTCATCACACACGATGAGTTTAGGGTTAACCGCGAGAGCCCTTGCAATACAAATACGTTGCCGTTGACCACCCGAGAATTCATGTGGGTAACGATTAGTACTATCTTCAGGTAAACCAACTTGCTGAAGAAGTTGTGTGACTTTCACATCTCGTTGCTGACGTGTCTTTATTATTCCCTGTGCAAACATACCTTCTGCAATAATATCACCAACTAACATGCGTGGATTCATCGATGCATATGGATCTTGAAATATTATTTGCAAATCAGAACGTAATTTACGCATCGTTGCTGCATTTTGTTCGCATAAATCAATTTCGTTATAGATAACCTCACCCGAGGTTACCGGCAATAATTGCAATAAACCTTTTCCTGCCGTCGTCTTACCACAACCTGACTCACCAACAAGTGCGAGTGTATGCCCCTTACGAATAGCTAAAGAAACACCATCAACGGCCTTCACATAACCTGACACACGACGCAGTATTCCTTTATGCACAGGGAAATGAACTTTTAAATCACGCGTTTCAAGCAATAGTTCTTTGCCGGGTTCAATTCTATTAATACTATCAACTTGTTCTTGAACCGGTTTTTGATTTAAAAATAGTTTTTCCCAACTAGGATCAAAACGGTGACAACGCACATTGCTATCCAACCAGTGCGGTATCGTATCATTACACATCGCTAGTGCGTATTCGCAGCGCTCCACAAACCGGCAACCATTAAATTCTTGGGTCAGTGCAGGCACATTACCTTTAATAACAGCGAGAGACTTTCCTCGTTTCATGTCACCGGGCAGCGATGCAAATAATTTTTCAGCGTAGGGATGGCGTGGATCTGAAAAAAACTGTTCTCGATCTGCCTGCTCAACAATTTCGCCTGCATACATCACACCTATTCGATCGGCCATTCCTGCAACAACACCAAGGTCATGTGTAATCAACAAAATCGCCATACCCGTATCTGCTTGAATCTTTTTAAGTAGATCAAGCACCTGAGCCTGAATGGTGACATCGAGTGCCGTTGTTGGCTCATCCGCAATTAATACATCCGGTTCACCCGCTAAGGCAATGGCGATCATGATGCGCTGTTTCATGCCGCCTGATAGTTGATGCGGGTATTCCGTATAACGTTTATTTGGATCGGGGATACCAACTGCATCTAATAACTCAATCACGCGCTGTGTTGCTGCACTGTTTCTCAAACTTGTGTGTTGATAAACAGTTTCAAGAATTTGATCGCCGACACTGACAACTGGGTTTAACGATGTCTGTGGTTCCTGAAATATCATTGCAATACGATTACCACGCACCTCACGCATACGCGATTCAGAGTACTCAAGTAACTCATCACCATTCAATAAAATACTACCGCCAGCAATACGCCCTGCTGGTTCTGGTACTAATTGCATTAGTGACAATGCTGTCATTGATTTACCGCAGCCAGACTCACCTAATAAGGCAAATGTTTCACCTTCGCGAATATCGAAGCTAACACCATCAACCGCACGCAAGATTCCCCTTGGGGTATCAAACCAAGTTTTAAGATCACTAATTTTAATTAATTTTTTTCTCATTATTTTTTATCTTAGTAACTTACTTGCGCAAACGCGGGTCAAAGGCATCACGTACTGCGTCAGCAAATAGATTTGCGGTTAACACCAATAACAGCATAAAAATAAATGCTGCCATTAACGACCACCAGACAATCGGTTCGCGCGCCATTTCAAGCCGCGCACCATTAATCATATTCCCCCAACTAATCATTGAAGGATCAACACCAACCCCAACATAAGAAAGCACCGCTTCTGCCAGAACAAGTCCACTAAAATCAAGCACGACCAAGATCAAAACAATATGCATGACATTCGGAAGAATATGACGGGTAATTATTTTAAAGTTACTAACACCAAAGGCTTGAGCTGCCTGAATATAATCTGACTCACGCAATTTCAACGATTCACCACGTAATAAGCGACACAGTCCTGTCCAGCTAGTAATACCTAAAATAAAACACAACGCCAACAACTTAACATCGGCACGTTGCTGCAAGGTTGTGAATGCATCTGGATTATTATCAATCAACACTTGAATCATTAAAACAGCGGCAACAATGAGCAACACACTAGGGATTGAACTTAATGTGGTGTAAATATATTGAATAACATCATCAATCCAACCGCGGAAATAGCCTGCCATGATTCCCAGCATAATCGCAAAAGGCAACATAATCAGTGTCGTCAATGTGCCTATCACCAAGCCAGTTCGGATACTTTTCAAGGTTAAATAGAAAACATCCTGCCCTACTTTATCTGTACCAAAAACGTGATACACCGTTGCTAATTCTTTGGACAAATAGATAAGTAAAACAATACAACCCAATGTGGTAAAGACGGTTTTCCAGGGCACACCTTCTTTTTCACCTCTCCACATTCTTAAAAGAACACAGCCGAGTTGTTGCTTTCTCTTTACTGCTTGCCATGATGCCAATGCCAGCACAATCAAGACCACAGACAGTGCCGCCTGCCAACTTGCCGTAATAATGCGTGCCTGAATATCTTCGCTCATTCCTAAACTAGAGTCCGTAAGATGTGCACCACCATATTTAAGTAGTGGATAATCACGTATCACCGAACCGTCAGCCAGCTCAATATTTTCTTTCGAGTAAAGATGTGTCGCAAATGGTGCGGAATATGTTTTTTCAGTATTCTTTTTCAGAGGCAATACTAATTGATCAAACAGACTTACTGATTCATTGCTATAACGTAAGGAACCATCTTCACGCACATCAACTGCTTGACGAAAATGAACAGAATCGAGTAAGCCAATTGTCGCGAATGCTAATAGGATAATGCACGAACTCATTGCCAATCGACGGCGTAAAATATGTCGCCATGGCGCGCGTAGATGTTCATGCTTGCGGGCATGGAAAACAAATACACCAATTGCTATTAATAATATATAGACAAGCCAATCGGTCCATAAAATACTGGGCACTACCTGCCACCATGCAATCGTATTTTCGGCTGTATTCATATCAGGCCAACCTTATACGAGGATCAACCAGCGTGTATGAAATATCAGTCAAAATAAGACCAATGATATAGAGCACTGAACCGAGGAATACCATTGCTCGCACAATCGCAAAATCTTGTGCATGAATAGCATCGATGGTGTAACTACCAAGACCAGGAATACCAAAGAATGATTCTGTTAACAGGCTTCCCATAAACAGCAATGGAATAATCACTACCACACCGGTCAAGATCGGGATCATGGCATTTTTGAGTATATGTCTGAACAACACTTTTAATTCAGATAAACCTTTAGCGCGAGCAGTGCGTACATAATCCTTATTAATTTCTTCAAGGAAAATTGTTCGATACCATCGTGTTCCTGAACCAACACCACCAACGACGGCAATAATGACCGGCAGTATTAGAAACTTAAATCCTGCAATGCCCTCGCTATAACCTGAAATAGGTACAAGGTGCCACAATTTACTCATAATGTACTGACCACCGATAATATAGAACAATGCCGAGATCGAAATCAGTACAACACCGGTAATCACACCGCTTACATCAATATAGGTGCCACGAAAAAATGCCAACAACATCGATAAACTAATATTAACCAGCAGCCCAACAATAAGACTCGGTATCGCTATCGCCAAACTTGGCCACATACGTTGTGAAATATCATGGCTAATATCTCGACCTTCATCAGACAAACCAAAATCAAATACAAAGAGACGAACCGACTTGGTATAAAAAATAGTTTCTGTTAATGCTTCGCGACCCGTTTTGTTCTCATTATATAAAAGCGGCTTGTCATAACCATGATTGGCCTTCCACTTTTGAATAGCCTCTGGAGTAACATTTTTCACACCCAGCTGAAGGCGCGCAATATTGTCTGGTGTATTCACAACAAAAAACAATGCGAAGGTAATAAGATTAACGCCAATCAGAATTGGAATAGCGTAAAATAAACGACGTGTAATATAAGCTAACATTATTCAGAGTAACCTTTGCTGTGTTCTTTACGTCGATAACTCATCACACCTGGCAATAAAAGTAGAATAAATATCCCCAGCATAAAATAAAGAGGCCATGTTACAGGTTTGTTCCATGCGGTACGTTTTTCTGCACGCTGCTTTGGCTCTAGACGCTTATATTTGAGTGTATTGTTCGCCATCACATTCGGCTTAATATTATGATACCAATTATGATGCAAGCTAAATGATTTTGGGTGCAAGCCCCATAACCAGGGACTATCTTGTTGCGCAATATTTACCATTTTAGCAATTAGCTCTAAACGCCTTTCTCCATTATCCATATTCTTCATTCTTTCAAATAATTTATTGAACTCTGGATTATCATAATTAGACGAATTCACGCCGCCTTTGCCAACCTTGCCATTAGGCCCATACAATAAAAACATAAAGTTTTCTGGATCAGGGTAATCTGCATTCCAACCCCACTCAAATATTTGCGCAGAGCCATTGTGCATTTTATCTTGGAAGCGATTGTAATCAGTGCTGCGAATATTCAA
>Ga0316207_10004507_pt1 | contig 12072 bp, 9 predicted proteins | sample 6weekpyrite_MG_FD_204943 | JGI IMG/M metagenome (GOLD analysis project Ga0316207, IMG submission 204943) | Microbial mat bacterial communities from mineral coupon in-situ incubated in ocean water Damariscotta River, Maine, United States -... | ecosystem: Environmental > Aquatic > Marine >... | reverse complement strand
TGAAACATTCGATAAAGCCGATGTTATTGTACCCAATTCAGAGCTCATAACTGCAAAAGTTACCAACTGGATGTTACGCGATAATTTTGGCCGCATTTCTATTTCCATAGGCGTTGCTTATGATTCAAATGTAGATAAGGTTGCAGACACTCTATTGTCTATTGCGAGAGAACATCCATTAGTTGTAACCGGTAATAGAAATATTTCCGAACCTAAAGCATTATTCCGTAATTTTGGTGATAGTTCACTAAATTTCGAACTACGCTGCTTCATTCGCGATATTGATCAGCGACTAAATGTGGTTAGTGAAATGAACTTTTCTATAATTAACGCCTTTAGAAAAGAAAACATTGAAATCCCCTTTCCTCAACGTGTAGTTACTATTGAAAACTGGCTGGATTCAGATAATAAATGATACGAAAACCTGTTAATTATTTCAGTAAAATCTGTTCAGTTTAATTTGTTTATCTATTACAATAAATAAGTATGAATCTGGTTTTGAACACAGTTAATACAAACAGAATCAAAAACTGTGTTCTCTACCATTTTAAATTTTCTCTCGATAGTTTTTATGACAACCTTTGCATGTCTTAAACATGTTATTAAACTGTGTTTTAATAAGCCCAATGTTACCGCTATCCGAAACCCGGGCTAATTCATTTGCCTGTTCTCTTAATGTTAGCAAGAGTTTATTTACAACATCCTGTTGTTCAAATAGCTCATGCTTTGCACGAGTTGTTTTCCAGCCCTTACCTGTTTCAGTACCCGGCGCAAAGAGCACTTTAATATCTGTATTGGCAACCGCCGCAATAGCGTGGGCTGCAGCACTAACCTGTTGCTTTTTATAAATCTGTGGATTAACTATCACCTGTTGCTTAATGATACTTATATTCCAGCGCATAAACATCATTGCAGACTGGCGATATTTAATTAGTTCCTGTGGCTTTGGCTGTGCTAATACATTTATTGATAATATTACTAAGCATAAGCCAGTTATAATTTTACTTTTCATGATTTTCTCCTGGATTTAAATTTTGTGTATTTATCTGTGTATGCTAAATATTTACGTGTTTCTGTGATGCCACTTCAGCCAGAAAATCTTCAATAGCATCAATCGCATCATCCGCATAAATGTCGCGGAAAAAGTGACCGGCTCCCTCTATTACGTTCATCCTTAGTTGCTTACCATCGACCAGTGATGAGACCCTTTTCTCAAGTCCGCGCACCACTTCATCGTTTTCTGCCACTACGACTAAGGTGGGTGTCCTGATACGGGGTATCAGGGTTGGGGTATCATGCACTGGATCTGGGGCATAATACGAAACAAAGGAGGCTGCCGTTACTTCTACATCACGGCAAAACATCATATTGCTATGTTGCAACACTGTGTCGCCCTTTCCATCCATTAACAGTTGTTGCGCCTTCTCTAATACAGGTGCCAGGTCTTGTTGATAGCGCTTCCGGTAACCTGCCCCGGCATTATCAAACGTTGGCGGTGCCAATAGTACTACCGCCTTAATATTGGAGTTGTAATGCTCAACGGCATAAAGCGCTGTTTGTGCGGCACCACGTGAATGACCTAGCAATGTAACCTGCTGTACGCCCTGCTTTGCTAACCAGTTCATCCATTCAGCAATTTCATCAACCGCATCAGCATTTTTATGTCGGTGGGTCTGTTTACAGTCATACATACCATGTCGTGAACTGATACCCAGGCTAAGATTAATAGCCAGTGTATTGCGCCCCCGATCCTTTAACTGACTCTGCAGATTGCTAATAATTTCCATATCACGATGTGCGAGGCTACCATGGGTAATGAGAATGACATCATCTGTTGCCTGTTTAGTGCTAGCCAGCTCATAATTTGCATTAAGTGTAAGGCCTTTATAAGGAATGGTGATTTCATCTGCCTGAACGTATATGCTAGTAAGACCTAGCATGAGAGTGCAGATTAAACGAACGATAAAATTGTGCTGCATAAATTGCCACCTTGCCTGTTTTGAAGTAGCTATAATTAATACCCGACTTGCAGTACAAATTTATGATTGACGTATGATGTTTTTCTGATTAAATTATTTTTTTATTAATATCAATTAGTTAGCTGAAAGACAAAATTAGAGATTTTTTGTAAAACTGATGAATGAATCGCAACTGCAAGCACAGTTTAACCTCGCAGACTGGTATGTTGATACCACCTCTAACCGGATATCCAGTGATGAAACAGAAATAAAACTTGAATCCAAGGTAATGGCTGTGCTCCATCACCTGGCTTTGCATCATAATGAGCTAGTAACCCGTGAAGCCTTAGAACAGGCAGTCTGGGGTGATACCGTGGTAGGTTATGATGCCCTCACCCGCTGTATTGCACAGTTGCGTAAGGCTTTAAACGATAGCAGCCGAAAGCCCCGCTATATTGAAACCATCTCGAAAAAGGGTTATCGCCTCATTGCACCGATTTCTGAGCAGCCTCCACCAGCAGAAATCGATAGCAAATCAGCTATGAAAGATATTGTCATTGAAGAAACTATTCTCCCCTATGCAGGAGAAAACCGCTTAAGACACAACAGAAAAACACCTGCAAACACCTTATTTAAAGGTTTAACTCTCTTATTTACTTTACTGCTTATACCTGGCATTTACCTGCTTGTGGAAAAAATTGAATATGACTCCCCCCCTGAAACATCACAACTACAAAGCCAGATAGAGCTACCGTCTATTGTTGTTTTGCCCTTTGCAAGTTTACACAACACAACTGAACAGGATTATTTTAGTGACGGTGTAACAGCGGATATCACTACTGCACTTTCCAAGTTATCAGGCTTGTTAGTTATTTCTAAATCATCTGCTACGGATATTCAAAAAACCACTCATGATATTAAACAAACTGCTGCATCTCTGGGTGCCCGTTATGTGCTGGAAGGTAGCGTCAGACGCACAGAAAACAGAATCAGGGTTAATGTTAACCTGATTGATAGTGCAAGTGATGTTTACCTGTGGTCAGAAAAATATGATCGAGAATTACGTTCGGTGTTTGATGTTCAGGATGATATTACAAGTAATATTATCCATACCCTGTCGATAAAGCTGACTGAGCAGGAAAAACAGCGTACGGCACATCAATATACCGTCAGTATAGAAGCTTATGATGACTTCCTGCGTGGACAGGCTCACTATATTCGTTACAACCAGGAAGATAATCGTATAGCGAGGCATTATTATCAGCAGGCTATCGATCGCGATGAAAACTTCGCTCGTGCCTACAGCGCAATGGCGCTCACTTATGTATCTGACCATCGTTATGCCTGGGTTAAACGATCAAACCAACAGCTCGATGAAGCCCTGCGCCTGGCCGGTAAAGGTAAATCGCTTAATATAGAACTTCCACAGGCTTACTGGGTACTGGGCTACGTACACCTGTTTCGCAGGGAATTTGAGGATGCTGCCAGAGCAGCCAGCCATGCTATTTCGCTTGACCCCAACTATGCCGATAGCTATCTCACACTGGCTATTTGTAAAATTCATGAAGGGTCACATAAAGCCGCATTATCTTTGATACGAAAGGCAAAATTACTCAATCCACAATATCCGGCAGCCTACTCATCTATAATGGGACAGGCCTATTACTTCAATAAACAATATGAACAGGCAGTACCCGTATTACGTGAAGCCATTAATCGTAACAACAACCTACTTACTGCACATGTCTTTCTTATTGCCACTTTATCTAACCTACAACAGGTAACAGAAGCAGAATGGGCAGTAGAAGAATTATTAACCATGGAGGCAGGCTTTTCAGTTAACCAGCTTGATGAGATGCTCGCCATTGGGAATGCCAGTGGCATTGAAGAGATAAAAAAACATTTACAGCGTGCTGGTTTATAATTATAAAAGCCACAAGGATGCTAGTAACTTTCTACGTTATTAATCACTTCTACCCCATTAACAGACCGAGACAGCAAACTGAATTTTATCTCTTTACTGTATCTGGTTAAATCCCTTCCTCGGCTGCAACTCACTACGTGGATAACGTACAATGATGACCGCTCTTTCTAACACATTAGCAATTAGAATTTCATTAAAATCAATAGTATTCACCGATTGTGATGAGTCATCATCAGCCACTATTCCCATTTTTGTTATAGTAAATGAATCGATTTTTATGCTTATAAATTTTTCAGGCTGAAGAAGTATATTTTTAATAAACTGTAAATAAAATCGCGGGGCCTCCCAACTGGCTGGTAGTTCTTCAAGTTTTTTTTCTGTTTCAGAAATTTGTTGTTCAATATCTACAGAAAATTTTTCTTCACTTGTACTAGCCAGTAGTTTACTTAAACCACCACTTTTTGACTTCCTGGTTTTCAGTCTTGATTTCAGTATGCTTTGTTGAATTTCCAGATCTTTTTTCTGTTCTTTAAATTCAAGAATTTTCTGTAATGAATGAGTTATCAAACCATCAAATATACATAGTTTAATACCATTTCGCACTTCTACCTCACTCGTCGCAGGCGATAAGATCTCATGCTCAGACAAATTCAAAGCCGTTTGCACCACGTCGCGCAAAATCATATCCTCTTTCAGGTCCATACCCAACACGGTTTTCTGCATTTTTTTCATACAAAGCAAGGCAAAGGCTTCATCCCGATCAGCATTCTCTGGCGCCTCAAAGAAGCGCCTAAGCTCATCACTGTCACCAAAAGTATTCTGTAACTCTTCAATGGTTGCAAAACAAGCATTAACTTTTGGGTCTTTAGTAAATGTTTTACTACTGAATAAAACAGGTCCGGGTATAGTGTCAACCAGATTATTAATATAAGTTAAAGAAGTACTAACGCCCTGGTTAAGAATTTTTTTATAGCCGGGAAAATAACGCATTTTAGGCTCAATACCATCTACTACTCTATCTATTGAGTTATTAAGCACATCTATAGATATATGCATTTTAGAAGATCCTGCATTACTATTCTTCAGGCCTATGAGGTCAAATAACTTAGATAAAAGCAACATAATATTATAAAAACAAATTTCCTTTAATTTACCAGATTTCGTATTTACAACTCAGGGTGATATTTTTCATGATTTTTTTTAGATCTTCTTAAATCAATAACATAGGTTCCACTCAATCTATCGTGAAGATATTTCCCACCTAACAATGCATTAATGAATATTGTTAAAAAGCTTCCTACACTGGTTGCTGCAAATAAAATAATCCTAAAAAAACAACGTAATTTACTCATTTTTTTGAATTCTTTATTGGTTACTCTAATTCCAAGTATAAATTTACCAGGTGTAGATTGCATAAATGAAACTTCAAAATACCAGGCATATATGAGATACAATGTAAAGAGCATTATCAATTTCGGGTTCTTCACTTCTAAACCTCTTAACTCGCCAAATGCTAATTGATAGGCAGAGAATAGCCCATGCACTACAAATAACAACAACATTAAATCTATAAACAGAGCTATTAATCTCTTAGTATCACTACCAAAAAAATAATAATTTAATCTTTCATTTGAAATATTTCTAACTTTTTTAACTGATTTTGAGCCGCGCAAACCAGAAACTGGATCAGCTTTATGCAGATCATTACTAATTCTTAACAGCATGGTTTTACACCACTCATCACCTATAACATCACAAATATATTCTTCATCATCCTTCCAGTTAAACAGACTATTTAAATAATTTAATGTGTGCGTCTGGACATTACTAATATCTAACAGGCGTTTTAAAATACCCAGACCCAATTGCCAGTTAAATTCTGTATCGAGTATATAAGGAGTTGAAGTAATAAAACTCCAGTTTTTTATTCTATTGGTTTTATAATCGTCCAGCAAAAGCTCATCGACCAGATCCAGTAAACGTTCCAACTCCTGTTGCTCTACCTGCTGATAATCTGTGATGGTACTTTTTTGCACTTCCACAACGGGGGCTTCATGATAATCTTCATTGCCGCTCTCACTTCGGGCATATTCAAATTCTAACTGAGCATTATTTATATTTGAATACTCAGAAACATCTTCAATACCTGCATGCAGGTTTATGTTTGTTGTACCTGTAATTTCACCCACTACCTGTGTAGTTGCCCCACCAGTACTCTCCTGAGTATTATTATATTTAGCAATCTTCTGAGCCGTTTTATACGCTTGATGCAATACCTGAAAACCTTTTGGATCCTCATCTGGTTTTACAGTCTTAAGTTTGGCAGCATAAGCTCTTTTTATAGCCTTAAGGTCATTCGTTTCATCAAGTTCCAGCACCTCCCAAACCGACATTAAAACCACTCCTCTTTATCCAGATCATTTAAAATTTTTGTAAGCTGTTCACGTGCTTTTTTAATTTCCTGCTGGTTTTGGCGTTCCAGAATAGTATCGAATTTGGAAAGTATATTAGCGATATATTCTCTTTGTTCACTAAGTGATGACTCATAAAGCCTCTCACCTTTTGCTATAATTGCTCTGTTTTCTTCCGTTTCACGGGGATGAAATTTTATCTTCGCCAGCTTATCAAGAGATACCTGTTTCTCTTTATCAGTTAAAGCCCCGGGGGTTTGTTCTATCAGTTTATTAAATGATTTTCCATTAGATAAAACAGTAACATCGACTTCTAACAATCCATTCATATCATAGCTATACCGGATGTCAATTTTTTCTTTTCCCTCAGGTCCTTTTGGTACTTTTACTGTCATTTCCCCAAGAAAAACATTCTTTTTTACAAGCCTGTTTTCACCCTGGTAAATTTTTACATCTAATTCGGTCTGGTCATTGAAAGAAGTTTGCACTGTTTTTACAATGCTCGTAGGCACGGTGGTATTTCGTTCGATAATAGGATAGTAATGACCACCTTCATTACCACCACTCGGGTTATTGACTTCTGTCCCCAGGGTATATGGACACACATCGGTTAAAACAATATCATTTAGCGCGGCATTTTTGTCTTTTAAACCGGCCTGTATAGAGGCACCCATTGCAACTACTGAATCCGGGTCTAAATGACATAATGGTAAACGACCAAATAATTTACCTATGGTTGCCCTGAACACCCCCATACGTGTAGCACCTCCGACCAGTACAATGTTATCGATTTCATCCGGAGTAAGACCTGCATCTTTAATAGCTCTTTCAATGGGCCTTTTTACTCTTATCATCAAAGGCAGGGTTATTCTATCAAACCAGTCTTTTGTGGATATCCATTTAAATTCTTTTTTATGAATTTTAATGGTCTGCTCTATCGCATCTTTACTACCTATTTTTCTCTTTGCCGTCTCCATTTGCATATAGATTGTCTGTAGCTGTTTACTATTGACTGATTCCTTTTCCACACCAAGCTCACCAAGCATGTTATTTACCATAACCTCAACAAAATCTTCGCCGCCCAGAAAATTATCACCCGAAGTGGCATGAACTTCCATAATACCTTCAAAAAATTCTAAAATTGATACATCGAAAGTACCGCCACCCATATCTAAAATTAAAAAAACACCTTCTTCTTTATCATGTAACCCATATGCCATTGCAGCAGCAGTGGGTTCATTAATTAATCGTTCAACTTTAAATCCGGCAAGCTCACCGGCTAATTTTGTTGCATGTCGTTGATTGTCATTAAAATAGGCAGGAACACTAATGACGGCCTCATCAATACTTTCACCTAAAATATTTTCAGCATCTTCTTTCAGTGATTTTAAAATTATTGACGATAACTCGGTAGCCGTATAATCTTTTTTGCCTATTTTTATTTTATGCTCTGTACCCATTAACCGTTTGAAAACAGCAACTGTTTTATCGCTATGGGTTATCAGTCTTTCTTTTGCCACTCTACCAACGGTGACATTTCCTTTATCATCTATGCCTATAACCGATGGTGTTAAAACTTCACCTAGTCTGTTTTTTATTAATTTAAGTCCTTCATCAGTCCATATACCACATGCACAATTTGTTGTACCTAAATCAATTCCTAATATAGCCATCTAAATACCTTTATAATTATTATAATTATCTAAATAAAACAAAAAATCTATTTGTTAACAGCCCCATTGATATAACTCAAGGCAATTACTTTACATTATTTTTAATTGTGGAGTAAAGCTAAAGTGTAACTGTTCAGAAAAGACTTATCGCTACATACTTTTATATTTCCTGTTTTATAATCAGGAAATTTGGGATTCCTTTAACTAACCAGTCACAAAGTTACGCCATTACCCCCTGCTCTTGTGTAAGAGACAGTGTGACTGACCAGGTTTGGGAAGTAAAAACCACCTCTGGGCTGCAAAACAATATTTTTACTTATGCCTATCATCTAGTATTAATGATGGTGGAGACTGGGACATAAGTGATACCGGAGTTGGTACTACAACCGGCTATGAAACATCTGCGGAAAACTATGCGGGTTCTGATAACTGTGCGAATAATATCCGATGTGATATTGAAAAATATGTAGCGGATATAAATACCTGCAATAACGGTGCAGGACTATGTGGCTCAATTGACTGGCGTTTACTCAGCAAAAACAAACTATTAACCCTTGTAGAAAACACCTGCATTGTTGGGGCTTACTTAAATGTAAGCTTGTTTCCAAATGTAAATACAATACCTGTTGCCCATTACTGGCCTTCAACTACCTATGCAAACAACAACCAATGCGCATGGATAGTCGCTTTCGTCGGTGGCAGTCTTAACGCACTAAATAAAAGTGGCAGTTATTATGTTCGATTAGTACGTAATAATCAGTAAACATTATGCTGATTTAATTTCTTTAAACTCATCAAGTGCATCATTAACTTCATCACATAAAAGTTTGTAGTCTTCTTCACTCATATAACGTGCGGCTTCTTTTAAGGCATGATTAGCAATATCGATATGCATTTTAGCGGTTACTACCTGGTTAGATCTTGCCTGCATTCGTGCGCTTTGAATATGTTCCCACATACTGATTTTCAGTTTTTTCCCCAAACCCTGCTCATCTAGTTTATTAGGACCGGATATTTTATAGGGCCTGGTAACATTAGCGACTGGGTCTTTTGTTGTCGATACCTGCTCTTTGTTGATATTTTCAGCCCGGGTATTTTCAATATCTACTTTTTTCAGTGTAGAACCGGTTTCTGCTTCTCTAGTCTGTACATTAACTGGAGGCTTAATTTCAACAACTTTCTCCTGCTTTGCTTTATGGACCAGTTTTTCAATATGCTTGTGCAAGGGTGCTGAGATATCGTGGGGAGTATTTGAGACACTCTGGTCACGGTAGCTACTGATACGTTTAGCCAGATTAAATTCACTCGCCTTAAAAAAAAGATCACGCAAAGCACTAATCAAAGCATTACTTTCATGTTGGGAGAGCATTATTGCATCCTTGTTTTAGGAATATACACCTAAAGATAACTATACAAATGCTCATATACAATGAGGTATATCAATAGAATCTAATATGTTCTTTAAAAAATTTTTAAAAGAAAAATGCTTTTTGCTACTAGGGCGGGCAATTATCCACATCACTGATAGACACTCCAGCCTCATCACAGAGATAATAACCAATTGCAGTAGCGTCTTCAGCTGGATTGGCAAGACTCGAAGCTATGCCCCCCATATTGCTTGCTGCAGAAATTCCAGCTTCCAGACCTAATGCCTGTCTCACATATAAAGGGCCACTACCCAATACAAGTGTTTGAGAACCACCTACTCCGCCCGTGCCATGACAACTTTCACAGTGCTGCTCATAGAGACTCAAGCCTTTTGCAATCGACGGATTGAGCACACTAATTATAATGGTTTCACTGTCACTTACAGCAGGTTCAAGATCATTATCCGTTACTGTAAATGTAACCTGGTAAGTATCTTCATCATTACTGGTGGTTATCCAGTTGAATTGCCCAGTACTGGCGTTAAATGTGGCATTTCTTGTATAAACCGGGCTATTCATATTGGTGCTGAAAGTAATATCATGACCCGAAACATTTGAAGCTGATATAGTAAAGCTAACTGTACTTCCCGGGGTAACCGATTGATTACCAATAGTATTTAATGTAGCAGCATTGCCCGTATTGGTTTGATCATTGGTATCGGGGTTGCTATCGGGCGCCGCACCACCACCGCCGCCGCCTCCGCAAGCCTGTAGAATTAATAAGCTATAAAGGATGACTAAAGGTCTAAAACATTTCAACATGGTAAACATCTCCTGACTCATCAAATAGGCATGACTTCCATGTTTCTCACTATATGAAAATAGTAAGTAGCTTTTAGTAATGATTCAAAAATTAGGGAGGAGCAAAAAAGTTAAGTTAAGTTGAGTTTAGTGATTACATGAATTGATCACAAAAATAGTTGATCATTTTGTGAGATAGCTCTAAAACATGGCTATGAACATATAGTAAGAATACAGCTTGTCTGGATATTCTTAACGTATATCTTTTAATTTTAATTACCTGAATAATTGAAAACAGACAAAACATTTAAACCGGTTACTTATTTAAAATTTATTTGAACAAAATCACTCTTTTAAATCTGTTCTCCAATCTACGTCAACCTAATCACTCTATCAGCGTTAAACCTGTTAACACATGTGTTTTTTAAATACGTCCGTTATTTTTAAACGTCAATAACTGGCTGATAAACCAATTCAATAAATATAAGGAGAAAGATATGAACCGTGTAATGCAGCAGGGTTATTTCTTGCAACAACTCAGGTCTCATAGCCACTGGCTGGCTTTTTTAAGCCTTTTTTCGATAATGCTTTTCAGTTTTTATGGTTGCAGTAGTTCAGGTTCGAATACTACCGAAGCTGACTCTGAACTCGTTATCAGTTTAACCGATGCCGAAGGTGATTTTCTAACCTACACCGTCGATGTGGTGTCATTAAAAATGCGTAAAAGTAATGGTGCAGAAATTGAAACACTTCCACTGACCACACGCCTGGACTTCGCACAGTATGTAGAAGTCACAGAATTTCTTACCGCGGCTACGGTTCCATCGGGCCATTATACCGGTGCACAAATTGTACTGGATTTCAGCAATGCTGATGTGACTGTACAGGATGCTAATGGTGATGCCATTAATGCATATGTACGGGACAGTGAAGGCAACCCTGTTGGTGAACTAACAGTAGACATCAGTTTAAATGGCGGTAGTGATTTTGTAATAGCACCGGGCATACCAGCACATATTACCCTGGATTTTGATCTTGATGCATCAAACGTCGTTATTGTAACTGAAACAGAAGCAACCGTTATAGTTAGCCCGGTTTTAGTGGCCGATACTATTCTTGAAGAGCCAAAGCCTCATCGTTTGCGCGGCCTGTTAGCTCGGGTTAATACCGAAGAAAATCTTTTCAGTGTGTTAATTCGCCCTTTCCGTCACCGTACCGATAATGTTTTTGGTCAGCTTAATGTGCATGTAACAGATGACACCAGTTATGAAATTGATGGTGCTGTTTACGGACACGATGAAGGCCTGGCACAACTGGCAGCACTTAAGCCAACCTCTGCAGTGATTGTGTTAGGCATACTCGATATTGAGCAACGTCAGTTTAATGCACTGGAAGTTTACGCGGGCAGCAGTGTTCCCTGGGGTGATAAAGATATTGTCTCCGGTAATGTTATTTCACGCAGTGACAATTTACTGGTGGTTCGCGGCGCTACTTTAATTCGCGCCGATGGCCATTTTGCTTTTAATGACAATGTCAGCATTACATTAAGTGACGAAACCACCGTTGTGAAACAGGCCGATACAGAAAATAACTACAGCATTGCCGATATTTCTGTTGGTCAACAAATAACCGTGCTAGGTCAAATTACAAACAGCGCGGGCGGTGCTATGAATGCAGATCATGTGCGTATGAATTACACCAATCTCGGTGGAACCGTTGTTTCAGCCAGCCCCTTAGCTGTAGATTTGCAGGGTATAGATCGTCGAAACATTGCCTTGTTTGATTTTACTGGCACGGGTTCAGATGAAACCACGGATGCGGATGCGGATTATTACGAAGTAGATTCAGGTGCACTAAGCCTGGCAAATTTACAGATTGGTGAACCGGTTAAAATACGTGGTCATGTACGTTCATTTGGTCAGGCACCGGAAGATTTCA
>Ga0316207_10004506_pt1 | contig 12077 bp, 9 predicted proteins | sample 6weekpyrite_MG_FD_204943 | JGI IMG/M metagenome (GOLD analysis project Ga0316207, IMG submission 204943) | Microbial mat bacterial communities from mineral coupon in-situ incubated in ocean water Damariscotta River, Maine, United States -... | ecosystem: Environmental > Aquatic > Marine >... | reverse complement strand
CCGGATGTATCCTTGTCGAGTCTGTGAACGATACCGGGGCGTTCAACACCGCCAATACCCGATAGAGAACCGGCGCAATGATATAAAAGGCCATGTACCAGCGTGCCTGACCAATTGCCCGCAGCCGGGTGGACTGTCAGTCCTGAAGGTTTGAGAATCACAATCAGATCGGCATCCTCGTGCAGGATGTCGAGGTCCATTTTCTCCGGCTCAGGTTCAGCCGCCCGGGGAGCCGGAATGTTCAGGGCATAACTGGACCCGGCCATGACCTTGGCTTTGACCTCGGTGATGATGTCACCATCGCGGGATAATTGCCCTTCTTCTATCAAGGATTTGATGCGGGAACGGGACAGCTCGGGCCAGGCCACAGCCAGCCATTTGTCCATGCGCTGTCCGGCATGGTCCTCGTCGGCGATCAGTTCGCGAATATTGTTTTGTGTGTCGCTCATCAAGAAGGCAGTAGCCTTGCCGCGCTCAATCCGCAACAATCAGATATGTATCCTGTCAAAAGGCAGGCAGTCGGGGAGAATGATGTGAGCAAAACAAATCTGACACGGCGCGGTGCTTTATTGGCGGCTGCAGGGGCAGGACTGACTGTGGGGGCCTGTTCGGGCAGGCAGCCCTATGAAGCCCCGGTACAGGACGGACCCTTCCGCCATGGTGTCGCGTCCGGTGATCCTGATCAGACGAGTGTGGTTTTGTGGACGGCGATTACACTTCCCCCTGACCCCGTCGGAGGAGGTGTTAATTGGGGCTCCATAGGGATGCATTGGCAAGTCTCGGAGCATTCTGACTTTGCCGTGCTTGTTGAAACAGATGCTCCTGATCGAGCCTTCCAAACTAGGGGCGAACGCGACATTGAAACGATGGCTCCAATACAAAACGGTGTTTTTCCGATGAAACATTTGGTTTCAGGTCTGCAGCCAGGGAAAACTTATTATTATCGGGTGAAATTTTCTGATGAAATGAGTGATGAGGGATACGGTATCGTATATTCCCCGGTCGGCATCACCCGCACCCTGCCGGAAGGGGCAGTCGGTCAATATAAAATCGGGGTGTTTTCCTGTGCCAATTATCCGATGGGCCATTTCAATGCTTATCGTCATGCCGCGGAAAGCGGGCAAATCGATCTGGTGCTGCATCTCGGTGATTATTTTTATGAGTATGGCTTGGGTGAATACGGGACGGATGATGCTGAAAAGCTCAATCGTGTACCCGATCCGCTGCATGAAATCCTGAACTATGACGACTATGTCACCCGGATTGCCCAATACCGGACGGATCCGGATTTGCAGGCGCTTCATGCCGCTGCCCCCTGGGTGATGGCTTGGGATGATCACGAAACAGCGGATAATTCCTGGCGCGGTGGGGCCCGCAATAATAATGAAGGTGAGGGTGATTGGCAGACACGGCGCGATATGGCCATGCGGGCCTGGTATGACTGGATGCCGGCGCGTGAACCGGACGTATTGCACGAGCGTTGGTCCGCACTGGAAATCGGTGACCTCGCCACCATTGTGATGATGGAATCGCGATTGGCAGCCCGATCAAAGCAAATCGAATGGGAGGATTGCCCGGTTCCGGTCGGGGCTGAGCTGAGTGACGAGAATATCGCTGCGGTGCATCAATGGTGGAGTGATGTGGTTGGCGCTGAAGACCGGGAAGTTTTGGGCCCGGTTCAGCTTGATTTCATCACCCAGGCCTGCGCCAAATCCGTTGAGGATGGCAAGCCTTGGCGTGTTCTGGGCAATGAAGTCATTCTGGGCAAGGTTCAGTCTCCCAATTTTGATAAAACCTTGCCGTTTTGGGTGAAATTTATCGCGGAAAGGCAGGGGGCGGGTGAATTTGTTGATCGCTCCCGTTTTGATATCCCGTTCAACCTTGATTTCTGGAATGGATATCCAGCAGCTCGCGAACGCCTCTATGCCGGCCTTAAAGGTGTGGGCGCTGACTTTATTGCGGTGACCGGAGACAGCCATTCTTTCTGGGTCAATGATCTAAAAGATGATGCCGGTGACCGTGTGGGCGTGGAGTTTGGCGGGACATCTGTGACCTCTCCCAGCCCGTTCAAGGCCGCCATCGGCTTTGATGCGGATCTGGCGTTTGAATCAATCAATCCTGATACGATCCGCCTCAATGCCTATGATAATGGTTGGATGCTTTTAACTTTGACGCCAGATGAAGCGGTGATGGATTTTGTCTCGATTGAAACAATCGAGCGGCCTTCAACAGAAGCCCATATCAGTGATCGTTGGCGGGTTCGCCCGGCCCATGGCGGACCGGTGCCGATTGTTGAACGGGTGGAATAGGGGGCGATAGCCCCCTGAAACCTTATCCGCGTTCAACCAGTCGCATGAAACGGTCGCGCAAGCCGGTGTCGGTCTTGAACACACCGGTAAAGCTGGACGTGATCGTCGAGACGTTGGGATGATGCACGCCGCGTGTCGTCATGCACTGATGCTTGGCATCGATAAAGACAGCAACACCATGGGGTTTCATCGCATCATTTAACGCATCAGCGATTTGTGCGGTCATGGTTTCCTGGGTTTGCATGCGCTTGGAGAAAATCTCGACCACGCGGGCAATCTTGGAAATACCGACCACGGCTTTGGACGGCATATAGGCGATGTGGGCCACACCCATGATCGGAGCCAAATGGTGTTCGCAATGGCTCTCGACATCGATATTGGTCAGCATGACCATGTTATCATAGCCTTGGACATCTTCAAAGGTTTTGCCCAAAGCTTTGGATGGGTCCGCTTCATAGCCGGAAAACCATTCTTCATAGGCTTTGACGACACGCTTGGGCGTATCGATCAGGCCTTCACGGCTTGGGTCGTCTCCAGCCCAGGCAATCAAAGTGCGTACAGCTGCTTCAGCTTCATCCCGCGTCGGGCGGGTGGAATAGGCCAGATCGGCCTTGGGGGTCATGGCGTCCATTGTCACATGGATCCTTTCGTTGACGGGTCGACCGGAACACGAGGTTCCGGCTATAGGTCCGGTTTCGGGATCGGGGACGCATGGCTGGCGACGAATTGCTGTCGAAGCCTGAAATCCTCCGGTATCGCACTTGCGTGCGACAGGCTATGTAGGCCTTTCTTGCGCCATTTCCAACATGACAGGCGCATAACGGTTATTTATTTTCAGCACGTCACCAAAACACGAACGGACTTAACGCATGGCCTCGCTCACCCTTTATGACACGATGTCGCGCTCAAAACGCGAATTTGAACCGATTAATCCCGAGCGGGTGACACTCTATGTCTGTGGTCCAACAGTTTATAATTACGCCCATATTGGAAATGCGCGTCCTCCTGTTGTGTTTGACCTCCTGCGCTCAGTACTGGTGCACACCTATGGTGATGATGCGGTCGTTCTGGCGGCCAATATCACGGATATTGACGATAAAATCATGGCTGCGGCGCGCGACAATAATGAAAGCATTGAAGATGTCGCCAACCGGTTTGCAGAAATATACCGAACTGATTTGACCGGTTTGGGCGTCACACCACCGACATTGGAGCCGCGCGCAACTGAACACATCCCGCAAATGATCGCGATGATGGAAAAGCTGATTGAGGGCGGGTTTGCCTATTTTGCCGAGGGGCATGTCCTGTTCTCGGTTAATTCCTGCGACCGTTACGGCTCCCTGTCCCGGCGTTCGGTGGATGACATGATTGCCGGGGCCCGTGTTGAAGTGGCTCCCTATAAAAAAGATCCCGGTGATTTTGTGATGTGGAAGCCATCAAGCGATGATGAGCCGGGTTGGGACAGCCCGTTCGGTCGGGGTCGCCCCGGTTGGCATCTGGAATGTTCTGCCATGTGTGAAGCCCATCTGGGGGACACGATCGACATTCATGGCGGCGGTGTTGATCTGGTGTTTCCGCATCATGAAAACGAAATTGCCCAGTCGGTCTGTGCCCATGACGGCGCGCCGATGGCCAATTACTGGCTGCACAACGGGTTTTTGACCATGGGCAGCGATAAAATGTCCAAATCTGTTGGCAATGTTCAGCTGATCCATGAATTGCTGAAATCTCACTCCGGTGAGGTGCTTCGCTTTGCTCTGCTGACGGCGCATTATCGCGCGCCGTTGACCTGGAATGCGGACCTTTTGGCCAATACCAAGCGTTCACTGGATCGTATCTATGGCGTGTTGCGACGGATGAAAAATGTGGAAGCGGCTTCTGTGGATGCGCCTGAAAGCTTCATGGATACGCTGCGTGATGATCTCAATACGCCGAAATCCTTTGCCGAAATTTTCCGTCTGGCCGGTGAGGCCAACAAGGCTGAGGGGCCGGATGCTCAGGCTGTGGCCAAAGGTGAATTGCTGGCCGCGACGAAAATTCTGGGCGTGGGCCTGCAAGACCCGGATGCCTGGTTTGGTCTGAGCGATATGCCTGCATCGGAACGCGATGCGATAGATGGCCTGATTGTCTCACGCCAGGAAGCGCGTCAGTCCAAGGATTGGGCCGCTGCCGACGCGGCTCGGGACGAGCTGACCAAGCGCGGTATCCAGGTTGATGATGGCCCTGAAGGCAGTACGTGGAGGAAGGCGAGATAGGGATAGACATTCTGTCTCTTCCCCACTGGCGCTGGGACGTAAAATCACCTATTTATGGTCATTATGAGCGACGAACTTTATTCCAATGCTGTCTTGCGGATGGCTGCTGATATTCCCCGGATCGGGCGATTGCACAATCCGCATGCCTCGGCGCGCAAGGTTTCACGGATGTGTGGCTCGGAAGTCGAAGTTGATCTGATGCTGAAGAGTGGGCGCATTGCCGATCTGGCCCTGCGGGTGAAAGCGTGCGCCCTGGGTCAGGCCTCAGCAGCTGTTCTGGCCCGCAATGCGATTGGTGCCTCTGTTGCGGATTTGACCAAGGCACGTGATGCATTGGCGGCCATGCTTAAAAAGGGCCAATTGGGACCCAAGGGCCGTTTTGCCGAGTTGAAATTACTGGAAAGCGCGCGGACCTATCCGGCACGGCATCAATCCATTTTGCTGGCTTTTGATGCGGCTTGTGAGGCTGCTAAAACCGCCAGTGCCACCCGAACCGTTACGCCTCAGACCGGCTAGGGCCGTTCGCTCTCACCACGCCGGTGACGCATAACGAACGGTCCGAAAAGCGAAAAACCAGATACAATAATCACTGGCTGCTGCCGTGTCTCACACGTCCAAGCTGGACAGGGCGCGAAGCGGCGTTAAAAGGCTTGATGAAAGATGCTTTCGAGCGAGGAAAAACAGAAACGTCCGGGGCTGGTCGAATGGGTGTTATTGGGGGCGGTTCGCGTCTATCAATTGACATTGTCGCCCGTCTTTTATGCCGTGGGCGTGCGCTGTCGTCATTTGCCGACCTGTTCTTCATACGCACAAGATGCAGTGAAGGCCCAGGGCGCATGGCGTGGCTCCTGGCTCGCAGTGGGCAGGGTGTGTCGATGTCGTCCCGGTGGGACACATGGATATGATCCGGCTCCCTGTGATCGAACGAATGCCCCTTGGTGGGCCGTTTGGCGTTTTCGGACGCCAATGGCCTGCGATGACATCAATAGCCTCCCGCCGACAAGCCATGTCGACGACAAGGACGAAGAGCAATGATCAATGTAACGCTTCCAGATGGATCAATCCGTGAACTGCCCGACGGGGCCACACCGATGGATCTGGCACTGGATATATCCAAATCACTGGCCAAGGTTTCAGTGATTGCCCGGGTCAATGATGAAGACTGGGATTTGATGCGGCCGCTGGAAGGCGATTGCCGGGTTGCACTCGTGACCCGCAAGGATGAGGCAGCGCTGGAAGTTATCCGCCACGATGCATCACACGTTATGGCTCAAGCGGTGCAGGAATTATTTCCCGGCACCCAGGTTACAATTGGCCCGGCCGTTGAAGACGGGTTTTACTATGATTTCGCCCGTGACGAACCTTTCTCAACGGAAGATTTCGCGGCCATCGAAAAGAAAATGGGCCAGATTATTGATGCCAATTTGCCTTTCGAGCGCGAGGTCTGGGATCGAAATGAGGCCATCGCCAAGTTTGAAGAAATGGGCGAAGCATATAAAGCCGAACTGATCCGCGACCTGCCGGACAGCGAAACCATCACCATTTACCGGCAAGGCGACTGGTTTGATCTGTGCCGCGGTCCGCATCTACCGTCTACGGGCAAAATCGGCAAGGCGTTCAAGCTGATGAAAGTGGCGGGAGCCTATTGGCGCGGCGATCACCGCAATGCCATGCTTCAGCGTATATACGCCACAGCATGGGCCGATGACAAACAGCTCAAAGCTTATCTTCACCGGATTGAAGAAGCGGAAAAGCGCGATCACCGCCGCCTTGGCAAGCAAATGGAATTATTCCATTTTCAGGAAGAGGCTCAAGGGCAGGTGTTCTGGCATCCCCATGGCTGGACGCTCTATCGCACCATCACCAATTATATGCGCCGCCGTCTGGAAGACTGCGGATATCAGGAAATCAAGACACCGCTCTTGATGGACCGCAAGTTCTGGGAAGCCTCAGGGCATTGGGACAAATATCGCGAGAACATGTTCATTTCTTCCATTGATCAGGAAGAAAAAATTCTGGCCGTCAAACCGATGAATTGCCCCTGCCATGTTCAGGTGTTCAATCAGGGGCAAAAATCCTATCGCGATTTGCCTTTACGCCTGGCCGAATTTGGCTCCTGCCATCGCTATGAGCCATCCGGTGCGCTGCATGGCTTGATGCGGGTACGCGGTTTTGTTCAGGATGACGCGCATATTTTCTGCACGATTGATCAGATTACCGAAGAAGTGATCGGATTCATTGATCTACTTAAATCGGTTTATACTGACTTTGGCTTTGAAGACATCATGGTCCGCTTTGCCGACCGGCCGGAGCAACGTGTTGGTTCCGATGAGGTCTGGGACAAGGCCGAAGCGGCTTTGCGCAAGGCTGCTGAAGCATCGGGTATTGCGTTTGAATATAATCCTGGTGATGGTGCCTTTTATGGTCCCAAGCTGGATTTTGTTCTGCGTGATGCGATTGGCCGTGAATGGCAGACCGGCACCATCCAGTGTGACTTCAATCTGCCAGAACGCCTGGAAGCCAGCTATGTCGGCGATGACAATGACAAGCATCGTCCTGTGATGTTGCACCGGGCCGTGCTCGGTTCACTTGAGCGCTTTATCGGCATTTTGATTGAAAATTATGCCGGGAAGATGCCGCTTTGGTTGGCTCCGCGTCAGATCGTGATCGCCACGATCACTTCGGATGCTGACGATTATGCTGCCGAGGTTTGTGAGAAGATGAAAGCGGCAGGCTTGCGCGCTGAAACGGACTTCCGCAATGAGAAGATCAATTACAAGGTCCGGGAGCACTCCGTTGGCAAAGTGCCGGTTATTGCCGTGATTGGTCGACGCGAAACTGAAGAAGGTACGCTGGCTTTGCGTTTCCTGGGCGCTGAAGGTCGAAATCAGGAAGTCATGTCGGTTGATGATGCGATTGCGTCTTTGACAGCGGACGCAACAGCTCCGGACTTGAAGCAAGTTTAAGACGAGCAAGAATGAAAGCAGACCATATGGCTGGGGACGAAACGAGGATAGGCGTAACGGGTATTACCGTGTTCGTTTTGTCTTACTTGTTTGCGTCAGCCAGCGGTCTGCTGATTGCACCCTTGGTGGCTGTTGCCGGAATGGTGGTTTTTCCATTCCGCAAAGAGGAATGGGTGTTCGATCATATCCCCTGGCTGGTCGTTCCGGGGGGGCTCTTTTTAATTTGGGTTGGGTTGAGCTTTTTATGGTCCCCCTATGATAACCCGGAGCAATTACCCAAAACCCTGATCGGAATTCCCCTGTATGCCATATTTGCCATACGGGTTGGTCGCTTGCGCGGGGTTTGGAAGTCACGTGTTGAAACAGCGATCATGTTTTTCACCATCGCTTTGGGATTGGTCTTGCTCTCTGAGGCGATGACCGACGGAGCTGTGACCCGCAGTTTTAAAGTGACTGCTGAAGATGTGTCACAGATCGATCTGGATACGCTGCGAGTCTATGTCTACCGGAGTCTGGGTCATGCTGCCGTTCCCTTGATATTGTTGTCGGGTCCGGCGGCCATGATTGCCTGGCGTGAAGGAGGCCCGGTTATCGGCGGTATAATTTTGTTTCTAGCGGGTTATGTTGCCTTCAGTTTTGAAACTGAAGTCAATGCCGCGGCTTTTTTGTTGGCCTCTTTTGCGGCGGTTTTGGCTTATCTGTGGCCCAGAACCTTAACCTCCATTCTGTTCGGGTCGTTGGCCGGAGCTTTCATTGTCTTGCCTCTGGTCATGCCCGGCCTTGTTTCAGCCTTGCCTGAGGGGTTCAAGGAGGCCTTGCCGCTTTCATGGTTATGGCGTCTTGAAATCTGGGCGTTTGCCGGAGAATTGGTGCAGGAAAAACTCTGGTTCGGACACGGAATGGATGCTTCTCGTGTTCTTAATGGTGAAATGAATCTGGCAGGCTATAGTATCGAGCGATTACCCCATCACCCGCATAATGCGGCCTTGCAGGTTTGGCTTGAAACCGGGCTCGTGGGGTCGCTACTTCTGGCTTATACACTTGTGGCTATTGGCGGGCGCATCGCCATGTCTCCCCAACTTTCAAAATTGCAGGCCGTGGCCATTGCCTGGGTCTTGATTGTTTATGTGTCCTTGATCTTTTTTTCTTATGGTGTCTGGCAAGAGTGGCATCAGGGGGCTGTCGCACTTGCTGTAACCGCAGTCTTTTTCCTTGGGGCCAAACACCGTCATGCCTGACCCAAAACTCAGTGTCGTCACCGTGTCCTGGAATACCGGCCCGCATTTGATGGAGTGCGTCACGTCCGTTTTGTCTGCACCTGGTGTGGATGAACTGATCCTGGTCAGCCACGAAAACCCGCCTGCAACGATGACCACGCTTCGTGATTTGGCCAGTCAGAGTGATAAATTCACCCTGATTGATACCGGTACCAATCTTGGGTTTGCCAAGGGGTGCAATATTGGTGTTGATCAGGCCAGCCATGAGCTGGTTCTTTTCTTGAATCCTGATGCCGTTTTGATGCCGGGAGCGGCCAGTCGCCTGAAGGCGTCGGCGCAATCATTGACGCGTCGTCCCTGGATTATTGGAGCCAGAACGACCAATGCCGATGGAAGCGAACAACGCGGTGCGCGACGCGGCGAATTGACTCCGATGTCAGCCTTTATCGGCTTTTTGGGATTGCGACGGATTTTTCCGAACTTGCGCGATATCCACCGGGAAAACGAAGAGGCACCCGAAGCGATGTATCCGATCCCGACTGTTTCCGGGGCGGCGATGATGATGTTGCGGGATGATTACCTGAAAGTCGGCGGGTTTGATGAGCGCTATTTCCTCCACGTTGAGGACATTGATATTTGCCGCACTGTCCGGGAAAAGGGTGGGCAGGTCTGGTTTGAACCTCGGGCCAATATTCTCCATTATGGGCGGACCAGTCGCTCCAGCCCACTGAATGTGGAAACGCACAAGGCCGTCGGTTTTGTGAAGTATTTCTGGCGGTTCTACCCAGGGCCGCTGCAAAGATTGCTGACGGTGTTGTTGATCCCCTTGATCTATGGGGCGATCTGGTCGCGCCTGATTTGGTTATCAGTTTGCGGCTGGGTGAAGAATTTTTTCCGGCGAAGGAAAGTGCGGGCCCGTTATCGGCGCATACAAAACAAACAGACCGATAAATAAATCAGACTTTCGGAAACCCACCCGCCTTGGCGACGGCTGAAGCAATAGGGTGCTTCAACGCTACATCTTCCAACCATTTGGCGGTGGCGATCATCTTGTCCAGATCAAGACCGGTCTCAATCCCGGCGCGTTCCAGCATGTAGAGCACATCTTCTGTGGCCACATTACCGGTTGCGGCCGGTGCAAAGGGGCATCCACCAATCCCGCCGCAGGACGCGTCAATAATATCGACTCCGGCTTCTATGGCGGCAAAAATATTGGCCATGGCCGTGTTGCGGGTGTTGTGAAAATGCATCCGTAATTTCATCTCGCCGCTCTGGGCTTTGACGATGTCTATCGCCCGGCGCACCGCCCAGGGATCGGCCACGCCAATCGTGTCTCCTAGTGCAAATTCGACAGCACCGGCAGCGCGGGCGCGGGCGGCCAGATCGCCCAAAATAGCCGGGTTGACCTCGCCATCAAAGGGATCACCGAAGGCCACCGAAACGGTCACTGAAACGGGCACGCCCTCATCATGGGCCAATACGGCGATTTTATCGAACAGATCAGCGGTTTGTTCCGGCGTGGCGTTCTGGTTTTTCAAGCCAAAGCCGGGGGAGGCGACCATGACATAATTGATCTCATCGCACTTGGCATCAATCGCCCGGCGCATGCCGCGCTCGTTTAAAGCCAGACCGATATAGGTGACGTCCTTGTTGCGCGGTACGAGGTCCATGATCTCGGCGCTGTCGGCCATCGCCGGGACCAATTTCGGATTAACGAAACTGGCCGCTTCCATGCGTTTGACACCGGCGTCGATCAGCCGCTCAATAAATTCCAGCTTAATCTCGGTAGACAGCAAAACCGGGTCGTTTTGCAAACCGTCACGCGGCCCAACTTCGACGATTTCAATCTTGCGGGTCATTGGGGCGTGTCCTCGGAAATTGATTCATTTTCCGTGTCGTTCACTCGAACTATCACTCGTTCAAAGTTTTCGTCACCTCGTGGTAGACGCTGTACCTCTTCGGAATTAGCGGGTCGACAATAAGTGAAGAAAATTGTCAAAACTGTTTTATCCCCCCGAGAGTAATTAGTCCCAGAGGCCAGTGACTCATGGCATATACGCAATTCAGACAGACGTCCTTGCAGTGCTTGGATTGCGTAACTTCTTATGTATAAATCGGAATCGGGCAACATGGCCAGAAGTTCTTCACGGGATTTCTCAGGCCACCACTGTTGGGCATTCGCAATCCACTCTTCGATAGCTCCATCTGTCGCACCCATTCCCCACCAGTCCGTAGGTATTGCTTCAGTATCATGAAACAAAACTGCCTTTAGCCCAGCATCCCGAGATAAATCCAGCACGATCATGGTCGGTTCTTCGCGGCTCTCCGCAAAGGCCAGCACTTCCTCCGTGGTTCCCAAAACCGTGTCGCTGCCGAGCGAGAAGACAAGGCTCGGCTCGGTAAAGCTGGAAGCCGTGACAATGTCGTCGGGCGACATACCGGCAATGGTTTGCGAATAACTCCGCGCGGCCCGCACCTGATCGGCCAACCTGACCGCATAGGCATTGGGCAGCGCCACGCCGCGGGCAGCGATTTGCCAGCTCAAACCGGCCAGCAAGGTGATGACCAAAATCACAGCAATAGAGCGCGTGCGTTCCGCCACCAAAGCCGCACCGACCAGCGACGCGAACACTGCGACCGTGACAAACACCATGGCAGCGATCACAGGATCAAGGCCCAGCTCGAACCCGCCTTCAAATCCGGCGAGCGATAATCGCACTGCATCCCAGCTGGCATTGTCACCGTACATCACAAAGGCGACAGGCAGGATGATGGCAAAGACCAGACCGGCAACCGCGAACAATCCCCAACTGATCCAGCGTTGCCAAGGGGCGCTTCTGCTCAGCTCCACCAATCCCCAGCCGGCGATCAGGGCCAGAGCCGGATAGGCGGGCAATACATAATGCGGCAGTTTTGTGGGCAGGATTTCAAACACCAGCCAGGTCGGCACGGCCCAGGCGATTAAAAAGCGCGCTGAAAGGGCTGCATTGTCCTCAATCTGGCTTCTGACCGCGCCGATAATTTGCCCGATGCCCGGCAGCAAAAACAGGATCGCCGGAAAGAACATCAAGGGCAGAAGCATTAAATGATAGCCGACAGGCCCGCCGTGGCGTTCATGGCTGGAGACCAGTTTGGGTCCCAGATCATCACCCAGGGCTTCGCGCAGAAAACTGCCATCGGTGGCGATCTGGATTGAGATCAGCCACGGCATCACGATCAATACAGCCAAGATCGGGCCGGGCCAGAACAGAAGCGGTTTCAGCCAGCTGGCTTTGCGCTCCCAGATGATCAGGGTGATTATGGCCAGACCTGCGACCATCGGTGTGACAG
>Ga0316207_10004505_pt1 | contig 12079 bp, 15 predicted proteins | sample 6weekpyrite_MG_FD_204943 | JGI IMG/M metagenome (GOLD analysis project Ga0316207, IMG submission 204943) | Microbial mat bacterial communities from mineral coupon in-situ incubated in ocean water Damariscotta River, Maine, United States -... | ecosystem: Environmental > Aquatic > Marine >... | reverse complement strand
TGCCACCATTAAGTCGATTATAGTCATTAACATCGATCTCAAACTTTTCATTTAACGGAATCGTTTCAGCCTCAATACCGTAGAGTTTGCAATAGACCGGATAGAAGCTGTAGGTGATGTCTGGAAAAAGCAGCGGCCTGCCGTGTTGAAACAGTGCCTGAAAGGTGTGCGCCAGCACTTCATCGGAGCCGTTGCCGACAAAGACCTGCTCGGGCTTGAGCGTGTAATATTGCGCGATCGATCTAACCAGTCGTTCAGATGTCGGGTCGGAATAGAGGCGCAGCGAATTGCCGGTCTCAATCTCAATCGCAGTGATGACCTTTGGCGACGGCCCGTACGGATTTTCGTTTGTATTTAGCTTGATCAGGTTGCTGATCTTCGGCTGCTCACCCGGTACGTACGGAGTGAGTTGGTGAACGATGGGGCTCCAGAATTTGCTCATAGCGATGTTGGTTTTTCAGCGGCGAAGGCCGCATCAATAGCTCGTTGATAAAGGAGCGTCAAGTTTAGCAGATGTTAGATAGGTATATAATGATTGGCTCAAGGCTATCAGCTCAAGTCCCAAACAGGGAGATCGCCACACTGCGTTCGCGATGACAAGTCTGAGCCTGTCATTGCGAGGAGCTGAGCGACGAAGCAATCTCCCTGCTTGAGTACCGGAAGGATGGCGAATTACTTCGCCCCTTCACGCTTGAGGATCGACATATCGTAAGAGATCCGCTGCTGCTCAGTAAGCGCGTTGCGCATCTCTGTCAGGTGGTTATAGCGGTGCTTCATGACCTCGGCCTTGACTGCCATCAGCTCATCGATCTTTGCATGGATTGTTGATTGATCAGCGCCATCTTTCGCAGTCATCACATTGAGTTCTTTCTGTAGTAGCGCTGCCTTTGCCTTCAGCACCGAATGCTGGCCGCTGAGTTTGAGATGCATTTTATCGACGGCGATACGTTGCTCATCGCTGAGTGTCTTGGCCCAGTGCGGTGAGAAATGGTGCCCCTTCTTTTTTTTGTGCCCACCTTTATGTTTAGCTTTGTCCTGGCAGCTTTTGCCCATCTTGTCATGATGGCCTTTAGCATCTCCCTTATCGTGGTGCCCGCCGCCATGATGGTCATCCCCCGCAAGCGCTGGATTGGCAAAGGCAAAGATTGACGCCAGTAACAGTGATCCGAGTAGTTTTTGGTTCATCAGGTATTTCCTCCGTGTAATAGTTATGAAGATAGCCTATATGCCTGTGAATTTATACAATACATACCTCGGAAAATTAATTCACTACATAAGGTAAAAGTCGCTACATGGAAAAATTTGATCTGGAAGGACGTGAATATGTGGCGCTGTGCGACCTGATGAAGCTCGCCGGTCTGTGTCACAGCGGTGGTATGGCCAAGACCCTGATTGCCGATGGAAACGTCACCGTCGATGGCGAGGTGGAGCTGCGCAAACGCTGTAAGATTCGCCCCGGACAAATTGTGGAATTTGATGGACAGAAGGTTGTGGTAGAGTAAATGGTCTTATATTGAAGCAATTATTTAACCTTACTTTTTTCAGGGAGAGCGCGGTGAAATTTTTTAAGACAGTAGTGGTATGTGCAGCGGCATTGATCTCATTTAATGCATTGGCGAATGAAGCCGCAAGGACACCTTCGGCGGAAGGAGCGACAGTCTATATTGTCTCACCTGCCAATGGCGAAACCGTATCATCACCAGTAAAGGTTGTATTTGGCCTGAGTGGCATGGGTATCGCCCCTGCCGGTATTGAGAAAAAGAATACCGGCCATCACCATCTATTGGTGGATGGTAAAAAAATGCCCGCGATGGATAAGCGCATGGGTAAAGAGGTGAAGCACTTTGGTGGTGGCCAAACAGAAACAACGCTTGAACTGGCAGCCGGAAAACACACCCTGCAACTGATTCTGGGTGATAAAGGCCATGTACCACATCAGCCGCCGTTGGTCTCCGCAGTGGTAACGATTGTAGTAAAATAGATTCTTAACCGTTTCGAAGGCCGAGCAGCCTGTGGGTTGTTCGGCTTTTTTTGTTGCTGAAAGTGGATTTGAAGAATGAGTGAAGATGTTGAAGAGTTACGCGCCAAACTGATCGGCGAGACCGGCAAGCTGGAGTGGCCCGAGCTGGAGCGCCATTTTGCGCGTGGTGTGGTGGTGGCGGTGAATCCCGGTATCGACCTGATTGATGTTGCACTCAGTATCGCCAACGATGACAAAGCGGCGATGGAGAAATGGTTCGATGCCGGTACCGTACGCCGCGCAGAGACCGCAGATGCTGAGGCGTGGGTGAAGACCCAGCCGCTCTTCTGGGCGGTGGTGATTGCGCCGTGGGTGGTGATTCAGGAGATCGATGACTCTGCTGAGGCACCGGGGGGGCTGCACTGATTTAATCTTTACTACGTGATGCCGCGTTGCCAGACGCGTTGAGTCTGGCCGTTTTTTACTCCGTTTACGTCAAACCATTATCAATCAATGATAACTGGAGGCGTAAGATGAACAAGATCGAAATTTATGGTGTTGCGGCGAGTAGTTATGTGCAGACGGTGCGGCTGGTCTGTGGCGAGCTGGGACTGGCGTATGAGCTGCTACCGATAGAGTTTAAGCAGCCGTCACATAAGGCATTGCACCCTTTTCTGAAGATGCCGGCGATGCGTGCCACAATCAATGGGGGCGATGTTCAGCTCTTCGAGACACTGGGCATCGTCACCTATCTTTATGGTCAAAATGAGGATCAGCGGCTGGTGCCGGGAAAGCTGCTCAACCGCTGCCAGATGTATAGCTGGATTAGTGCTGCGATCGATTACTATTACCCGACGCTGGTTCGGGGGCCGCTTGCGGGGGCGATCGATATGGAGGCGTGCGGGTATCAGCTAAAGCTGCTCGATGAGCAGTTGTTGCAGACTCCGTATATTGCCGGGCCGGAGTTGAGCCTGGCAGATCTGTTTCTCTTTCCGATGGTATGCTTTATCGAGCGGCAGGCGCCGTGCGATGGGGAGCGGCCGTTCAAGGCGCTCGATGCGTGGCTCGCCGCATTGAAAGAACGCGAGGGTTTTGCGGAGGTGACCAATGTCGACTAAAACAGAAGCGGAGCTGGTGTCACTGGCAACGGGCGGCGACCGTGCCGCTTTTACCCAACTGGTCGAGCAGAGTGCTACACGACTGCGCGCGGTGATCAAGCGGATCGTCGGCCATCCAAACGATACCGAAGAGCTTTATCAGGACAGTTTGTTAAAAGCGTGGAATGGGCTGGCCAGTTTTCGCGGCGACGCGGTGTTTACCACGTGGCTCTGCGCGATCGGTGCGCGCACCGCGCTCGATTTTCTGCGAGCCAACAAGCCGTGGCGGGATCGCGCGCAGATCGCCTATGGCAATGAGTGCTCGAAAGATCCGGAGCTGGGGGCCGAGGTGCGCGAGACACTGGCGACTCCCGCGTTTACCTTTGACGTGCACGAGCACATCAACTACTGCTTCGGCTGTGTCGGGCGCTCGCTGCCAGCGGAACAGCAGGCGGTGCTGGTGCTGCGTGAGGTGATGTCGCTGTCGGCGCGCGAGGCCTCCGAAGCGCTGGGGCTGACCGAGTCGGTGGTCAAACATCAGCTAAGCGCCGCGCGCAAACAGATGAACACGGTATTCGAAAGCCTCTGTAGTCTGGTGAACAAAATGGGAGTCTGTTATCAGTGTAAGGGGCTGCGTATGGCGAGTGCCAATGGCGCGAATGATGGTATTGAGAAGGTCGGCTCGCTGGAGCAGCGTATCGATATCGTTCGCTCGGTCGGGCTGGCACCGAACGTGAGTCAAAAAATGCACGATATTTTCTGGCGTAGGACTGCGGAGCTAGAGGCTGTTGGGCGGGGGAGTTGTGAGGTTGAGACGAATTGTAGGAAGGATTGCAATTGAGTATTTTCTCAGATCAACGCTTTATGTAGCCCCGATGTGGCGAAGCGGAATCCGGGATGATTATGGCTATAGCTTTCCCAGAGCCTATGATATTTCATCTGGGCTATTAACTTAATATTGTCCAACGAAATTAACGCAGCGGCCGATAAAATCAATAGCTTATGGTGGAAATCGAGCTGGCTAAATCGAAAACGTCAACCGGGGTTGTTTATTCTGTTTACATTTTGTTATTTCTATTTTTTTTGGAATGAAATATGCTGCCATCAGCACGATGAACCTAGATTAATATAGAAAGGCTGAAAAAATATAAATGACTGAATGTGTTGAATATTGCGATAACTCAACAATAACGGAGGCATGGGCTGTTGTGCAGGGGGCTCCCGGAGAAATTCAGGATTCTGATGCTGGTGCATTAGAAAATATTGCTTCAAAGAAAATAGGTGGTTTTAAAAAGCAGCCTTCCTTGGTGTTTGTTGAGCGTTCCAAGGAACAAGATGAGCCAGTACCCGCGTTTTGGCATAAGCAACTTTCTTGGAATAATGATACATACCGCTCTCGTTTTGGGCACCGATATCTAAGTGTTCACTTCGTTAAGCAAGGGGAAAATAAATATGAGAAATTTGAGGAATCACTGGAGCCTCAAATAACAAACTGGTTGGATGCTTATAAAGAAACAGTAAGTGGGCAAAGAGAACATTATCCGATTGAAAAGATAATTTTTGGATATATCAATTTATTTAGATTTTCGGGCGATGATTTTGATTTATCCCAATACTTCAAAGTGAATTTCGGCACAGACGTGAGTTATGCTGAAAAGGGAATAGGGGGGCTGGAAATCACTTTTTCAGTGTCACAGCCAACACATGTAATGATTAATATTCGTGTTACTCCGGAATCACCAGTATCCGATGATGTAGTAGTGACTACTCGTGTCGAAGCGCATAAAGTTATTGAGGATGAATGTTCTTTCGAGAATGACGAAAAGATAATGGAAATAATTGGGGATATGAAAGAATCTGCCAAGTCGGTATTTTTTGATTTGGCTACAGATGAAACACATCAAATAATGGGGGCTAGGTATGCTCAAAGCACAACACAATAGCCAGAACCACGGCCTTTTCAGTTTTAACACTGAAAACCAGTCTGCTATAGAGATAGCTTCCGCTGCTTACAAAAAGGTTAATGGCTGGGAGCACGAACGCGCTTTTGTTGGTTTTCCTGCTGATGTGATGCTCGAAATTATCGATAGCATTAGAATTCCATTGGAGTCAAAAAAAATTGACGGTGAACCACTCTCTCACAGAGAGGAAAGCTATCTATCAATGATGGAATTTTTAACAGATGGGATTTTGAATTCCATAGCGCCCATACCAGAAGAGCCTATTGAAGTTAGAATGGCTCTATTGCACGCTAAAAGGATTGCACAGAGAGGTTAATGGCAAAATTACGATTTACCGATCCGCCAGAAAGTTTGGAGGGCAAGCGTTATTCTTTCTATCGTGATTGGCTAAATATAAATTTCTATGAGCAGTTATGCTCATACTGCCTATTGCAGTTTAAAGCATGTCTTGAGATAGAGCATTATGAACCGCAATCATATGCTCCTGAGCTTCGAGATGATCCAGCAAACCTCTTGCTCGGTTGCCCTAAATGTAATAATGGTAAACTCGACTACCATCCCGAGCACGGCTCCAGAAGACGGCTTCCGATATCAAAGGAAAATCGTGGCTTCAGCGTTATAGATATAAGAGAAGAAGATTTTTCCGATTTGTTTGAGTTGGAGATTGATGGAGAACTAAAAGCCAAACATAACAGCAATAGAGAACGGGTTAAATTCAATATTGTCGATCTTCTCAGGCTAAACGCACCAAGCCATAAAAAAATGAGAGCAAGGTGTATTAAATATGTTAATGCCTGCGAAGCGATTTTGTCTAAGGGGAGTATAGAAAAAGAAGATGAACAGCCCTTAAACGTATTGATTGAGTTGTGCGCTGAAAGACATCTATTTTACCGCGCATTTGATATCACGTTATCAGATGTCCTAACTACCTTAATTGATAAATATCTAGCTGAAAATAAACCACAATTAGTTACTTGAACGATCAAGCAAGTAGCTAGGGCTCAACTGAGTGGAATCCGGGAATTGCTAACCTTGAACCTCCCAGATTTCGCTTTACTGCATCCGGGCTGTGGGGAGTTTTGTTTGGTATTTTCTTGGTTAGCCCCCTCTTCTCAAGTAAAATACCCGGTTCCCCCGAATCCCGAGGGGGGTTAGGCGGCAAGCGAGTAACTAGATGTTTTATCAAGATCAATTCGATGTGATTGTGGTGGGTGGCGGCCATGCCGGTATCGAGGCGGCGCTGGCGGCTGCACGTATGGGCGTGAAGACGCTGCTGCTGACCCACAATATCGATACCCTTGGGCAGATGAGTTGTAATCCAGCGATTGGCGGCATCGGCAAGGGGCATCTGGTTAAAGAGGTCGATGCGCTGGGTGGTCTGATGGCGAAGGCGGCGGACAGGGCGGGAATTCAGTTTCGTACTTTGAATGCGCGTAAAGGGCCGGCGGTGCGAGCGACGCGTGCCCAGGCGGATCGTGTATTGTACCGTCAGGCGGTACGCCCTGCCCTCGAAAATCAGCCCAATCTCACGCTTTTTCAGCAGTCGGTGGATGATCTGATTGTCGAAAACGAATGTGTTATCGGCGTTGTTACCCAGATGGGGCTGCGCTTTCGCGCCCGCACGGTGGTACTCACCGTCGGTACATTTCTTGGTGGCCTGATCCACGTTGGGATGCAGAATTACCAGGGTGGCCGAGCGGGTGACCCGCCGTCTAATGCACTGTCGCGCCGCCTACGTGAATTGCCGTTCACTGTTGATCGCCTCAAAACGGGCACCCCGCCACGTCTCGACGGTCGTACCATCGATTACTCGCAGCTTACCGAGCAGCCGGGCGACACCCCGCTGCCGGTCTTTTCTTATATGGGCAAAGTGACCGATCACCCGCGCCAGATCTCGTGCCACATCACTCATACCAATGAAAAAACGCATGACATTATTCGCGCAGGTCTCGACCGTTCACCAATGTATGCCGGTGTGATCGAAGGTGTTGGCCCGCGTTACTGCCCTTCTATCGAAGATAAGATCATGCGCTTTGCCGATAAAAACTCGCACCAGATCTTTGTTGAACCGGAGGGATTGACCACGAATGAGGTCTACCCCAACGGTATCTCTACCAGTCTGCCGTTCGATGTGCAGATTGAGCTGGTGCGCTCGATGAAGGGGTTTGAGAGTGCCAATATCATCCGCCCCGGTTATGCGATTGAGTACGATTATTTTGATCCGCGCGAACTGAAACCGTCGCTGGAGACAAAACATATGGGCGGGCTCTTTTTTGCCGGACAGATCAACGGCACCACCGGTTATGAAGAGGCGGCGGCGCAGGGGTTGCTGGCTGGTTTGAATGCCGCGCTTCAGGCGCAGGAGAAAGCCGCGTGGTGTCCGCGCCGCGATGAGGCCTATCTCGGGGTGCTGGTTGATGACCTGATTACCCGTGGCACGCAGGAGCCCTACCGGATGTTTACCAGCCGCGCCGAATATCGCCTGTTGCTGCGCGAAGATAATGCGGATCTGCGATTGACCGAGCAGGGCCGCGCACTCGGTTTGATTGATGACGAACGCTGGGCTGCGTTCGAGGCGAAGCGCGAGGCGATCGAGAAAGAGCAGCAGCGACTGAGCGAAACCTGGGTGCGCCCGGGTCAGTTGGGTGATGAGGAGTCAGAAAATATCCTCGGTGGCCCGCTGACAAAAGAACAGAAATTGATCGATCTACTGCGTCGTCCGCAGGCGACTTACGAGTCCATCATGCAGCTTTCGTGTGCTAACCCCGTCGAAATCGATGCCGCTGTCGCCGAACAGGTTGAGGTGCAGGCGAAGTATGCCGGTTATATTGAGCGTCAGCTGGAAGAGATCGAACGACATCGTCGACACGAAGAGACTCAGTTACCGGAAGATATGCAGTATGAGCAGGTGAGCGGCCTCTCTATAGAAGTACAGCAGAAATTGACGGCGCAGCGTCCTGCCACCATTGGGCAGGCCGGGCGTGTGCCGGGCGTGACCCCGGCGGCGATTTCACTGTTGTTGGTTCATTTGAAAAAGCGGTCGGCGCTCGCCGGACAGCGGTCTGCTGGATGAGTATCGATAATGCAGTGCGCAGGCAGCAGACCGAGATGCTGCGAAATGGTATCGATGAGATGGGGTTGTCGATCACAGATGAGCAGCAGCAAAAGATGCTCGATTATCTGGGGTTGCTCGAAAAATGGAACAGGGCCTATAACCTGACGGCTGTACGCGATCCATTGCAGATGGTGACACGACACCTGCTCGACAGTCTTACCGTGGTGCCGTACATTAAGGGGTCTCGGATTCTGGATGTGGGAACCGGGCCGGGGCTGCCGGGGATACCGCTGGCGATTCTTTTTCCTGAAACCCAGTTTGTATTGCTGGATAGCAGTAGCAAAAAGACCCGCTTTATGACGCAGGCGATCGGTGCGTTGGGAATTGGCAATGTTGCAGTGCACAATGGCCGTGTCGAGGCGTATCTGATTGGAGCTGGGCCTGATGCGTTGTTTGATCAGATTGCATCACGCGCCTTTGCCGAGATTTCGCTGATGGTGACGTTCACCAGACATCTGCTTTCTCCTGAGGGTGAGTGGCTGGCGATGAAGGGGCAGTATCCTACGGCCGAGTTAGCCGTGCTTGAAGCGTTATGTGAGACATTCGAAGTGTCGACAGTGGCGGTGCCGGGCGATGATGCGGCGCGTCATATTGTGCAGTTGAAGCCAAAGATTGATTAACAGATCGTTCGTGGTGCAAATCGATTTAGGGAAAGGTTTATGAGCAGGATTATTGCGATTACCAATCAAAAAGGTGGTGTGGGTAAAACCACCACCACGGTTAATCTAGCGGCCTCATTAGTGGCGACCAAACGTCGGGTGCTGTTGATTGATCTCGATCCGCAGGGTAATGCGACGATGGGTAGCGGCGTCGATAAAAATTCGCTGGAGCGCACCTGTTGTGACGTATTGCTTGGCGAGGCGACGGCGAGTGATGTGATGATTTACCAGGAACATATTGGTTATACCCTGCTGCCATCGAATGGTGATTTGACTATGGCAGAGGTGTCATTGATTAATGTCGATGGCCGAGAGAGTCGTCTTGCCAGCGCACTGCGCACGGTTGAAGATCAGTTTGACTATATATTGATCGACTGCCCGCCAACCCTGAACATGTTGACAGTCAATGCGCTGGTGGCTGCCGAAGGGGTGATCATCCCGATGCAGTGTGAATATTATGCACTCGAAGGTCTGACCGCATTGATGGAGACGATTGAGCAGGTGCGCTCAACGGCGAATCCGCGCCTCTCGATTGAAGGGTTGCTGCGCACCATGTTTGATCCGCGCAATAACCTGTCGAATGAAGTGTCGGCGCAGTTGATCAACCATTTTGGCGACAAAGTTTATCGTACCGTGGTGCCTAGAAATGTACGACTGGCCGAGGCACCGAGTCACGGCCTGCCAGCGATTCAGTACGATAAGACCTCACGTGGTGCCCTCGCCTATCTGGCGCTGGCCGGTGAGATGTTGCGTCGTGAGTCCAAGTCAGCTGAGGTCGCGTAATATTTTTTAGTAGTAGTTTCAAAATATTAAGAATAATAATTTAGTTAACTATATTTTTAGAGAGTAATCGATGGCGACTAAAAAGCGCGGTTTAGGACGCGGGCTTGATGCACTGCTAGGTGGGGCCGCTCCAGTGCCGACCACCACCGAGGCAGCAGCCAGAACATCTGATCTGCGCCACCTGCCGGTCGATGTGATGCAGCGTGGTAAGTATCAGCCGCGTACCGATATGCGTACCGATTCGCTGGATGAGCTGGCGGCGTCGATTCGCGCGCAAGGCGTGGTGCAGCCGATTGTGGTGCGCCCTGTTTCTGAAAACAGATACGAGATCATCGCGGGTGAACGTCGCTGGCGCGCGGCGCAGATTGCGGGTCTGCACGAAGTGCCGGTGGTGGTGCGTGATGTACCAGATCAGACCGCGATGGCGATGGCGCTGATTGAAAATATTCAGCGCGAAGATCTTAATCCGATGGAAGAAGCGACTGCTCTGCAGCGTTTGATTTTAGAATTTGAGCTGACCCATCAGGAGGCTGCCGAAGCGGTGGGTCGCTCTCGCGTCGCGGTTTCAAATTTATTGCGTCTGTTTGATCTCTGCGATGAGGTGAAAAAGATGGTTGAGTCGGGTGATCTGGGAATGGGCCACGCACGCGCACTATTGGGCTTGCAGGGTAATGCGCAAATTGAAGCGGCACGACGCGTTGTTAATAAAGGGATGTCTGTGCGTGAAACCGAGCAACTGGTGCGTCATGCACAATCACCCGCCGTTAAGCCCAGGCCATCGACGCGTATTGAAGATGACCCCGACGTGCGTCGATTACAGGAGGATTTGTCAGAACGCCTTGGTGCGCAGGTTAAGTTTCAGCATTCAGCCAAAGGAAAGGGTAAGCTTGTGATACAGTACAACAGCCTTGATGAACTGGATGGGATTTTGGAACACATCAAGTAGAATTCGTTTAATACGGATCTAACCCTCTGATTTTATTTTTGATATACTAGCGCCCCGTTTTGGGAGCGGCTTGTTTTGTTTGGTTAATTAGCGCATGAGTAAAGAGAAAAGCCCCGGTCTTTTGCTGATTGGCGTTGGCACAATGCTGACCTCAATGACGGTGGTTGGCTTTGGACTCGGTTTATTCGTTGATTACTGGCTGGATAGTCAGCCATTGTTTATGCTAATATTCGGCGGCCTCGGTATAGTGGGTGGGATCATTAAGGTGCACGGACTGTTGAGCAAGCTCGGATGAATGATTCCGCAAGACCAGGTGAGTTGGCAGATAATGCCAGGAAAATCATCTTGTTGCAGCTTGGTATTGGCCTCGCGATAGCAGCTGGATTTTTCCTGAAAGATGGCTCATGGGGGGCGATTTCGGCATTTTATGGCGGATTAGTGAGCGTCGCATCGACCACGATGTTGAGCCGCGGCATTAATCGCGCAGGCCGAGCCGCTGAAAAAAGTGCTCAAACGAGCCAGGCGATTTTGTATTTAGGCGCAGTCGTACGATTTGTACTGGTACTGGCTCTGTTTGGAATAGGTTTAGGCGTGCTGAAATTAGCGGCGCTAGCGGTGATTATAGGATTTGTAGTCACGCAATTGGTGTTTGTGTTGATGGCTGGCCGACAGGGCCGCGAAGCACAGTAAACACTGAATAATAAGAATTTAGTAATAATTTTTGGAGAGAGCAGGTTTGAGCGGATCATCTGATGGCGGCGGGACAGTCGCGTATATTCAGCATCACCTGACCAACCTATGTGTTGGTGATTGTGATCCTGTCACACACAAGGCCGCGGGTTTTTGGGGCTTACATCTTGATACGGTGTTTTTTAGTGTCGTACTGGGTATCTTAATGATTGCAGTGAGTGCTCGTATGGGGCGCAATCTTGTTACCGGTACGCCGGGTGGCTTCCAGAATTTTGTCGAGATGATTATCGATTTTGTTAGTGGGCAGGTGAAAGATACCTTCCCTGGCCATAACCCAATCATTGCACCGCTGGCGCTGACGATTTTTGTCTGGGTGTGGCTGATGAACTTTATGGATCTGATTCCTGTTGATCTGCTGCCAATGATTGCATCGGGTGTTTTGGGTATTGAATACCTGAAAGTGGTACCGACCACCGATTTGAATACAACACTGGCGATGTCGCTGACTGTATTTGCGTTGATTGTTTACTATAATTTTAAGGTTAAAGGCGCAGCTGGTTACCTGAAGATGTTCCTGTTCCACCCTTTTGGTAAGTTTTTTGTGCCGGTGAACATTGTAATGTCTGTGATCGAAGAGCTAGCGAAGCCGCTAAGTCTTGCACTGCGACTATTTGGTAACCTGTTTGCGGGTGAGCTGGTATTCCTGCTGATTGCATTGATTGGTGGCACCATGGCGGTTGGCCTTGGCGCGTTGATCTGGTTTCCGCTGCAGGTGGTACTGGATCTTGGCTGGTTGATCTTCCATCTGCTGGTAATCACCCTGCAGGCCTTTATCTTTATGGTACTAACGATTGTTTATCTGGGCATG
>Ga0316207_10004504_pt1 | contig 12080 bp, 8 predicted proteins | sample 6weekpyrite_MG_FD_204943 | JGI IMG/M metagenome (GOLD analysis project Ga0316207, IMG submission 204943) | Microbial mat bacterial communities from mineral coupon in-situ incubated in ocean water Damariscotta River, Maine, United States -... | ecosystem: Environmental > Aquatic > Marine >... | reverse complement strand
CTTCATCTGAACCAACTTCTTCTTTCATAGATGTTATTGCTTCCTTCAACATTGCCTGATAAAGCTCAACACCTACCTCTTTTATGTTACCTGATTGTTCATCACCAAGAAGATTACCAAAACCTCTAATATCCATATCGTGACTAGCAAGCATAAAGCCGGCTCCCAGATTATCAAGTTTCTGCATTACTTCCAAACGCTTGGTTGCCTGTTTTGTTGGTATTCTCTTTGGTGGTAGAGTTAAATATGCGTATGCCCTTACCTTTGAACGGCCAACCCTACCTCTTATCTGATATAATTGAGCAAGACCATACATATCTGCCCTATGAATTATCATCGTATTAGCAGCAGATATATCAATTCCAGATTCAATAATGGTAGTACATAACAGCAAGTCATATACCCCATCGTCAAATGCAGTCATAATTTTATCAAGCTCTTCACCTTTCATTTGTCCATGTGCAATGACAATTTTAATTTCTGGAACAAGCTCTTTAAGTTTTCCATGCATTTCTTCAATATCTTTTATACGAGGACAAACAAAATATGTTCTACCTCCTCTATAATGCTCTCGTAAAATTGCATCTCTTATTATCATAGTATCAAAGGGCATAATATATGTTCTGATAGCCAGCCTATCAACAGGAGGCGTTGAAATAAGACTTAATTCTCTTATTCCCGACATAGATAATTGTAATGTTCTGGGAATAGGGGTTGCTGTTAAAGTAAGAATATGCGAGTTGGTCTGTAATTTTTTTAATTTTTCTTTTTGTGCTACACCAAATCTTTGCTCTTCATCAACAATCACTAAAGATAAGTTCTTGAATTTTACATCCTTGGAAAGCAGGGCATGAGTCCCTATAACTATGTCTATCATTCCTTCAGCAAGTAATTCTTTAGTTTCTTTAATTTCTTTTGCAGAAACTAGACGAGAAACTTGTCTAATTTCAACTCCCATACCTGCAAATCTTTTCGTAAATTCTTTATAATGTTGACGACATAATAATGTTGTCGGAGCAATGATAGCAACCTGACCTCTTGTATGAGATGGATGTTCTATATCCTCATTATCAACCTTATGAGCAACAATGAATGCGGCACGTAGAGCCACTTCTGTTTTACCAAAACCGACATCTCCACAAACTAGCCTATCCATAGGTTGACCTGATTGTAAATCTTCTATTACATCATTAATTGCATTTATTTGGTCTTCGGTCTCTGAATATGGGAACCTTGCACAAAATTCATCATATAAACCGCCAGATGCATAAAATACCCGTCCTTTTCGCTTTGCCCTTTTTGCTGCAACTTCAATAAGTTCTTCTGCTGCAATTTTTATTTTATTTCTTATTTTTGATGTTCTTTGCTGCCAAGCTACATTTCCTAATTTATCAAGTTGTGTAGTTTCTGCACTTCCACCATATCTTGATAAAATATCAATATTCTCAACAGGAACAAATAGCTTGTCACCCCCGTGATAGATTAACAATATGAAATCATGTAAAATAGATGAGACTTCTATTGTTTCCAACCCTTCAAATCTACCTATGCCATGCTGTTTATGTACAACAAGCTCTCCTTCAACCAAATGAGAGGCTTCATTTAGGAAATTCTCCGCTTTCTTCTGACGGTTTGTACTTGAGCGAAATATTTTCTCTCCAAGTATATCTTCTTCGCTAATAATCTTGATACCATCAACTTGATATCCCTTATCTATGTCAAGAACGATAAGACCTAATACATCTTTAGACTTAAGAACATTATTCTGGTTTTTCCAATCATCTATTATTTCAGTTCTGCAATCATACTCAGTAAGCATATTTTCTATTCTTGTTCGAGAGCCTTTACTCATACATGCTATAGCTGATTTTAATTTTATTTTCCCTTTACCAGCTTCGATTCTAGGTTTGCAATCATCAAGCATTAACTGTAAGGCAGTTTTTTCTAATTTTGTACCTTCCGAGAAATAATTTCTGCCCTGTTTAAAACCTGCACTAACTACATTATCTTTCTCTGGCATTTCGAATGGGTAAATTCTTAGATCTGATTTTGCTGATTGGATCATATCATTCCAACCATCTTCATTTATATATAAACTATCTGGTTGAATGGGAAAATATGTGGTTCCATATTTTGAGCCATTCTCAGCTTCTAATAATCTTGTTTCATAACTATCTTTTACTAGAGAATAGCGTTCGTTATATGCATCATTTACTAAATGTTCAAAAATAATTACTTTGTTATTTATATAGTCAGAAATAACACCCAAATCGTCATAAAATAAAGGTAACCAATGTTCCATACCAGCATATTTCCTACCCTCTGATATAGCTTCAAATAGAGGGTCATCTCTTGATACAGTTCCAAATAACTCTCTATATTTCTTTCTGAATGATGAAATTGTTTTCTCATTTAATATTACTTCGCTTGCCGGAACTATTTCAATAGAATCTATAGTATCGTTACTAATTTGTGTAACTGGATTAAATAACCGAATCGACTCCAATTCTATATCAAAGAAATCAAGCCTATATCCTATTTTTTCATCAGTCGGAACAATATCGATTATACTACCTCTAAGTGAGAATTCTCCATCTTCCGTAGCTGCTGCAGTGTTGTTATAACCATTCTCTATAAGGAATTTTACTAACTCATCACGTTCGAGCAGATCACCAATTTTTGCTGTAAACACACTATTGGTAAAATTACTTATAGGAACAACCTTTTGACATATTGCATTAACAGTCGTAAGCAATATAAATGGACTAGATGTTCCCTGTTTCTCCTTAGATTTCTCCAATATTTTCTTTAGAGTTTTTATTCTCTGACTTACTATATTCTGATGTGGAGAAACCCTATCATATGGAATACAATCCCAAGCAGGGAATGTTAGAATTTCTATATCTGGAAAAAAGCATTTTAACGTCTGTTCAAGTCTAATTAGTTTTGCATCATCCATTGCAATATAGATGATATTATCGTTACCAGATTCCATTATATTGGAAATAATAAAAGGCTCAGTACCTTCTGGAACAGAAGAAACAATTCCTGACTTAGTATTAATATAATTTTTTGGTAATTTCTTAAGGTTATTCACTATATGTTTATATTTCTTAAAATTGGATTATTTTGGTTTATTTGCTTCTGCAATATCAAACTCAAAAAGTCTTTGCATAATAATATTATTTTTTAAATTATCCGGTATTTCAGATATTCCGACAAGACAATTATAAATAAGCTTATCTTCTTCCTTTAACAATTCATCAAACATATCCAGCTCATCATCACTTAAATCATTAATATAATTTTTTGCAAAATGACCTACGATTCTGTCTGTTTCCTTACATCCCCTATACCAGCTTTGGTACAGGATTCGTTTTTTTTGTAATTCTCTATCTTTGCTCATAACCAGTTCTTTATTTTGTAACAGCTTTTTAAGCCTTTAAAAATAATTAATCAATATACAATATATAAGTTACATATTATAAATATGTTTAGATTTATTTTTTTACAGCATTTTGAATTATGGAACAGAATAATAGCATAGCAACTAAGGGATTTTATAAGTCTCCTATTGGATATCTTGAAATCAGAACATCAAATAATGTTTTAAATGAAATTATTTTTCTGGATTCTGAGAGTGAAGAAAATGTAAATATTACTGAAACGAACGATAATTTTCTGAATAAAGTATTTTCTCAACTTGATGAATATTTTTCAGGGAAAAGAAAAGAGTTTGATATTGAAGTTGCCGCAAATGGCACAGAATTCCAAAATAATGTATGGCAGAAACTAATAGAAATTCCCTATGGAGAAACAACCTCTTATATTGATATAGCAAAGAAAATTAATAACCCCAAGGCTTCCCGTGCTATAGGAAATGCTAATAACAAAAACCATATTCCTGTAATAATACCATGCCATAGGGTAATTGGTAAAAATGGCAAGATGGTTGGTTATGCAGGTGGTTTATCCAAAAAAGAATGGTTACTTAATCACGAACAAAGATTCTCCTTATAATTCATTAATATAATATAAAAACTAATTTTTAATAAAACGAGTATATGTATGAGCACTATTACAATAGCAAGTATTCTAGTATCATTAACCGCAGCATTTGCTTATATAAATTATAGATTTCTAAAGCTGCCCATGGCCATTGGTATAATGGCAGTATCATTAGTTTTTTCACTTTTTCTTATCTTGGTATCAAGCTTTGGAATTATAGATTTGAAAAACACGATGCAGCCACTGATAACTCAGATTGATTTCTCTGCAACTCTTATGAATGGCATGCTTAGTTTTCTTTTATTTGCCGGCGCATTACACGTTAACTTACAGGATCTGAAAGGACAAAGAAAAATAGTATCAATAATGGCTATAATTGGAACTATTTCTTCAACTGCAGTTGTTGGGACAGTTTGCTATTATCTATTTCCATTAATAGGATTTCATATACCCTTTATTTATTGCCTCCTTTTTGGCTCATTAATTTCACCAACAGATCCGGTTGCCGTAATGGCAATATTAAAAAAAGCAGGAGCGCCTAAATCCCTTGAAACGAAAGTAGTAGGGGAGTCGTTATTTAATGATGGTATAGCTGTTGTAATTTTTATCAGCCTATTAGGAGTTGCCTCCAGTGGGAATTTCTCAGCTTCTGAAACATCTATATTATTCCTAAAGGAAGCAATTGGAGGAGTAATTCTTGGTGCAGTACTTGGCTATATAGTGCACATAATGCTTGGCAGTATTGATAACTATACGGTAGAAATTTTACTTACACTCGCTTTAGTAATGGGCGGTTATGAGTTTGCACTTTATATCCATACTTCAGGACCTATTACAATGGTAATAGCGGGTCTTATAATAGGGAATCATGGAAGGACTTTCAGTATGTCTGAAAAAACTAAAGAGCATCTTGATGTTTTCTGGGAATTAGTTGATGAGTTCTTAAATGCAGTATTATTCATGCTAATTGGTATAGAATTACTAATTCTCCCTGCCAGTTCATATAGCATAACAGCAGGAATCATTATGATTCCTATATTATTATTTATCCGATATGTATCGGTAAGCATTCCTCTTTTCCTTCTTAGAAATAAGCATGATTTTAGCCCTATGGCTGATAAAATACTAACATGGGGAGGATTACGTGGAGGAATATCAGTAGCTCTTGTTCTTTCACTTCCTTCAGAATTGGGAGAAATAAGAGATAATTTACTTGTTGTAACTTATTGTATAGTAGTTTTCTCTATATTGGTTCAGGGCCTCACTATCGGCAAACTGATAAAATATTCTCAAAGAAATAGCTAATGGACGAGTCTTTCTATCTCTTATTAACAAGCTCTTTTAATAATCTATTTTGCTCTTTAGTAGATTTTGCCAACTCTTTAATAACTGCAATCATAATGTCTTGAGTATCATTACTTGATCCATCAAGTAAATCTACCTGTTTCTTTAGGAGCTCATTTGCCTTTTTCTGTTCTTCAACCAAATTGTTAAGCAGAGATACTTGCTTAATAAGATTTTCTCTTAGAACATCTTCTGAAGTTCCAATTTTTTCCCCTTTCTTTGTTCCAAATCTATATTTCTCTTCAAGGCGTACTGCATTTGCATCAAAAGATATAAACAGCATTACAGTTAATACTAATACATATATTGGTAGTGATTTGTAGATCATTATTGCTCCTCCTGAAAAATATATATGAAGAAAATATCTCATAACTGTCTCCATGATACAACCAAAAATAAAATATTCTATCCATGCGTGTAGTTATATATAAGATTGTTAGAGTAATTATACTTACTTCATTATCATGTAAACACATCAATACATAATCTTTCTAAATTATATGCAAAGCAATAGATTTAATCTTTTATTAATTATATTCCTATCTATGGTATTATTATTCACCATATATACATGGATGCTTAAGAATATTAGCGAAGAGATAAAAAACGAATCTACAAAAAGTATTCATACTTCTAAGAAAATATTGATTGAAGAGCTGATAAGCCTTGGAATAGACAAAATGCGTCCGCTTATTTTTGATATAGCACGTAATGAAACGGCCATGGAAGCATTTAATAATAATGATACAAAAATGCTTAAAGAAAAGCTAATGCCGACATATATAAGGTTAAGCACAATTGGTACTACAGAGTCAATACAACTATTTGATAGTACTAATAAATTGGCGTTCTCAGCACCTAACATACTAGATAATCGGGCCTCTGTTTTGGTAAAGAAAGCAAGGATTTTTAAGAAAATCTTTGCCAGCCCATTCTTTGATAGTGAAAATAAGTTGGCCTTAGGAATAGCATTCCCCCTATATGAAGGAAACTCATTTTCTGGTACGGTTATACTAACAAAACATTTTGACTATATTCTAGAACATTTTAATAATCATGATAATTCTACATCAACCATAATTAGTAATGATGATTACCTTAACAGAAATTTACCGGATATTTGGAAAGGCTTTAGAATGCCAGATTTATATAAGGATGGGCATACGGTTGAAAAAATAGGAGAAAAATATTTTAGAATTTTTGCTATACCTATTTTTGGATCAGAAGATAAAGTAATTGCATATATACTAAATTCAAAAGATTTCACCAAAGAGTATAAAAAAATACAATCTAAATTAGATTATTTTACAATGATACTATTGGTATCATCAGTTTTTATAATTTCGTTCATTTATCTTTATGCTCTAAAATACTCAAAAATTATTTATAAGAATAAAGAAAAACATTAAATATATTTTAGAAATATGCTGTTATTTTATCTATAGCACTCTGCATTGATATTTCTTCTTTTTCTCCAGTTCTACGATATTTAATTTCTACATTACCATTTTTAGCAGCACGAGGTCCAATAGCAATTTGCCAAGGCAACCCTATAATCTCCATTGAGGCAAATTTAGAGCCTGCAGATTCTTTTCTATCATCATACAGAACATCAATATTATGTGATTCTAATTTAGAGTATATCTCCTCACACATTGAGCTACATAGTTCATCTTCAATTTTGAGATTAATAATTCCAACTTTAAAAGGAGCAATATTATCTGGCCATATAATGCCTTTATCATCATGATTAGCTTCGATAATAGCACCTATTATTCTGGATACCCCAATTCCATAACATCCCATTTTAGGGTTAATATTCTTTCCTTCTTTATTCTGAACTGTAACATTCATTGCCTTGCTATATTTATCTCCAAGATAGAAAATATGACCGACCTCTATACCTCTAGCTGTTTTTACATTTGAAGGAGATTTATCTGCTTCATGCATTTCATCAGCAGCTGAATATAATGATTTTAACTTATCTATATCAATTTTTTCATCAGAAATAAGATTCTCAAATTCAGGATCATAAAAAATTTCACTTTCTCCTGTTGAAGCAATTACTTGAAATTCATGACTCATATCGCCACCGATAGATCCCGTTTCAGCCTTAAAAGGAATAACGTTTAACCCTAGTCTTTTAAAAATAGAAAAATATGTTTCATACATAAGATCATATGACTTGATAGCAGTTTCTTCATCTAAATCAAAACTATACGCATCTTTCATATAAAATTCCCGACCACGCATAATTCCAAAACGAGGACGTATCTCATCTCTAAATTTCCACTGCATGTGATATAAATTAAGCGGTAGCTCCTTATAACTTTTTACAGAATTCCTGAATAAATCTGTTATTACCTCTTCATTAGTTGGTCCGTATATTAGTTCGTTATCATGACGGTCTTTCACTTTAAGAGTTTCCTTTCCATAATCACCTCTACCAGATTCTTGCCATAATTTTGCAGGCTGCATAGTCGGCATTAATAACTCCAATGCACCAGATTTATCCATTTCCTCTCTAACTATATTTTCAATATTCTTTAATACTCTTAAACCAAGTGGTAACCAATTATATATGCCACTTGAAAGTTGACGTATCATACCAGCTCTAAGCATATATTGATGTGAGATAATCTTTGCCTCAGCAGGAGTTTCTTTTAGCACTGGTAACAAATATTTGGAAAGACGCATAACTGACCTATTAAATTGTTTTTTTAGTAGTTTTATGGTATATTTAAATAGTATTGTCGAGAGGATTTTTGGATTGAATAACAAATTTTGGTGCAGACAATGAAACAATATAAATATAAAGATTCTTCTGGTTTTACATTTCTTGAAATGACTGCAGTATTATTTATTATAGCTTTTATTATAGGTGGTGTTGTCAGTTCCTCACATCTTATAAGACAAGCAAGACTCACCTCTATAATTAAAGAAGCAAATGAGTGGAAAAATATTTATGGATCTTTTAAAACAAGATATAATGCAATCCCTGGAGATATGCCCGATGCATATTCATATTGGAGTTCTAAGTCCACTTGTACAAATAATGATATAAATATAGCCAGCTCAGGCTGCAATGGTAATGGCAATAAGCAAATTGGCGGTGCTACAAAATATGAGAATGTTTTGGCATGGCAACATCTTTATTTTTCTGGAGCTCTTGAATTTGACTATATGGGAATAGTTGATGGTTCAGATAAGGCTGTTGTAGGTGATCTTGATCGTAACGTACCAATATCAAAAATCAAAGGAGGGACATGGTGGATGGATTATATTACCTTATATGGTATTTCATCAAATACTCTTACATTTGCCAGACTTTCAAATGGAAAGGTAGATCACGGTATATTAAAGCCCAATGAAGCTGAATTAATAGATATTAAAGCAGATGACGGTAATGCCGATACAGGGGAAATAATCTCAATAGATGGCTTGAATATGCCAGTCGGCAGCGATTGCGTTGATGGTACATCTGGTCTAAAACCTGCTTCCTACGTAATTAATGACAAAGATTTTACTTGTCAGATTATGTTTTTATTAAAAGAATAGACTCAGAATAATTTCTATATTCCAGAAAATATAATTTCTTTCTGCATAAATTTCTCTTGGCAAGACTCAATTATTTATGCAATAACGCTTATGGTAATTTTTTTTATAAGAAGCATATTTAAAAAGAGGCTCTAAAAAATGACAAATGTTGTAGTTGTTGGTTCGCAATGGGGTGATGAGGGAAAAGGGAAAATAGTTGACTGGTTATCTGAAACTGCTGATGTAGTTGTAAGATTCCAAGGAGGTCATAATGCAGGGCATACTCTGGTTATTGATGGCAATGTTTATAAATTAAGTTTACTACCTTCCGGAATAGTAAGAAAAAATAAATTATCAATAATAGGTAATGGCGTTGTTATTGATCCAAAGGCGCTATTACAAGAAATTGATAATATAACTAATCAGGGAGTTGATGTTACTCCTTCAAACCTTATGATTGCTGAGAATGCTCCTTTAATTCTTCCTCTACACCAACAAATAGATAAAGCCGCTGAATCCAGCAGAGGGTCTGATAAGATCGGAACAACTGGTAGAGGTATTGGCCCTGCATATGAAGATAAAGTTGCAAGAAGAGCCATAAGAATGTGTGATATAGAAGATAAAGAAATTCTTAAGTCACGTATTGATAATTTGGTATTTCATCATAATGCACTTCGTCGTGGTTTTGGATTTGAAGAAATTAATGCATCAGATGTTGAAGAATATATTTTATCTTTTGCGGAGCGACTTAAGCCTTTCGTAAAACCTGTATGGATGATTCTTGATGAAATGGCAAAAGCCGGAAAACGTATTCTGTTTGAAGGGGCACAAGGAGTAATGCTTGATATCGATCACGGAACCTACCCTTTTGTTACATCTTCAAACACTGTTTCTGGAAGTACATTTGCTGGTTGTGGATTTGGAGTAGGTCATGTCGGAAATGTTCTGGGTATAACTAAAGCATATACTACAAGAGTAGGTAGCGGTCCTTTTCCTACAGAACAGAATAACGAAATTGGTAAAACACTTGGTGAACGGGGACATGAATTTGGAACAGTAACAGGAAGAGAGCGTAGATGTGGTTGGTTTGATGCGGTTTTAGTCAAGCAATCTGTTAAAATATCAGGTATTACATGTATAGCACTTACTAAGCTTGATGTTCTGGATGGACTGGAAAAAATCAAGATATGTATAGGTTATAAATATAATGGAAAGATATATGATTACCTACCTTCTTCCATTACTGTACAGGCCAATGTTGAACCTATCTATGAGGAGCTTGATGGTTGGTCAGAAGAAACACTTGGTGCAAGGAGCTTTAAAGATTTACCTGCAAATGCCGTAAAATATATAAGACGTATTGAAGAACTTATTGAAACACAGGTTGCTACAGTTTCTACAAGCCCTGAAAGAGAAGATACTATTTTAGTAAAGGATCCTTTTAGCTATTAATTTCTGGAAAACAATATTTTTATAAAGCATTATCGTAGCTTATAAACAACTATTTTATAACGAAGAATATTAATCTTATTTTCTTTATATAAATTAAGCATAGTGACGTTGATTTTAGTATGATATTTGTTAGATTAGTTAATATAACAAATATCTGCTATGTATTATGTCTAATAAAAATGATCAGACTTCACCAAATTCTTCTATATATAAAAATGCAAAAACAGGTAATGTTGTTATCCCGACTCTGGACAAAGCAAAATATCCAATAAATTTTTCCAGTAAACTTGAAGATTTCTCTACGGACCAAGCTGATGCATTTGATATAAACTCAAATTGCTATGCTTTAATATACAAGAATAGCTTTGCACCTCCACTAGAATTAATTTCGTATCTAAATGAAAATGATTCTCCTAATGTTCAAGAAATTCTATCTTTTGGAAAGACAACACCATCTAATACTGGAGAAGAACGTTTCTCGGTAATATTAAAGAAAATATCTGGAATTAAACTTTCTGAAATTTTGGAAAAGAACGGACAACTTTCTGAAAGCCAAATAAATGATTTAAATATTCCTAATCAATTATTTAACGCGATTAATTTTTTATATAGTGAAAACTTTATTCATGGATCTCTAAATATTGAAACTATATTCTTTGATACAAATATTAATAAACTAACTGTCATGGCTCCTGTATCACATTATACAAGTTTTCTACAATTACCTGAATTCCTACCACTTAATAGCCTTCTTTCTCATCCCGCAGCTAGGTCAAACAATAATCTTAATGTGGATCTTGTAGGTTTTGCTATAACAATTTTATCTCTATTAGCAGGAGCAAGACCATATAACAAGGCTATGACCAGTGAATTAATTTCTAGTATACGGTTAGAAAATGGAACATTGGAAAGTACGGTAACTTTTGCAAAAAATATTAAAAATTTTAACTATAGTTCAAAAATTGACCATTTATTTAAAGGTCTGCTCACTGATTGTGTTAAAACATCATGGGGAATAGAAGAATTGGAAAAATGGATAAAGAATATTGAAAATAATAGTACCATTATTAGCCTGCACAAAGAATCATTATATGCCTTTAGATTTAATGATTCAGAACATGTAAGCAGAAAAACACTAGCACATGATATTTTTAATAATTGGAATGAAGCAAGAAAATCATTAAAATTAAATGAACTATCAAGATGGGTTTCTCTTTCACTTAAGAACCCTGATATGGCAGAAAAAATCACTGAATTATCCTCTACCAAGATAGAAAATATGACTCTTACTGATGAACAAATAGTCAGAGTTATTTCAGTGATTGATCCAGATGGTCCTCTTAGATATAAAGATATCAGTATAACAATTGAGGGGATGCCAACATTTGTATCTTATTGTTATATAAATGGAGAAAGGGATAAATTACAGCAAATAGCATCTATCATTAATGATGGTATTATAACACATTGGGAAAACCAACAAGGTGACATTTATCATAAAGAAAAACTAAAGATAAGTAATTACTATGACAATACCAAAACAAGACTATATCTAAAAAAGAAATCTTTAGGATTTGGAATGGAAAGAGTTTTATATGATCTTAACCCTACCCTACCTTGTCAAAGCGAACTACTAACAAATTTTTTTAATATATCTGTTAGAGATATTTTATTATCTATGGATAAAAAATCATTGTCATATGATCTTGATGAAGAAGAAGTTGGTGATTTAATGGACA
>Ga0316207_10004503_pt1 | contig 12080 bp, 14 predicted proteins | sample 6weekpyrite_MG_FD_204943 | JGI IMG/M metagenome (GOLD analysis project Ga0316207, IMG submission 204943) | Microbial mat bacterial communities from mineral coupon in-situ incubated in ocean water Damariscotta River, Maine, United States -... | ecosystem: Environmental > Aquatic > Marine >... | reverse complement strand
AATAACGTCTAATTCATTCAATGCCACCTTGTAGTAACATTGAATGTACGATTATGCCAGAGGATTCAGATTGCTGATTAACATCTTAAATTGATACGGGCGCTTTAATGTGAGGGTGGCTCTCATATAATGTTAGTAGGGTCAAATTTGCGTATTTTCGTTTCATGTAGAAGCACCTCATCTCCTGATTTTTTAATGGGTCCCAAGACATTATTGGCCAGTTTTATAATGACATGATATATCAAAACTTCCTGATATTGAAAACATACCTTTCTTGTCTACCCACGTACATCATCAGTCTTAAAAACTCTGTTTTTATACCAAATATTTCATTGCAATAAAGTGATTACCCAGCATAATGATATAACTACTTTACGTCTTTATTAAAAGTTTGTACGGTTAATTTTCGCCTTTCCGCCATGGTTAATTTTGAAGTAACTGGTTAGTCAACTCACCAGTATTAATGTGAGTACTTATTACCAACCCAGCAGCTTGAATAATTCCGTCACTTTAATCTTGTTCCACCTCGACGCTCACGTTAAGAGTCCAACTAACGAAAAGCCTGCGCCAGTTCTGATGCAACAACAGATGCTCACAATACAAGTAATGTTCTGGAGTTTCTTCCGCAATTAATGCTTAAATTGATACCCAATATGGAAGGCTACCTTCAATCATAAACCATGCTATTACGTAGAGGAAATTGCGCCCAAATACAGTCATGTCTTGGGGGTTTAAAAACACAGAATCAGGTATTTTTTAGCGTCGCTGTTGGTAACACTTGTGCATCACTCGTGGTTAAACCACTTGCTTGTTGTATTCATATAATTTTGTTAAAAACCAAAAATGAGGCTAGCCACCACATAACTATCACGCTTTTCCTTTCCTATAGGAACACGATTATTGTAAATTGATTTATAACTCATTTTCATCGCTAGACGAGAATTAACGTTAACGCGTAATGACGTGATCGACCGCGTTACCGTACTGTCATCACCTAATTCTGTATTGATATCTTGCTTGAAAGCACTGTTCTCGCTGATAGGCCAGATTAGCCTTACACCTAACCTGATAATACCTTCATCATTATTACTCATATCGCTTTGTTCTGTTTGGCGCGCACCCAGACCTGCTTCAACATCAAATGTAAATGATTCACTGTCAACCAGGTCTCGGCCCAATCCAAATACTTCTGTCTGGCGTTGTTGGTAACCCGCAAAGTCATCTTTTTCATAAAGCAAGTCTCCAAAGAGAAAATACTGCCTGCCAAAATAATAAGTGCTTCGCCATAAAGCATTGCGTTGATTTGCGATGGTCTCACCCAGATCTTTTGAACGCAGTGCAGATAATGTTAGCGCATGCCTCCAAGCTGAACCCCTGTAATCCAGACTAATCGTGCTATTCATTGATTCGGTATCTGTGTTGCCGGATGTACTCATCCAGCCCAATTCAACTTCACCCTGAAATAACCCTTCTTGAGCAAACGCGTTATTAAAGATAAAAAAGCTTGTTATACAAGCTGATAAAAGGGTACTTCTCAAAAGCTATTCCTTCCTACCATGAACCACCGCCAGTTCCGGCTCCACCGCCAGCACCCTCGTTAAAATCATTCCCGCTGGGCGCACCGAACCCTCTACCCATATCATCTTGCATATTTTCATGCATTTCTTCTTTGAACTGTTCCTGCATTTCTTCTTTGAACTGTTCCTGCATTTCTTCTTTGAACTGTTCCTGCATTTCCTGATGAAGCTCATCAACATCACGTCCCTGCTGCAATCCTTGAATGAAATTCTCGTGCATGGAAGAGAGCTCTTTAAGACCTGCACCTGACTGAACAGCTTTCCCCAATGTTGACATTACAGCTTTGCGATCTGCACCCAATATAGTCCATTCCGTGGCCATCGCCGTAACCTGGACCATTTGTTTAAGATTCAATGGTGAATCACCCAATATTTTCTCAAGTTGAATGCTAGTAAACCCCTGACGTCGCGCCACTTCCAGATTTGCGATAGCGGTGTTGAAAAGCTCCGGCTGATTACGAACTTCAGCCCGGGGTACATGCTCTTCAACGAGCTGCTTACCCCATTTCAGTTCTTTACTTAAAACATCAAGTGCTTTGCCAATGCGAGCGGGCGGAATGCCTTTTGCCAGACCTTGCTGGATCCGATTAACAATCAGAGTAATGGGTAAGTTGCGTTGATGTGCTTGCGTCACACGCTTTGTCATGTGTGATAATGCCTGCGGTGTCATCTTGCGTTTCTGTGCCTGTTCAATAAGTGAATCGGCACGTTCACTGGACACAGAGGCAGCAGTAAGCGCCTGCCTGACTTGTTGCCATTTTTCAGTGTTATTTGCTGCTTGGATCGCACTGCTGCTACCCAACAGCATTATCAATATTGCCATCATATTATATGCTTTAAATTGCATGGCTTCTTACCCCTGTCACTTGTTTACGAGAACCCACTATTATCACGGCGTTTTTGCCCCCAAAACCATCATCTTGATAATGGAGGGCTTTGGGGTCTGCAATCCAGCGTTCTCCATCTACTACAAACATGTATTCATAGCGACCCGATTCAAGTGGAACCTCGACACTCCATAAGCCATTGGCATTTTTTTCTAACTTATACTCGGCTTGCCACTCACTAAAGCTTCCTGATAAGGCCACTTGTTGTGCCCCTGCAAGTTGCAACTGGAAGCTTACTTTCGCTACTGTTGGCTCATTTAAGACATTTTCGGTGTTACCCGAAAACGTGAAGACACTCACCACCATTACCAACGCCAAAGTAGCTGGCATCATCGTTGTCGCGATGTTCCACTGCATTTGATGGGGCCGGAACAAAAACCGTCTTAACTGGACATGCCAGGGCAAATGAGACGTATTGATTTTTGCCATGACTTTGTCACAAAATTCAGAAGAAGCTGGGGGTAATGCTTCGGGCTGCACCAGGTATTGCTCCAGCCATTCCGGATTATTTTCTATCATGTGTTCTGTTTGATTACCCATGACTCACCTCTATCTCCATACCCATTAAAGCCGTTTTCAAATTTTCACGTGCCCTGAAACTACGGACTTTGGCTGTTTTGGCCGAACATCCCAGTATTTGCCCAATCAGCTCATAAGGATAACCACACAAATACTTAAATGTCACAATTTCCCGATCCTCAGACTTCAATTTACTCATCGCCTCATTAATCAAATGCTTGCGTTGTAACTCATCTAATTCTCGCTCAGGGGAATCAGCCGACTCATGCTGACTCAAAACTGTTTCGTATAGCTCTGTTTCAGGCCACTTTCTGCGCATATAATCTCGGCATTTATTCAGCGCTATCTGGCATACCCAAGTTGAAAATTTGGCATTACCCTTAAACTGGTGTAACCGCTCAAAAGCTGTCACAAAACTCTGTTGCGCTAACTCCTCTGCCAGTACTGAATCTTTTATCATATTCATTATCATTCCCCGCACCATTCGCTCACTACGTTCCATCAATGGCCGAAATGCATTCGCGTGACCCGCCAAACACTCTCTGACCCATTCCATCTCTGTCTCATTTGAGGACAACCCGCTCGTCTGCATATCAACCTAATGTGTGGTGCATATACAAATCAGACGTAAGATCATGAGAAAGGTTACAATAAAAATTAGCGCACGATAATGACATTGTTCCGTCCACCAAAACCATCGGCTACACTAGAAATTAGCGGGTTAATTTGCCATTTGCCGTCAATCAGAAAAATATATTCAACCCTTCCTTTGGGAACATCCAATTTGATATCCCACAAACCTGTGCGACCGCGCACCAAGGTATGCTTTTTTTGCCAATTGTCGAAGCTCCCATAGATACTCACAGATTTTGCCTCGTGATCCCGAAAAGCAACTGTTAATGGCTGTGCTATGACAGGTACGGACGATATGAGTACACCTGAAAACATTAAAATGACTGAAATCATGTTTCGAAAGGGTTTCATTCTCTGTTCCTCTTTATACAGTGCTTATACGCATAGACTATACCTCGCAGTATCATTGACATACAAACTTCATCGTATATTCGTGGCAAATCCAATTTATCTGCTGATATTCCATTGATTTAATTCATATAAACTCAAAATAAACACTTCCTATTCAATATCGACTTCATGTCAATTTTCTTTAGTTTTACAGGGGAACAAAACAGGCTTGACGGTAGCATACAGCCGGAGACTGGAGCAGGATGAAGACATCCACACATTCTGGATCCAGTTGTTTACCACGTTGTACCTGCAAATACTCAAGGGCGACATGCTTTTCCCAGGCCGGTTTATATGGTCGCTCTGAAATCAGTGCATCAAAGACATCAACAACCGCCACAATGCGGGCCGCTAATGGAATCTGTTTTGCTTTAAGCCCAAATGTGTAACCGTGGCCATCAAAATGCTCATGGTGTCTCAGGGCAATTTCGGCTGCAGTCTGTAAATAAGCATAGGGACTACCATTTGAGGATTTTATGTCCGATAAGAGTATGATTCTGCATAATCTCCTTTTCTTTTGAGGTCAGTTTTGTGGGTTTATTAAGAATATGATCGAGCACGCCAATTTTACCAATATCATGCATAGGGGCAGCATGCCGCAACACATCACAATATCCGGCTTTCATTCCCAGCTCATGCGCTATGGCCGCACTAACTTCACCAAAGCGGCTTAAATGCTCACCTGTATTTTTGTCTTTGTACTGTCTGGCCAGAGCCAGACGGCTCAATATCTCTTTTTCGCATTCGATATTACCATAAGTTACTGTATTTTCGCCTTTTAAGGGAACTTGAATTTGCCGCAGTTCCTGAATGATCTTTTGTTGTTGTCGCAAGGTTAATAACAAACGCAATTTGATCTTCCATTCATAAGAATTCATGTCTGACTTCATAAAGTCATCTACACAGTCCAGGGTTTGCCGGGAAGGTTGAGGACTACCCGACATAATCAACAATCCAATTAGCGCCTTATACAGTTGAGGAACACAATGTAACCACTGTAAAAATTCACTAGTACTAACATCAGGAAGCTGACTATCTATCAGGACAATATCAGGTTCTATATTGGCAACGCCTTCTAATGCACGAAAAGGATCGTTAACACTATGAATAGTAACGCTTGATTCAAGTTCATGTAATACATGTGACAACTTTTTGGCAATACTCGCATTGGTGCTGACTATAAGAACAAACATAGAGATCTCCCTTAAAGTTTCGGCTGTTTATTAGTCTTTAAGTTTTGCGCCGGACACCACACAAAAATATGATATCGATAATTAAATAAGACGAAGAAATACTTGGAAGGTTACAGTTTTTGTTTATGTTAATGACCAAACAGAGCGAGGTGATTTCAATGAAATAAAAAGAAGACACAAGCCCCCTGAGGGATCCCCACGAAATTTAACGTTACCTGTCATTGCGAGGAAATACTTACAAACAAGCGTTTTTTTAGTGTTGACACGGCAATCTCAAGTTTATAACGCATCATCATGAGATTGCCGCAGTCATTTTATGACTTCGCAATGATGGGATTTTACTCTAGTATTAATGCTTATTTTTCTAGACTGTTATTTTTTATCCGTTTTATTAGAAAATTCGTGGGGGGGTCGTCAGCACTCGCCCTCATCAAACAAAGGCGCGTAATCATACATCTATCTGCGCTCGTCCATGAGCCCAATAGAAAAAACAGAGGAGATATCTAAAACGTCAAGCCCATACCAACACTGTATATGTTGCTGTCATAATCCGTACCATCATTGGCACTGTTACTCAATAGAGCTGCCGAGGCACGTAGATACAAACTCTTGTTAAATTGCTGTACCAGACCCAGGCTCAGTTGCTTGCCAGTGCGTTTATCAGCCTGTGTAACATCATAAATACGGCGAGTCCAGGAAGCGCCCAGATTTATCACTGTCTTTGAAGTAAGTTTCATGTTCACTGAACCACTTACACCGTAACCATTATAAACACCGGAATTTGCTTCTGCTTCACCATGTTCAAGTAATAGCCCCTCACGAAACCATACTCGTTTGCTCTTTTTCTGTTTGAAGCTCGCACTGAGAGAATACACCTCACCATCCCTGCGACTGTCATCAAAGCGCTTGGCGCGGACACCGAAGGTTGTAGTGACCGAATTGCGTTTACTGAATTTGTAGAACTGACCGGCACTGATGCCATAGACAGTATTATCAAGCTGGCTGGCTTTATCAAAACTGTTCACCTGAACCTTGCCTTTAATGATAAATGCAGAGCGTTTGTCGGCACTCGGTTTGAAATGCCCCAGATAAACCGTTGTAGAGGCAATATTCTCTTCCAGTTTGGCTGTACTGCCAGTGGCACCATTAAAATTATCGTTTGTGGTATAACCGTATTCAACACCACCAAAGGTGTCAGCCATGACTTGCGTCGCCCCAAGCGTCATCACCAGAACAACCAGTAATAGTTTATTATTCATTGTAAACCTCTTTTACATTAAAATATGAATCTATATCCGCCCTAAAACGACGGGCTTGGATACGAACTTGGTGTGCTGTCAGCTGTGGGGAAACCATCCATGCCAGTGCTATTTCCGGTCGTTCCACCAAAATCTTCCTGCATACTTCCCCAGTTCATAGCTTCGTTTGCCTGGGAAAACTCACCCGTTAATGGTGAGGCGATCTCTGCACGAATATCCTGTGCTGCTGTATCTTCATTCTGCGCCTGTTTGCGCGGCGCATCAGCCGCCATCAGGGCATGGCTGCCAGCTAGCATCAATATTGCCAACGACATTGATTTAACAATTCTTGAGTTATACATAATATTTGCTCCTTAATAAATTTATCCGGAATTTGAATATCCATCATACTTACTCAATCGACATGTTTAACTTAACGACGAGTCCTTCATTTTCTTTAATCTTTAATTTTTAATCTTTAATCTTTAATCTTTAATCTTTAATCTTTAATCTTTAATCTTTAATCAATTATTATAGATGAGAAGGAGCTCGGATGGCCTGGTAACCGATACCTAAAGCCACCCGTTTCTCCGTTTCAGATTTAGCTTAGTAACCACCCGCACCAGTACCGGTACCGGCACCACCTTGCTCCATATCACCGGCTCCTGCTCCTGCTCCTGCGCCAGCACCAAACTCACCTGCGCCTACGCCTGCGTCACCAAACTCACCTGAAGCTATATCAGTCATTTCCTCACGCATGGATTCGGAATTCTTATATTCTGAAGAAGCCTCAGAAGTCTGATAATCTTCTACATTCTCCAGTGTTGCATATACTGAAGCGCTAACATCCATCCCTCCGTCAATACGGTTCTGTATATCCTGGCTAAACTGAACCAGCTGTTCACCCTGAATACCTTGCTCCACGCAAGTTTTAGCAGTGTCATAAGCCTGATCAACGGGCACACCTTGCTCAATTAGCTGATGCATAAAGCTCTGTACCTGGCTCTTACCGTCTTGTTGCAGATTCTGTGCAGACTCAACAAGCTCTGTCATTTTAGCGCTGGCTTCATCTTCGTTCATCGCCCACGCATTAGATGCAGCAAGCACAAGGCTCAATGAAGCCATAGTCAGTAATTTTGATTTGATCATTCTTTACTCTCCTTTATAAATTAAGCTGTTTATCAGCAGTTCGTTTAAATATAAGACGGCCCTCGGAGAAAAGGGTTACAAAAAAAACTATTCTAATTCAAAATTAATATAAAGCCGCCTCAAGAAAATACTCATCAACGACTTCTGCCAATAAAGCCAGGCTGAGGTTGTTTCATTAGTGAAATGATTCAATCTTGTGAATTATATGGTTAACTAAAATAAAAACCGGCCAAGGCTATACTTGACCGGTATTGATGATATCTGCCCTGAAGCTTTATTATGAAATAAATCTAAACACTTTATAACTATAAAGCTCCTAATATAGGCTCATAGGTATTTGTGATGTAATCAACCAGAGTTATTGGATAACTATAATCGATCAATCCCAGGTTATAAGCAGGAATATCATCACGTGATAGCATAGCTGCACTGGCATCTTCCGCAGTAATGTTAATCTTAAAGCTCGTACCCGACGTGGCATGTGTAACGGCAATAACTACACCTGCAATCGCCGTATAACTAAAGTTAATATCTGCCGACTCCGTTAACGTGATAGTATAGACATTGTCCACAGCAACATTAATTGCAGAACAATTAACCTCAAATGAGATTGCAAATGAACTGGCTGAATCCAGTTGTTGTTGCAATACATCAACTAATGATAATGCATATAGATTTGCATATTGGTTTATAGGATCAGTTGCGAGTACTTCCACATCAGCCTTTAACTGCGTTACAAGTTCAGGGATATCCGCATAAGTAGTACCATCTGCATACACATAATAATCAAGCGGCCGAACGATACTCGCCACGATATCCTCGGCGATTTGGCGACTCAATTCGTACGTATCACAAACACCATCAGTGTTATAGTCGTTTTCATGTGTGCTATCAATGACTGCTGAATAATCAACAACCGCCTTAACAGCAATACTGATATTCAACAATGCTTCGTTCATGTCTGGCGCAACTCGTTGCCATAAATCCGGATGGTAAAGTAGATTAGAATGCTGGCTCTAGTCACATCCAGCTTCAGTGCTTTTGTTCCGTTTTTCAAATCCAAGCTGGCATCTCTGCCATCCATCGTAACCTTGTTTGTACCATCACTTAGTACACCACCACTGAACGTCACAGTACCATCATCCAATGTTGTCGTAGTCACCGTCCCCGTACCGGTATCGATGTCACCGTTCCCGATATCCAGGTTACCACTACCGTCAAACACAGCGGTGCCGTCTGAAAGTTCTTGGCCGCCAGTTGTCAGTGGATTACCGTCCGTCAGTATCTGCCCGTTATAATCACACTCTGGTTTTCCATTTTCTTTATTAACGCAAATTTCTCCCTCTACATCTGCGGACAAGGCGAGGGGAGAAAAACACATCACTACAACTAACAGCAAAACCTTGCGTAAGTACATCTTTTTTACTCTTAAACACATTGAATTTAACTACCCCATCTACACGTTTTCTTTTTAGACGTAGTTCACATCAACAAGGTTACTTAAATTACAAAAAAAGACATGCATCCACTTTTTTCCTCTCTTACCACATAACAATTAGCGTCTATAGATGGGGCTTGACGGTAATAACTTGTTTGCAGGTAAATGAGCTTTTTTGCTCCAAACAACAGTTACCAGATTAACAGTAAAGTAATAGTGTAAACCGATTTTATGCTTGGCAAATATTAATCCGCAAAAATAACAGAGCATCATCTACTAAAGAGAGAAACCCTTACCTTTACCTTGTTGATTTCAAAAAATAATATTATATGGAGTAGTCCCGCAGGAATTACACCTTTAACTTCTACCAAAGTTCTCCCTGATTTTAAGTAACCTTTTTCGCTACGTATCGTCTAATTTTAAGAATCGGTAAGCCCTTAAATAGATCATTAGATTAGAGGACGTGGCAAGCATGAACAACACTATCTTTTTAGTAAGTGCAAATGAAAAATTAAGGAACAGCTTTCGAGATATCGTTGTCCAGGCCAATTCAACAATCCTTGTCAAACTAAGCAGCAATATGGATGAATTTTATAAATCTAGCTCCCTGTACAAACCAAGCGTTATTTTCATCGATTGCCAGTACTTTAGCATCCAATACATGGAAAAAAATACAACAACAATTATTGGATTTCCCTGAAATGATTTACCTTCCTATATGCCTTATTTTGAATCGCGGATTATATGATAACAATCCAGCAATACTGAAGGGCACCTCCGATTTTTATATTATCCATTTTTTTCAGAGGATGAAGTAGTTACAAAGGTGCAGTCGTTAGAGCAGCTAGGCCAAAAAATAGAAAGAACAATTCGGAGTAACCGACAATGAAAAAAAATGAAGTAAGCAAGATAGAAACCTACCTTATCCAAAAACTGATACTCGCAATTCATTGCCGCGATAATAACAACCAGGATGATCTCAATCGGCTGAGTTATTTGTGTGAAAAAATATGTGAGCAAATGGAGATAGATAAAGAATGCTATGACGTTATTGAAGCAACCCTTTCTCTATATCGTATAACACATATAAAAAATGTTTGAACGAAAACGCACGAAGCTTTTATTCTTAGCTGGCCATTCAAATGTAATTTAAAAAAAATATGAGACTGTAAATAAATCTGTGTAATTGTCTATCATTGATCCCATAATTGGGGGAGGATAGATAATAATGAAAAAAAAAGATTTAAAAGAACTCGCACAAGATGACGCTGGAAACGATGCTCAAAGCTGAACTTGATGAACACCTCGGCTATTACAAACACGAAAAACCCAAATCCAGCTTTATATCGTACACATGGTTCGCAACTCAGTACGTTACGTGCTCTGGAAAAAGTATAAAACTGTCACCGCAGACCTCAAAAAAATATACCAATCTGTCACCGAAGATGAAGCACTCGTTGAACTCGAGAACGTTGAGAAAAAGTGGGATGAACTTTATCCTCAAATCAGTCGTAGTTGGCGGTCACACTCGCATAACTTAAACACGTTATTTAATTATCCGGCGGATATTCGAAAAGCGATTTACACCATCAGCGCAATTGAATCACTCAATAGCGTGATTCGAAAAGTGATTAAAAAGCGTAAACTTTTTCCAACCGATGATTCAGCAAAGAAGGTAGTGTATCTTGCGATACAACAGGCCTCAAAGAAATGGATCATGTCAATCCGAAACTGGAAATCAGCACTCAATCGCTTTATGATTGAATTTGAAGATCGTTTAAGCGATTATGCTTAAACATTAACCTGGACTGTTACACAGAAATGGTTACAGTCTCTTATAACATCAGCAGCATGTCCTTCATTACCTAAGAAAGGAATGTTGGCATATCCTATCAATTATGAAAGATATTTTGCATACAAAGAATCATATCTTAGAGTATATAAAGGTCTTGCAGAATTTAGAGCCGCTCTTCATAAACATTATGGTTACTTACCCTATGCAAAAGACAAAACCCCATAGCTATTTTGTTAATTAACTCATTTGAGCTAAAACTTTTTAAACCACGTTTAAATATATACAATATCATGATTTTTTGTAGAGAGAACGCACTCAGCGTAAGGGAAATTAGGATTTTATAAAAACTTGTATAGTTTTTTTCTTGCCCCTGTTTAATCTACCTTTTTTATTATATTACTGGTTTCTTCAATGAAACTGACTAAATCAACAACAATCAGGCTAGAAGAATTATATCGAAATTGGTGCTTTTATAGTGGGATGTGATTCATACCCAACTATCTCGAAATCATCATATTGATATTCGAAAATACTATCCGGACGCCTTTTTATATTTAATGTTGGTAATCTAAAAGAACTTCTTTGTAACTGCTCTTTCGCCTGCTCCAAATGATTTAAATACAAATGAACATCACCACCTGTCCAAATAAAATCACCAACATCAAGGTTACATTGCTGAGCAACCATATGAGTGAGTAATGCATAAGATGCGATATTAAAAGGGAGGCCTAGGAAAATATCACAACTTCGTTGATATAACTGGCAGGACAATTTTCCATCTGCCACATAGAATTGAAAGAATGCATGACATGGAGCAAGAGCCATCCTGCCTTGGGCTACGTTCTCTTGAGGAGTAATACTTTCATCTGGTAATTCAGAAACATTCCACGCTGACACGATAATTCTACGGCTATTCGGAGTTTCTCTTAACTGCTTTATTACATTCTCAATTTGATCCACACTTCCATTTGCAGTTGGCCATGAACGCCACTGTGTTCCATATACCGGCCCTAAATCACCTTCTTCGGTTGCCCATTCATCCCAAATAGTAACTTTATTATCATGTAAATATTTAGTATTTGTTTCGCCTTTTAAAAACCATAGTAACTCATGAATTATCGAACGCAGATGAAGTTTTTTTGTTGTAACCAGCGGGAAGCCATCATTTAAATCAAACCGCATTTGATAACCAAATACACTGACGGTACCTGTGCCGGTACGATCTTCTTTTTTTGTGCCGTTATCACGCACATGGCGCATT
>Ga0316207_10004502_pt1 | contig 12086 bp, 18 predicted proteins | sample 6weekpyrite_MG_FD_204943 | JGI IMG/M metagenome (GOLD analysis project Ga0316207, IMG submission 204943) | Microbial mat bacterial communities from mineral coupon in-situ incubated in ocean water Damariscotta River, Maine, United States -... | ecosystem: Environmental > Aquatic > Marine >... | reverse complement strand
GCTATTTTTATCCTGACCACATTCATTACTTCAAATGACATACCGGCTACAACTTCGGTTACCGGGTAATACGTTAAATTTACCCGCTGGCCTTTCAGGTTTTTATAGGGTTTCTTGCGTTTATATTTAAACGGAACTTCGCAGCCTTCTATCATTAGAGAATTTATAATCCACTCACCATCCGGGCGTTGAGTATGCGACAGCACCTTTTTCATTTCTGAATGAACCGTTTTAGGGTGCTTCTCAAGAATTTTTTCTGGATTACTTTTCATGTTAATTAAATTATAAAAAATTATTTTTTAGCCAAAACTGTTTACTAATACAATAAAGAACGTGTTCACTTAAATCGGAATCCTCTGGCACCATCGGGTGGTTAAATACGATATCCATTTTTTCCAACCCCAGACGTTGCATCACTGCCTGCGACTTGATGTTTTCTTTTGCGGCAAATGAATGCACTGTCTCGTAATCGAGTTGAGTAAAGGCAAACGCTAATGCTTTGTTAGCTGCTTCCGTTGCATAACCCTGACCCCAATATTTCCTGGCTAATCGCCAGCCAATTTCAAGGCAGGGCGACACAGGAACGTCATAATGAGGGATGTTAATGCCAACAAAGCCGATAAATTCTTTTGTCTCCAGCAGCTCGACTGCCCAGAAACCCCAACCATTTTCTTCGATCCTGCTCCGAATCAAGTCGGCAAGCCGGTCACTTTCCTGGCGAGTTAAAAGCCCGGGGAAATAGCGCATAACTTGCTTGTCCGCGCCCATGCTTGCAAACAAGGGGTAATCCTCATCACGCCATTGACGCATTTGTAGCCGTTCAGTTTTCACTTGGTTAAGTTATTGAACCGGTTGCAAATATTAAAATATATTTGTTAAGACCATTTTACTCAGGCTTTATCTAACGGTACTTGCAAGGGCCAGTGCAAAACAGCACTGGCCAGACAGGGACTAATTAATGACTGAGAGCCAGCTCGGATTCAGTTTTCATGCCCAGTTTTTTCATTAACCACGCCGGAGGACAAAAACCGGTCAATGAACTTTGAAAAGCATTGAAACCGATAAAAAGGCTAGCCCAGTTCCACAGTGGGCTATGGAATAAGGCGAGTAGGGATGTCAACATAATCATAATGCCGGCAAATAAAAACATTGCTCTCTCAACGGACATATTCTTTTCTCCTGTTGCATAATATAACGGTTATTCGTTAGGCTAATTTATTATACCGGTTTATTGCCAAATGAATGTCTGAAAAGGCACATAAGCTAAAATTTAATAGTTTATTAAAATAGTAACCTATTAAAAATGGTCTATATTTAATGAATATTCGTGGCCTAGTCATACGTGTATAACAAGGCAAAGAGGCGTTATGGCAATAGGTTCCCGCACCAAAAGGAGGCTTAAGTGAATCGATCAGCATCATGTTGTTGTGGCCAATCGACTATAGAGGTGGAGGGCGATCCAAAGCTACATCGTGTATGTAGTTGTAACGATTGTAAAAAAAGCTCTGGAAGTGCGTTTGGTATTTCTGCTTATTTTGCTGACTCACAGGTTAAAAATAAAAATGCCGAGACAAGGTCTTACCATATAACCAATAAGGAAACTGAACAACAGCGTTATTTTTGTCGTTCCTGTGGCACCACGTTGTATTGGAAAATTTCCAGGTTTCCCAGTATTCCCGGTATTGCTGAAATGACCGGTATCGCGGGCGGTTGTTTTACAGATAACCCGCTGCCTTTCCCTACCCTATCAGCGGCGACCGTAAACAAATGTGCCTGGCTTGAACTGCCTGAACTCCAGGTGGTGAGCTAACAAAATGCATATTGAACACCCTTTACCGCCGGAAAAAAAACTGTCGGTTATCTTTAGAATCGAGCCGGGTTGTCTTGGGCCGACTGGCGGTGAGCATATTGACGCGTTTTGCCAATTTGCCCACCCAAAGATAGCAACGATTGAGGCCGGCTATGTTAATTGGGAGGTTATTCCCCGACATGATAAATCGTTAGATGAAATTCAATACAAACTAAATAATAAAAGCTTGAGCAATCAACAGGCAAGAAAATACCTTGAAAAAATGTCTAAAGATCTCGACGATTTTGAGGAGCATTTACACGAACAACTCATCGAGCTTATTGAAGAATATACTCAAGGTTAAACACAAATAAATTTTTACAAATTACTGGTAAACTAAAAAAACATAGTAAGTACTGCTCACTGCAATGCTAACTAAGATAGCCCTCAATATCGAAAAAAGTTTATCCTTCTGCTACGAATCCAAATGCTTTGTCGTGTGCATACACCAGCTTGCAATCTTCCAGGTATTTCGCATCGTGAATACGGTTAGCCTTAATATAACCCGTTTCACCCGCCCTCAATATCACTGGCTCACCATCGACCTCTAACCCACCAGCAGCCTTCTTAAAAAATTGAATCGCCATTTTGCCTTCTACTACTATCGTCATATCATCACCGGGGTGAGAGTGGGGCGGCTCTTCGGAACCAGCCTGCCAGCGCTCCAGCATAACGTCAACACCATCGGGATTCCCCGGATAAGTTGTTCTCAAGGTAAAACCTTTCGGTGTATCCGGTGCAGTGACATGATTTTTCCAAATGGCAGTGGTTTCACTGGTATGCGTATTGTCGTTTGTCATGGTTCGCCTCTTTAAAAACGGGTTTAACAAATAGTACGGTATCTTTTTGGCGATAAACAGATGCAAACGTAAGGGTTATTGAACCTGTAGCAACGGATCTTTTCTCTGGTTATTTACAATAAGCCGGCTTACAAGTTTTTCTTTAAATACAGGATTACTAATATATTAGCCCTGAATAATATCGAACCAATTATTATACTTCTAAGCCTTTTGACTAATCATTAATAGAGCAAACGTATTCATACTTGTGTAACAGGTGAATAGCCTGATTATTTTTCTATTTTTTTACTTAGGAATACAAACGGAATGGCGAAGGGGCCAAAGATAACCCCCATCGTTCCCCAGAATACAGCCTTTGCTCCTCGCCGTCGGGCCACCTGATGGCAAATAACAGCAGAAAGAATTGTCATTATAATTGCGCCAATAAGTACATTGATATTTAGCATTGTCTATCCATTAAATTTATTTCCTTTATTAATTGGTTTTTATATGGCTATGACAAGATAAACCGCTTTTAATTTACTAACACATCGACAATTTCATCCAGCAGCGCATCATGAATTTTTGCATTTTCCATCCCCGCATCACGCAATGCATCCAGGTTATCGCGGCTTGCATTGTCAAGTGAGGTATCTGCGCCGAAAAGCTCCGGCTGAATACGAAAAAATTTCGAGCCGTCAACAGTTGATGCAATATTTTCCATGTGAAACTCTATCATTTGCGGGCCACCTTCCAGAGCAATATCAATTGAGGGCTTTGCCCAACTGAGTGGGCCCCAGTCTTTTATTTGCGAATAGGAATACCGCTTAAGATTTTTTCCGGTACCAAGTGAAAATATCACCATATCCTTTATACCGCTTACATCATCAAAGGTATTTAACGCTTCTGAATAAGCACATAGGGCCGGATCATTCGCAACCATACCGCCATCGATCAGGACATATTTTTTCTTTTCTGGTGATATTGAATAAATCCGCGCAGCCTCAAAATAGGTTGGTGCGGCCGAACTACCTCGCAGCACATCTTTGACCAGAAAATCTTTACTCTTTTTAACGGCATCGTGCTGGGTAAAAATTATCGGCATACGCTTGCTGACATCGTACGATACTAAGCAGGTTGGTTTTAATAGCTCGCTTAGTTTTGTTTCTCCAAAGGCATTATCGAGTACCCGCTCAAGTTCCCTGGCTGAAAATTTTTCATCTGTTAAACCACTCATTGATGTAAATTTTTGCCAGAAACCAACGTCGAATATATCGTCACCTTCATCGAGGTAAAAATTTAACGCTTCCTGGGCAGTAAACTTAACCTTGCCGTTATCGTCCGGGCATACATAGGCTGCACTCAGTATGGCGCCCGTACTGGTCCCTGCCACCATATCAAAAAAATCCGCTATTCGTGCATCGTCATTACCTGTTTTTGCTTTAAGTTTTTCTTCAAGCACAACCAGGATTTGTCCGGGCAGGATACCACGAATGCCGCCCCCATCAATGGATAGTATTCTTTTCGTCATCTCAAATCTCCCTATTATTACAGACTATTTATGTTCTTCACTTCGCTACTGGCATGATAGTAATATCGCCTAATACTATTTTTACATTATTAAAAACCAGCTTTTCATTATCGATTTTATATGAATAAGATTTTCTGTCTCCCGGGGCAAGTTTTATATTTCCCCACTCATCTTTTACATCCAGCAATTCGCCATCATAATAAAATTCAATTGTGTGACCAACCTTGCTCAGATGTTCCTGACTATTATTTATAACCTGATAGACAATCGCTTTTTGTAGTTTTGAATAGCGCTTGGTTTCAACAACCTTGGGATTGGTAATTTTAATTTGTTTTTTTACCTGGAAAAAATGTTTATTTTGACTGGCCTGTTTCTTTTTTTTCTCTTCGCTATTAAATGAACTAAATCCATCTTGAAACTGTTTACTGGCTTCTTTTACAAAATTTGTAATGACTTTTTTCTTTTCCAGATCGCTGGTTGCATCTTCACTTATCGATAATAACTCTTTGTATATGCCACGCATTTCCATTGCAGCCGTGCTATTGCGTGAACGGTCATACGCAATTACCGAACCAATAATGATAACGGCTATAATGATCGGGCTATTTATTATTTTCCACATCGAACCTGCTCCTTATGCTAATGTTTTGCTAATCTTCTATGTTTATACAAATTTATTTAACTGCTTTAAAATAAAGATCATCCCAGTAAGCCGTGAAACGTCCCTTACCTGCTACCGATTGTATTACTTCAATTAAGGCACTTTTAGCTTTATAAGGTGCCGTCAACTTTTTTGTCAGCAACTTCTGCCAACCTTTTATATACTTTGGATCTGCCGAACGGGTATCCGTTTTACCCCTTCCGGTACAATTATTTCCGCCGTACCAGCTTAAACGAAGTCGCCCACTGCCTTTTTGAGAAGAATTTTCATCTCGCTTAAAGCTGGCACCTAAAATAAATTTTACATTACGGCCTATGTTGACACATTGTGAAAAGGCGCCACTACCGATACCTCCCGTTTTTGATATTGCATCGACCCGCGCTGAGCCTGGTAATCTATCGCCCTGTATTCCAGACCAGCTTACTTTCCAGCCTGGCCGCCACGCCGCGACATCATTATTAAACTCAGCATTGAGCAAATAATTTTTGCCGATCGACAAGGTGTGCTCATCCTGTCTTTTTCTTTGAGCAGATCTTTCTTGCTTATTTACCACGCCTGATTGATTATGGATTTGCGTTGCCATAAATTCAATATTGTCCCATACCGCTTTCGCTCCGGCAGCATAACGCGCCCGTTGCACGATAGAGATTAGCGCTGCCTTTGCGCCAAGTGCTGGCTTTAAATAATTGTTTTGTAAATGTTGCCAACCCGCTACGTATTGTTTTGGTTGAATATAGCCACCGTATTGCCCTCCGCGAGTACAATCCGTTGACTCATACCAGACGACACTGGCACGATTAGCGTGTGCTTTATCAGGCGCAATGGTATGCCTGAAGCGGGCATACAAACCAAATTTTTCACCTTCGCCCAGCAGTACGCACTGTTCTACTTTGGTTTCGTGAATATATCTATCTTCTGGCGGTTTTTTGGCCTGAATAACCAACCCCCCCGTTTGATTAAAGCCATGTTTACCTGTCCAGAAGGCACCCAGCGGGACTTTCCAGTCTAAAAGTTTATTCTCAAATTTTGAATTTTTTAACAGGTTTTTGCCTAACGGGCCTTTGTTGTCTACGATAATTTCAACGTCTAGTTCTTTGTCATACTCAATATCCGGCTTAATAATCTTGCGAATTTTATCGGCTTTGTTACAAGGGCTATCTTTAAAAATAGTTAACCCCTCACTATTAACGCATTTATATATATTGGCGTTAGCATTAATACAAACAACAAACAGGCTGGTAATTAATAACAATAGTTTCATTTGGCTTTCATTTCGATGGCTCTCACTGCTCTTCCTTACTCGCTTGAGCATTTAAGCCGGGGAAACTACCGGCAAGTTGTTCTTCAAGTTGGTTTAGTTTTTTACTGGCGTCTTCAGAGGACAGGCCCTGATCGCGCATTTCCCTGTGTATAGCAATCAGGCGACGACGATAATCCCAGTGCCATTCGCCACGTTGCTCCCACTTAAAAGTTTTTTGCAGCAGTAAAATAAACGCCGGGGTAGCCGCAACGGCCGCAATAATATTGGCGTCCTTGTAATCAAACAATTGTGCAAAACCGGCAAAGGAACTGGTAATGATTGTTAAAAAAACCAGCATATGATTGAGTATATAATCAAAACGTGAATATAGCTTTCTGTTTACAATTTCGCTCGCTATTTCTTTTGCAACGGCACTGCTTTCCATAGTATCCATCCTCTTAAACAAGTTTTACTTACGAGCACAAAAACTCAATGTTAATCTTGTTCGTTGCTAAATTATTAGATAAAGATATTATTTTTGTTTTACTATCAACCTGTCGGACAGGCACAAAACAATATTATTTTTTTAAAGCGTTATATATTGATAATAGTATAACGATACGACAAGCGAAAGCGGTAATGGTAATTACTGGCTCAATTGATGTAAATGGAACCTATCACCCATAGCCGTTATTGAGCAGCCAACCAGATAGTTTTTTAACCAGCCGGTACAAGAATTTGTTTCGCACTCAGGGTTATCGTGTCAATATATTTCTGATGCGACCAGCCACATTCAAGCGTCAGGTTTTCCCAGTTTCGAACGGAAAGTAATGTCCAGAGCAGGTCAATTGCATCATCTTGAGCCAGGGCGGGATTGAGTTTGCCATCATTCGCCAGCGCTTCAACCGCCGCCCGGCAGCCATCCCGCATAGCATACATTCGATCGTTCCAGGCAGCCGCTGCGGCATCATCGGTATCTTTTACCGACATAAGCGCATGGGCGACGCCATAGATTTCGGGAATATAGTGACCCCAGGCATCGATATAGCGTTCCAGTCTTTCGACGCCCGTTTTTGCTGCACGCGATGGTGCCAGACGCTTATCGATCTGAAATATCTCATCCAAATATTTGGTTGTGGCCTCCAGTAATTCAGCGCGGGTCGCAAAATGAAGATAGATGGCCTGGCGAGAGAGGCTGGCTGCCTCGGCAATATCACTCATCCTGACGCCACTGCCTTTGTTTTCGACGAGTAATTTTGCGGCGACCTGAAGAATTTTTTTGCGGGTATCGATATTCTGACTTGACATAATGTAAAGCATTGCATAAGGTTTACACTGTGTCAATTGACACAGTGTAAAGTACTTGAGTTACCCAGACTCTATACCGAAAAAAGGAGACAAACTAATGGAAAATCTACCCTTAAATAAAGATAAAGCATTGATTTTAGGTGGAACCGGCAAAACCGGCAAACGAATTGTTAAACAACTCACTGATCGCGGCGTTGCAGTTCGCATTGGATCACGGGCACAAGCACCCGGGTTTGACTGGAATAATCCACACAACTGGGACGAAATTCTTAGCGGTATGACTTCGGTTTATATTAATTATGCGCCCGACCTTGCCATTCCTGGTTCTGCCACAGCCATTCAGCTACTAATGGATCATATCGCCAAGAACAATATTAAACGAGTCGTACTGTTATCGGGCCGTGGTGAAGATGAAGCCCAACACTGCGAATCATTAATTCAACGACCCAACATTGACTGGACGGTCGTGCGCGCCAGCTGGTTTGCGCAAAACTTTTCGGAAGGCGCCTTTGCGGAAATGATAAGTCGAGGTGCCGTCACTCTACCCGCTGGCGACGTTAAAGAGCCTTTTATTGATATCGAAGATATTGTTGATGTTGTCGTTGCCGCACTGACCGAACCAGGCCATGAAAATAAAATCTATGAAGTCACCGGCCCAAGGTTGCTGACTTTTTCTCAGGCTATTCAGGAAATAGCCGCTGCAACCGAATGCAATATTACCTACCAGCAAATTACCGTGGCGGAATTTATTCATGGTGCGGTACAAACCGGTATTCCTGCTGATATTGTCTGGTTGTTGGAATACTTATTTGCAACTGTCCTCGATGGCAGAAATGAATATACAAGTGATGGGGTACAACAAGCGCTTGGTCGTGAGCCTCGTGATTTTTCTGAATTTGCTGCCGGTATGGCATCAACAGGCTCATGGAAAATCGCATAATGTTTAACCTGACGGAACTGGCATTATTTCCTTTTACTTTTCTGGCGCTGGCAGGATCGTCCTTGATGGCGGGTATCTTCTTTACATTTTCAAATTTTGTAATGAAAGCGTTAAAGGAGATCCCTTTTCCGGCAGGGATGAAGGCGATGCAATCTATAAATAGAGTTGTGTTAAATCCTTTTTTTCTGGGATTATTTTTTATAACCGCCGTCCTTGCCTTTATACTCGCGATTAAATCGTTTACTCAGTGGCAGCAACCCTACGCCACGTATACTTTTACAGCTTCACTTTTTTATTTTATAGGCACCTTCCTGGTGACTGCCATTAAGAATGTTCCTTTAAATAATAAATTGGCAAGCATACCCGTTGAAAATAAATTTGCAGAATCCAGCTGGCAGGCTTATTTATATAAATGGACCCGCTGGAACCATGTCAGAACAATTAGCTCTTTAGCTGCCACGGTGTTATATACACCAGGCTTTGTATATATAGCGACGAATTAATTACGCCTTTATTCGCTAGTGTATCCAACCTTTTTTTTCAGCCATTTTCACATACCAGATTAAAAAGATAGCGACTACAATAGGCATAACAATCATCATTATTATATTCGGAACCCCAAACCCTGTTGTATTCATTGCCACCCCAATGGTATGTACCATCGTTACTAATACCCCGACCAATGAGGCAATAAACAAATAGTAAGCAATCGATTTTTTAAACAACAGCAACAAACTGCCAAGGGTTCCCAGCACCACTGCAATAGCAAAACCACCGGTTGCCCATCCCGGGCGCTCGACAATAATCGCCCGGTGAACGTCGCTCATTTGTGCAATAAAATCACTGTTCATCTGTACAAAATAATTAACGACTCCCAAACCATTCCATATCAACATGACAACCGCGATCAGCCAAAAACTCCAGTGTGCCCTCTGTATCATTGTCATTGGTCCCTCCATTTATAACAAAGACGCTTTTAATTTTTATAACGTATCAAGATAAGAGACCAGCATCTCGAGTCCGCCTCCCCAACCTTTTTCATGATCCGGCCTGGAGCTTTCGAAGGCTTCGATTTCTTCCTGGGTAGGATCGATTGGTTGCCAAATAAGTTGAAGTTTGGTTTTGCCGGCAGACTCTTCTAGCTTGATAGTTGTTTGCATTTCCTTCGGCCAGTTTGGCATTTGCGGATTAGGTAAAATATCACCAGCTTCATTTGAATTGTACTGCCGAAACACCAGGCTATCGAACGGATTGATTTGCTCATACCTGGTAAGCAACCACATTTCGAAGCCATCGGGTGTGGTCATTTTATGCAGCGATGTCCCTCCCGGGGTAATATCGGCAGATACATACTCACAACGAAATCCCTTAAAAGGGAACATCCAGTTTTTTAAGTGTTTCACCTGCGTCCACGCTTCAAATACCAGTTGCTGTGGCGCATCATATTCGCGGGTTAAAATACTTGGCGCAACCATTGTATCGCTATCACTTGTCATTCTTCTGCTCCTTAGATTGAATTTCGTTTAAATATTCTTCTAAATGGTCAAGCTGGTTAGTCCAGTAACGCTCAAACTGAACGACCCAGTCCTGTATTAATTTCAAGCGCTCGGCTTTTACCTTATAGACACGATAGCGGCCTTGCTTTCGCTCAGAAACCAGACCCACTTCTTTTAGTACTCCGAGGTGTTTCGACACCATCGGCTGATTCCAGCCAATATGGTCGACTATCTGGTTAACCGCCAGCTCTTTACCGACCAATACCTCAATAAGTCTCCTGCGCCTGGGTTCTGCAATTGCATTAAAAGGATCGTGTGTGGTGCGTGCTCTTGCCATTCAACAAATATATTCCATTATAGGAATATGTCAACTGTAAGCGTCGATATTTCTTATCACTTTTAAATCATAATATAAAACAATGACTTACCTTATGTCTCGATCACTGTCCTAGTAAGCGGACTAATCAAGAGTTGCTATATTTTTATAATATATTGCAATATCGCCACACTTCCCAAAGCCCGATCCTTTATAAAATGACGCGGCTGAGTGGTTTTTATGAGTCAGCAAATATATCCAGCTCACCAACTTCTTTATTAAATGCTTCTCCAACCTTATCAGCAACTGTTTGCCAAAACCCCGTGATTAGTGATCAACCTGATAGAAATGGCTCCCTATTATTTAGCACAAAACCAGACGTATTAGTCTCTTCAATATCGCTTTAATGCCAGTTGAGAATTCCAGGCTTCGTTCCAAGTTTTAATCCAGGGATCACGACGAAAGGTGTGAGAAAAACATCAGCACAACGAATTAAATCTTTTTGTTTAAGCTCACGTATATCCATTACATTATTCATTTTAAATAAAACGAAAGCTTACTATATATTTTTCCTTGGCAACGTTATATACCTCATTAAAATAGTAACAACTTATACTTGGAAAAAACGAGTTTACTCATCATCTGATTCTTCATCGCGCTGCTTTTTGCGCTCTGCCCAGTAATCCGGGTAAGGCTGTGGATAGAAAATATCTCGCCCGGATGCGTCAATAAACCCCCGTGGATTCGTAGCCTTTATATAGCGAGAGTCATGGACATAGGGACTCTCAAAAATTGTATCAAAAGAGCTGCCTTGTTTATTGGCCTGATAAAAATCGTCAACTTCCTGTCGTATGATTAGATTGGAAAGATAACGAGGATGATTTGCTATTGCTATCATGTCTATACCAACGTTTTCCATTTGTTGATACATCGCATGTAACGGTATACGCGATAGGTCATTAAATTTCTCGGGTTGATCCGGGTGCTCAATTATCTGCCTGGTCTTTGGATGGCGTCTACGGTGGCCCTTTTTAAACGGTTGATAACCATATCCACCACCAACGTCAGAGTGTGCGCCGGGATAAGTCATTTCGATCATGTTGACGGGCAGTGCGGCTGTTGCCGATTCTTTTAATGACATTAAATCAAAAAGATTTCGCAGCTCATGTTCAGCAATAAAATGAACTGTGTTTGCCACATATTGATTATCGACATGAAAATCAAAACCTGGATCGATTTCGTTACCGGGTATACCAAAAGAAGCAACCGTATCGAATAGTCCTAAAAAACGCACCTCAATATCACTAAAAATATCACCTGTTGCTTTATTAACAATACCCTCGTGTTTAAGCACATTTACAAAATGACGCGCCTCGGCTGCCCCCCGACTAAAACCACAAACGTCAATAATTTTAGGGGTAAGATCACGTACCGGAGATTGGTTACAATGTTTTGTTAACCGTTGGAGCATTTGAGTAACGAACTCATCACCCCCCGCGCCAGTAAAACCACCGACGTAATAATCTAAAATTCCCCGACTACCAACACCACGACAGTAAAACTTTCTGTTATTTTCAAACTCTGGGGTATTAACAACATTGTAAAGTTCAAATAGCTTTACAACATTCGTTTCACATTTTTTTGGAATATCCCTGTCTTTGTAATTACCTGTACCATCAAAAAAAATACCGATATGCGTTGCTGCCATGCTCGTTTCTCCCTGTTTAATTAACACAGGTATCAGGCGCTTTACGTCTGATACCTGTTATTCCTAATTATTCAAGCCATACATTGATTTATTTTTTTTCCCCGTTTTATCTCTTTGTAACTGTGTCAATTGCTTCTACAAGCTGTACACGTGTAAAAGGCTTGGGTAACAGTAATAGCTTGTGTTCCTCTAAATTTTCTTTATTGGTAATTTTATCCGGGTAACCGGATATTAGCAGAATAGCTAATTGCGGATAAT
>Ga0316207_10004501_pt1 | contig 12086 bp, 12 predicted proteins | sample 6weekpyrite_MG_FD_204943 | JGI IMG/M metagenome (GOLD analysis project Ga0316207, IMG submission 204943) | Microbial mat bacterial communities from mineral coupon in-situ incubated in ocean water Damariscotta River, Maine, United States -... | ecosystem: Environmental > Aquatic > Marine >... | reverse complement strand
CCACGTGCTTCAAGTTTATCTGCCAGTTCTGTTGTTGCTGTCTTGGTGCGTACGAAAATGATCATGGCATCAAATTCTTCTGCTTCAAGAATACGGGTCAGAGCATCTAATTTATGCAGACCACTAACAGGCCAGAAACGCTGGCGAATGGTCTCAGCGGTTTGTGTTTTAACTTTAATTGTAACTTGCGCCGGGTTATTTAAATATTTTGTTGCTATACGGCGAATCTGTTGTGGCATGGTCGCAGAGAATAACGCTATTTGACGTTGTTCCGGGGTTTGATCCAGAATCCACTCAACATCATCGATAAAGCCCATACGCAGCATTTCATCGGCTTCATCCAGTACCAGTGCTTTCAGGCTGTCTAATCTTAGTTTGCCGCGGCGAATATGGTCCATAACGCGACCCGGTGTGCCGACGACGACGTGAACACCGCGATCTAAAGCGCGCACTTGCGCGCGTGAATCTGCGCCACCATAAACAGGTAATACGTGAAAGCCTTTCATGTGCTTAGCGTAGGTCTGGCAAGCTTCTGCTACCTGGATAGCCAATTCACGTGTAGGTGCGAGGATGAGTACCTGCGGGTCTTTCTGCTTTACGTTGAGACCAGAAAGCATGGGTAAAGCAAATGCCGCTGTTTTACCGGTGCCGGTTTGAGCCTGGCCCAGCACATCTCTGCCTTCTAATAACAGAGGAATGGTTTCAGCTTGAATAGGGGATGGCTTTTCATAGCCGACGTCATTTAATGCTTTTAAAAGAAATTCATTGAGATCTAACTGATCGAACGATGTGACCGTTTCAGTAGTCATGGTGTTTACCTAAAATTGTGGAGAGTGCGAAAGGAAGCCGCCTGCTCCCAATTTGAACCCTTGGCAATGAAACTCGAGTCAAAGCTTGAAGGGGCGCGTAGTTTAACCGTTTATTAGAAAAATTGCATGTATTATTTATAGACTATTTATAGGGATATGGTAGGGGGATGTTGACATGGCGGCTTTTAGGGACATTAATCGTGCCAGAAGAGGGGGTGCCACTCCCTTTATATAGCAAAGGGAGTGTGTAAGCTTAGTGAGCGGAACCAAATGATGGATCATTGCAATTAGGTGGTAAGGGAATACCAGCCAGCTTGCAGCCCTGTGAGACAGGGCCTTTAGGGAATAATTCATATAAACGCTTTTTCCCTTGCCAGTTACCGAATTCAAATTCCATGACATTGAGCAGGGTGCGAGCATTATAACCTTGCCCGTTTGTATCATAATATTTGCGCAGATATTGCAGTACATCGAGGTGTTCATCGGTGAGTTTGATGTTTTCTTCTGTCGCCATTTTTTGTGCTACTTCTTCAGACCAGTCGCTGAGTTCGGCCAGATAGCCGTTTGCAGGGGCGGAGCTGGCTTCTACAATAGAGGGTTTGATAGTTTGCATAATAATCTCCGGGGAAGAGTTATTGGGTGATCTTCATTATAGTTAAATGTGCTATGAGAATCTTGTTTGTTTGTGCAATTCTTGATCAAATATTTTTATCGTTAAGAGATAATCAAATCCTGATAAAATCAATTTATTAGTTATCTGGAGAAATAAATCTTTTGAAAGAAAAAGATACTAAAAGCGGTATAGGCTGGAGTATGCTGATTGCAATGTGGGCGTTAATTTTTTTGATGCTTGGCTGGTTTTTTAATAAGGTACTTGAGCAGCAGCACAACCCTAATCAGTCAGTCATAAGTCAGCAGTTGTCAGATGCAATTACTGAGGTAACATTGCAGCGAAATCGCTTTGGACATTATGTAACAAATGGGCAAATCAATGGTACTGAAGTTGAGTTTATTCTGGATACCGGAGCAACTGGCGTTGTCATCCCGGAACAGATGGCGAGTAAGTTAAAACTTAAAAAAGGCAGGGCAGTCACAGTTTATACAGCGAATGGTCGGATACAGGCTTTTATGTCAATACTGGATCAGGCATCAATCGGTGAGATTAAACTCAATAATGTAAAAGCGATGATAAACCCGGCAGAAAAAACGGATGTCATTTTACTGGGCATGTCATTTCTAAAACATATTGAATTCACTCAGCGTGGCGACACATTAATTTTAAGGCAGTATAAGCATTAATGGATTTATCTAAAATTATGCTGCCATTTCAGTGCGAGTCTGGCGGCAGTTAATATACCAAAAACCGATGCGCCGATCGCCAGACCCATCCAGATACCACTGCCACCCAGGTTAAATACAAACGATAAAACAAGCCCGCTGCTAAAACCTAATAGCCAGTATGATGAAATTGAAAAAAACATCGGCACACGTGTGTCTTTCATGCCTCTTAAAATTCCTGCGGTCACTGTTGCCAGTGAATCAAATGGCTGAATAATACCGAGGATAAATAAAAAGCCAGCGGCAGTGATTAGAACCTGTTGTGAACTTTCCGAGGATGATAAAAACAGCGAGGCAATCTCGTAACTGTATAACCAGATCGTAAACATAAAACTCAGTCCTATAAACAATGACAGACTGACAATACTGACAATAGCCGATTTCAGTTTCTCTAAATCATTACAGGCTATCAGATAGCCACAGCGAATGGCACCGGCCTGAGAAAGACCTAATGGAAAGGCATAAAACAAACCGGCGAGACGAAGTGCAATTGTATGAGCCGCCAGAGTTTCAGCGCCGAATATTCCAATGGTTATAGTTGAGGCAAGAAATACTCCCATTTCACCTATGTTGGAAATGCCGATTGGTATGCCAGTGCCTACGATATCTTTTAATTGCGATGTTGAACCAAAATCAAACTTGCTAAAAGCACGGTATGACTTTAAATCTTTATTTATAAAAGTATAAATAAACAGGCACAAAAACATAAAGCTTGCTGTTAGTGTTGTTGCAATGCCAGCACCTGCAAGTTTTAATTCCGGGAAACCAAAGTTGCCAAATAATAATAAATAATTACCCAGCGCATTCAGTGGTAACCCCGCCATTGTTACCAGTAGTATGATTCTTGTTTTATCATGTGCGGCAATAAATTGCTGCATAACGGTCATTAACATCATTGGTAAAAATGCCAGACACAGAGTCTGTGCATAGGGAATAGCGGCAGTAATGATCTGCTGCTCAACGCCAATCAGTGATAAAAAGAAAGTGGCGTTAAAAATAATAAAACTGGCTGGAATTGAACAAATAACAGCAATTAATATTCCTTGCTGGACAATAGAGCGAACGTTTGATGAGGAATTCTTTCCACGGGCATGGCTGATAAAAATAGATGTCGCTGTAATAACGCCTGCCGCTATATAAAAAAAGAAAGAATGAAAATCACTGGTGGCGGCACTGGCTGCCAGTTCCGTGGTACCAAGCCAGCCAATCATAATGACATCGGTAAAGGACATCCCCATAGTAATAATAGAGGACAGTACCAGAGGGCCAGCTATTGAAAATAGACGGGAGTATTCAGAAAAAGAAAAGTATTTTTTAATGTCGGGTTGTATCGGTGCCCTTAGGACACCGATTTAAGTTAGCCGGGCAGAGTGACATTCAGTTCAAACACTGAACAATTGTCAGTCTTATCTAATGTGATGTTTACCTGCTCATCATCAATAGCCACATACTTTTTTATGACCTCAATAATTTCCTGTTGCATAGCGGGAAGATAATCAGGTTGATTACGTCTGCCTCTTTCGTGCGCAACGATAATCTGTAACCTTTCTTTTGCTACAGAAGCAGAGCTGTTTTTATTGGATCGAAAATAGTCAATAAAGCCCATGTTATGCTCCTATCAACCGTTTCAAGATGCCTTTTTTAGGTGCGTCAAGGAATCTGAAATCGACAGTTTCACCGAGTAACCGGTCAACGGCATCACTATAGGCTTTACCGGCATCGGCAGACTGATTATGAATGACCGGCTCACCCTGATTAGATGCCTTAAGTACAGCCTCCGACTCAGGGATAACACCGATTAATGGTATTGCCAGAATCTCTTCTACATCTGAAACACTGAGCATTTCCCCTTCTTCTACACGCGCAGGGTTATAGCGAGTGAGTAACAGATGTTCTTTTACAACGCCGCCTTCTTCTGCAAGTTTTGATTTACTTTGTAAAATACCAAGAATACGGTCGGAGTCACGAACTGAAGACACTTCCGGGTTAGTGACGATGATAGCTTCATCGGCAAAGTAAAGTGCCATCTGAGCACCTTTCTCGATACCTGCAGGTGAGTCGCAAATAATAAAATCAAAGCTTTCAGCTAATTCATTGAGGACTTTTTCAACCCCGTCCTGAGTCAGTGCATCTTTATCTCTGGTTTGAGAAGCGGGCAGAACGAATAAATTGTCGACACGTTTATCTTTAATCAGTGTCTGACTTAGATTAGATTCATTGTTTAAAACATTAACAAAATCATAAACAACGCGACGTTCACAGCCCATGATGAGGTCGAGGTTTCTAAGGCCTACATCGAAATCTATAATGACGGTTTTTTTACCTTTAAGTGCTAAACCCGTACCGATAGCTGCACTTGTTGTGGTTTTACCAACACCACCTTTACCGGAGGTGATAACAATAATCTTAGCCAAGTCTATATACCTGTGTATTGTGTGAAGTTATTGGTGACAAAGTATTCATTAAAGTGCGCTGACATGCAAGGTTTCATGCTCAAGGAAAAATTGGGCAGGTTGTTTCCAATGCTGAGTTTCCAGTGATTCGTTGAGTAAAAAATGACCAGCTATAGAGACCAGTTCAGCTTCATTTGTGCTACAAAATACGCGGGCACTGATATCACCTTTTACTCCGGCAAGAGCACGGCCTCGAAGTGATCCGTATATATGTATATTGCCATCTGCAAGCACTTCGGCGCCACCACTGACAGAGCCAAGTATAATTAAATCGCCTTCCGTATAAATTTGCTGCCCGGAGCGCACCGGTTTGTTGATTATTTTTGTATTGCTGACTGAAGCCGGTTGCTGTTCCTGAGCTTTTGGTTTTTCATTTTGAGTTGATTTGTGTTCAAGAATTGCAAGACTGGTTTCTTTGGCTGAGGTGATGTCGAGATTAGCACTGTGGCGAAATGCGACTGGCTGAAGATTATTGTCACGGCAAACAGAAACGATAGCTGCATAATCAATGCAAGTGTTCGATAAATCTAATAGTGAAAAGTCGATGATAACAGGAGATTGCTTAAAAAACTCGGGCGAAGCATTTACTTTGTCTTTAAGTTGCTGCTCAAACTGGTCTGAATCGTAAGTGCTAAATTCTAAAATAAAGGTAGTTATTACGCTTCCTTTTAAACGAAAGCAGTCGATGCTCATGTAAATTGTCTTCCAGATCTATAAGGTGATGAGGGATTTCTAAATTATATCTGTCAGCAAGTATACTGAATATTGGTTCATATGTGTGAAAGCATTGAAGTATTCTTTGCCTGATAGAAAGTGACTTTGTCAGATTTTTTGAATTAAACTGTCAATTTGTAGTGTTGGTTTGTAGAATGTCAGAAATTATAGATATAAAGTGAGTTAAGACGAATGGCTGAGATATTTTCTGAAGAATGGATGCAAAAGTATAAAACCCTGTGGAATGATGATAACGATCATATCAAGCAACTGGCTGATTCTGATTTCACAGCCAAAGTGGGATTTGGACTTAAAGACGAAGATGAGCCGCGAGTAGTCATTGAAATTCATCATGGTTTAATAACTAACCTTACGCCTTATAATAATGAGGAGCTTGACTGGGATATACGTGGTAAGGCAGGTTTCTGGACAGAAATCAGTAATAAAGCGCCAAATATAATGAAGCTGGGTCTGGCATATACTTCGCGTGATCTTAAGTTTGTGAAAGGCGATTATGCCACTATGATTAAAGAGCCCAGTCTGTCTAAAGCCTTTATTCATTGCTTTAAGCTAATGAGTGAAGTTTTCAAGTAGATTTTTTTACACGAAACTGCCTGATGGCTTTTCGTAATCGTTCAGCAGATGCGTTCGCAATCTCCTTTCTGTATCTTAGATTAATATAATTCTCTATGATAAAACTGATTTCCTGTTTTTGTGCAGGAAAGTGTTTAATTAGTCTGTCCTTGTAGTCCCGAGGTCCTTCGCTTATTTTTTTTGGTAAGCCTGCTTTAGTTAGTTTTTTCAGGAAAAGTTGGTAATCATTTTTTATAGGGTCTTTTTTCTTCTTAAGGTTGTTAAAAAGGTATGCAAAACCAGTCAGTAATAATGTTATCAAAATAATCTGAATAAAAAGATTGCTTATATCTTTAAGAGAGTAGTCAGCTCCGGTTAAAAACTTCAGGAATTTTTTCTGATGAGTCTCGTCATAATTTAATACCCATTGATTCCACTGGTTATCAATAGCACTCATAAACTGTTTTATGGCTAATAGTGTTTCCGAATTTATTTTTAAATGAAGAGGCAGATTCTTTTTGTCCTTTAGAGCGCTACTGACATTTAAATTTATCCGGTCAGGAGCAATTGCTGCTGTAGGATCGATACGTACCCAGCCTTTGCCATTAATCCAGACTTCTGTCCATGAGTGAGCCATAGACTGGTCGACAGATATTATGTTGTCGATAGGGTTAAGTTCACCACCAAGGTAGCCAAGTACTATTCGACTTGGAATGCCGGCATGGCGCATTAAAATAGCAAAGGCACTGGCATAATGTTCACAAAATCCTTCGCGTGTTTCGAATAAAAACTGATCAATACCATTTGCTCTGGTTAGTCTGGCTGGAGAAAGAGTATAGGAGAAACCTTGTTGTGTGAAAAATGCTAATGCCTGGTTAATGATCTCTTCAGAGCTGGCAGATTGTTGTCGCCATTTTTCAGCTAGTTTTCGGCTTTTATTATTTAGCCCGGGTGTTGTCAGCGCCAGAGATTCAAAATGAGGATCGAGATTGTTGCTGATGTAATAATTCTGACTGGAATTCGCAGTATATTGAATAAGTGAATTTATTGCTTTGTCGGTATGTGATGTGAAATCTGAACTTATATGATGCTTGTTACTTATCTGGTAGGGAAGATCCAGAAGAAATAGCCACTTTTTATTGCTTGCTTCCATTGTTACAGTGTATTCGTACCCGCTACTATTTATATGCAATACAGCACTGGCCTCACTCTCGCTTGTTGTTGTCCATTTTTTACCGTTAAAGTTTAATAAAGTAATTGCACGCCAGTAAAGCTTATGTTGAGGCGGTATTTGATTGCTGAACTTAGCTCGAAAAACAAGTTCGTTTGAATAGACTAGTTGGCTTATCAGGCCAGGCTCCATACTGTCTGATAGTCCTGTTTTTGCCTGTGGCTGATCATTGTTTGTATTCCATAATGGGCCGGTTATACGGGGGAAGAATAAAAACAAAACAATCATTATAGGTAATGAAAAGGCAATCAGTTTGAGAGAAATAAAAGCTTTTTCTCTTAATGGCACAACTGATTTATTTTGATTAATACTGACCATTGTGATCAATGTACAAAATAAACATAAAAACATATATGCCGCTGTTGCGATCGACTGTGAAAATAAGAAGTTAGTGGCAATGATAAAAAAAGAAAGAATGACCAGAAGCATATAGTCGCGACTGTTTTTGCTTTCCAGTAATTTAAAAAATGCCATTACAACAAGCAGGTGGCTACCGGCGGAGATGCCTGAGAATCCGCCAGATTTTTGATATATGAATATTGCAGACAAAATGGTCAATGATGCTGAAATCACTTTTCCAGGGCGGTATTTGTTTTTACTAATAATGAGGCTGCGCCAGACTGAAAGCAAAAGGACGAGGATTACAGACCACCATGGTATGTATTCAAAATGGGGCAGGCTAACCATGAGCATTAATATTATTAACTGGCTATCAGCTTTAACAAACAGCATGTTCTTTAAGGATGATAAGTTCATGATTTGTACAAAGCTAATAGTGTCAGGCAGTGGTGTTTGTGTTGTTCACTGTGACCAGGCTTAATGCTTTTGTCAGGGAGTTTAAGTCCATAATCTTTTTTGTCGTTATGAGCTTGTATAATAAGAGCACACAAAATAGATAATTTCTCCTCAATATTATTGATGTGCGAGAGCTGGTCGAAGTCGAATATTAAAAACTCCCCGGCTTCTGTGTGAAACTCTTTTGTATATAACTGGCTTGTTTTTGCAATGGACTTCCAGGCAAGTTTTTTAGGGCTGTCACCTCTCCTGAATTCGCGTATACCGGAAAAATCATCACCTTCGACTATTGTTGACTGTTTGTTACCGCTCTGGTAATTGTTTTCAGTTAACAGGTGTTTAACAGGCTTAGGGTAAATAATTATTTCATTATTAATGCTTATCTGTGACCAGGCATGAAACAGACCTAAAGGGAATTCAGTATAGATCTTAAATCTTGAGGCGCTCTGTCTGCCTCTCTTTTTTGATTTTTCGGTAATGGAGAATTCAGCTTCAGATTTTTTTTCTACTGAAATGGGGTCGTCATTATGTGCGAAACATAGTGCGTAGTGGTGTTGAAAATTTTGATCTGATATTTTGTAGTTAAATTCTATATCCTGGCCACAAAATACTGCGTGTGACTGGGCAGGGGATATGTTAAGTCTATTAAGGTTCTGATGGGTCTGTAGCATGGCAATAAAACCAAGACTGGCGAGAAAGAAACAAAGCAGATAGGCCATGCTATTGTTGTAATTTATAGCGCCAGACAAAATGGCAATGAGTGTCAGGATAAATAACCAGCCTGATTTGCTCGGAAGAATGTAGATGTTTTTACGATTGATTTGGTAGCTGGTTGGGTGGGGACGGTCTTTTGCTTTAATCCAGTTGTCTAGTTTGCTGGCGAGCCAGTCAGGTACTAAAGGCAAGTTTTGCTGGTCTGATTTGTTCACATCAGATTTCTATATCCGAGAGGATGCGGCTGGTGAGTTGTGAGACACTTTTTTCTGTTTGTTCATAGTTACATTCCAGTCGGTGGTCGCAGACTGTGTGAAATACCGCCTGCACATCTTCGGGTAATACAAAGTCTCTGTTGTGAATAAATGCCCATGCTTGTGCTGCTTTTTTTAATGCCATCCCAGCGCGTGGAGATAAGCCGTGTATAAAGCCGGATTCTGTTCTGCTTTTATCAACAATCTGCAATATATAATTAATAATATCTTCTGAGGTATGGATCTGAGTAACTTTGGTCTGCATTGCTGATAAGTCAGAAGCATTTATTATCGTTTTGATATTATCAATTAAGTGCCTCGGGTCCTGACCGCTTAGAAGTCTCTTTTCTGCAATACTGTCTGGGTATCCCATTCTAATTTTCATTAGAAAGCGGTCAAGCTGAGATTCTGGTAAAGGAAAGGTACCAAGCTGAGAAACGGGGTTTTGTGTTGCGATAACAAAAAAGGGCTCCGGCAGAGAGTATGTTTTTCCATCAACACTGACTTTGTGTTCTTCCATTGCTTCTAATAGTGAGCTTTGAGTTTTTGGTGTGGCCCTGTTGATTTCATCGGCTAATAAAACCTGAGAAAATACCGGCCCGGGATGGAACTCAAACTGACTGGTTTTGCTATCGAAGATAGATATGCCGGTAACATCAGCAGGTAGCAGATCACTGGTAAACTGTAAGCGAGTAAATTGCAGGCCAAAGACTTTTGCAAGTGTCAGAGCTAAAGTTGTTTTACCAACACCCGGCAGGTCCTCGATCAGTAAATGTCCCTGAGATAACAGGCAGCATATCGCTTGTTTGATCTCAGTGTTTTTGCCAAGAATGATTTTACTGGCTTCTGATAGGGTCTCTGAAACAGGCATAATATAGGGTATTAAAGATAAGCTTGTATATCGTTCTTATAACGCTCTAGTTCAGTATCTAGTAAGTCCACCCATTGATCGGCATCATCTAAATTGTTATTGCGAGATTTATCTTCATAAACTCTGGCTAGTTCGTGCATGCACAAAGCGCCGACAGAACCACAGCTGCCTTTTAATGCATGTGTTAATGCGATTATGTCATCATTGTTATTATTACTAATCGCAGTTCTCAGGTCGTTCAGTTGCTGAGTGCTATTAGTTAAAAATGTCTCAATCAGAAAGTTAAAGCGATCTTTCATTAGACCTTTTAGTGTTTCGATGCTTGATACATCAATTGCGGGATTTTGGGTCATTCCTGTTTTATCTCTGATCTATTAATGAATGAGGTTATGACTAGTATAGCCATACATAAAGCGTTTTGGGTATCTTAAGAACAATTTTTATAAAAAATTAAAAAATAAAATTGTTTAAATAAGTTTGTTTGTCGGTCAATAATCGTCTATATAAATATTGAATTTTCATGATTTTAGAGCATGAATAGGGTATTTTGCTATTAGTTTTTTAACAGATTTAGCCAGCAGCGGTGAGCAATGAGTAAGGTTTTGATTGTAGATGATGATGCGATTAACCGCATGATACTGGAAGGTATGCTGGTTAAAGAGGGTCATGAAGTATTGCAGGCAGCCGATGGAGAGCAGGCAGTCGAAAGTTTTACAAGCGATCATCCTGATATGGTTTTAATGGATATCATGATGCCTGTCATGAATGGATATGAAGCGACTAAAAAAATTAAGGATATTGCAGGCGACAGATTTATTCCAATTATTGTTTTGACTGCAATGACAGAAGAAAGTGAATTGGTTAAGTGTGTTGATAATGGTGCCGATGATTTTTTAACAAAACCCTTTAGTCATGCCGTATTAAAAGCAAAAATGTTCTCTTTGACTCGTATGCAGGATTTATATAAGACCGTCAGACAGCAGCGTGATGTGATCGAGAAAAACCGTAAGATACTGGAGGAAGAGCAGCGGCAGGCAGCAAAAATCTATAAGCGTATGACAAGCAGGGATGACATCGATAATCTCGTTCTGCGTTACCATATGTCGCCCATGTCAATTTTTAACGGTGATATGTTATTAATGGGGCGCTCACCTGATGGCACCAGTTATGTTTTTTTGACTGATGCAACCGGGCATGGCTTACCTGCTGCATTAGGCGCTTTTCCAGTCAGAGATATCTTTTATACAATGGTAGCTAAAGCTTGCCCTATCGAAGATGTTATTGTCGAGCTTAACCGTAAGCTTGTTGAAATATTACCAACTGAGTTCTTTCTTTGTGGTGCGCTGCTGATTATTTCAGCGGATAAAAAGACTTATAAAGTCTGGAATGGTGGTTTACCGGATGTCATTGTTTATCGACCGCAACAGAAACAAATTATCGAGACCATTAAGTCTTTAACACTTCCTCTGGGTATAATTGATTCCAGTAGTTTTTCACCGCAATTCATTGAAATTAATGTAGAAGAAGGCGACACAGTTATTATGTATTCCGATGGTGCGACTGAGGCGCAGCGACCAGAAGATCAGGAATATTTTGGTGAGGAGCGGTTTCATGAGGCAATTACTAAGAGTGGTCAATATCAGATAATTGACACGATTTTAAAAGAAATTAATGACTTTTGTGGTAACAGTTCACAAACGGATGACGTATCATTAGTCGAGTACACTGTTTCTACTGACTAAGTCATTTTTTATTAGGCTCTCTGGCCGTTATGAAAATCTCCGTGATTCTGCCGGTTCTTAATGAAGCGGATTCGATTGAACAAACGCTATTACCCCTTCAAAACTGGCGCGAGCGAGGTCATCAGCTTATTCTTGTAGACGCTCAAAGTCGCGATAATACGCTACAGCTGGCCAGACCTCTGGTTGATGACGTTTTACAGTCAACAAAAGGTCGTGCTAATCAAATGAATGCGGGTGTTGAACTTGCGCGTCATGAAATCTTGTTGTTTCTCCATGCCGATACAGTGCTTGCTGAAAATGACGATCAGATAATTATCAATGCGCTTAAGTCCTCGCAATGGGGGCGTTTTAATGTGCGTTTTTCTTCAAAGCAGCTTATATTCAAGGTGATTGCGCTAATGATGAATATCCGTTCATGTCTGACGGGGATAGCGACCGGTGATCAGGCCATTTTTATCAAAAAAGAGCTTTTCTCCAGAACAGGAGGTTACCCTGTGCAGCCGTTAATGGAAGATATTGAGTTATCCAAACGGTTGAAGAGGTTAAGCCGCATAGTCTGTATAAAACAGACTGTAGAGACGTCGAGCAGGCG
>Ga0316207_10004500_pt1 | contig 12086 bp, 14 predicted proteins | sample 6weekpyrite_MG_FD_204943 | JGI IMG/M metagenome (GOLD analysis project Ga0316207, IMG submission 204943) | Microbial mat bacterial communities from mineral coupon in-situ incubated in ocean water Damariscotta River, Maine, United States -... | ecosystem: Environmental > Aquatic > Marine >... | reverse complement strand
CCGGGCCAAAACCTGCAACACCGCCCCACCCAGGAACGCCGTCACAAAAGATATCAGTTTTGCATGCAAAGCATAGGCTTGCCTTGCCGGGCCTTGGATCATTTTCAACATCTATAATTATCCTCCCAAAATGCCTTGGCTCAGAGCGACGCCAAAAAGCGCGCCTGCATCAAATTGGTCATCAATCAGCAAGGCCATTTCAGCTGCTTGCTCCAGTGATTTACGGTTTTTCAGGGCCTGATAAAAACTGTGTTCGGCCTGGCTCAAAGCGCCATGCTGAACCTCACCCCTGAAGCGCCAAATCATCGACCAGGATGGATGCACCACAAGCTCAATTTCGGCAGGGGCAGACTGATAACGATGATTGCGCCAAATCTCATAAGATGGCCAATCCGAAGCCAGAAGACTGACGGAGGCATGCAACCCCATGGCCAAACCCGGCAAATCTTCAGGGACCATCAGGGTGGCTTTAGCCGGGTCAAAGACGGCTTGATCCGCCGCATGGTGAGCCTCCAGCCAGGCCCGGTCATGGCGAGCAATATCAGCCAGATAGGGCAGTTTTTCCAAGCCAAAACAAGCTTTTATATGATTTGAAAAGTCAGCTCCATAAAGTGACAGGCTCGGCGTCTGCGGTGGATTTGCCTGCCAATACGCTTTCGCCATCGGGGAAAAGAAGTTCTCCCCAACCAGACGGCCCACCGTTGGATAAGCCGAACGAAGTGCCTCTACAGCACCCCGCACGACATTGTTTCTGTAAACCGCAAATCGGTTCAGCTGTTCCGGCTCATCCAGATAAGGAGCCAGATCCGATGCATCACCGGTTTCCAACGCCTTGGCAAAAACGCTGAGAAAAGGATCAGACATGCGCTGAAGCCTTTGCCACACAGCGATCAAGAATAGCTTGGGCTCTGTCCCGCTCCTGCATCAATTCTGAAAATGCAGGGATATTATTGTCGCGCTCGATCAGGGTTGGACGGGGTCCTATGCGCGCCACAGCGCGTTCAAACAGGGCCCAGACAGGGTCAGACACTGGCGCACCATGTGTATCGATCAATAAATCATCGCCAAGTTCTGTATCGGCTTCAAACCCGGCCAGGTGAAATTCCCCGACAGCATAAGCCGGAATAGCGTCCAAATATGACAGAGGGTCATAGCCAAGATTGTTTGCGCTGACATGAATATTATTGATATCGAGCAATAGCCCGCACCCCGTCCGGGAAACAATCTCCGTCAGGAATTCCGCCTCCGGAATCTCTACTTTGAACGGCATGTAATGCGAAGGATTTTCCAGCAAGATCGTCCGACCCAAAACTGTTTGAACCTGGTCGACATGTTCACAAAAGCGATCAAGAGAGGCTTGATTCAACAGGGGCGGCAACAAATCCGGATAATATGTCTGATCAAGGGACGACCAAGCCATATGCTCTGAAACCAGAACCGGTTTAAATCGATCAACAAGGGTTTTGATCCGGTTCAGGTGATTCTTATCGAGCGGATCATTTCCGCCCAAGGACAAACCGATCGCATGGATGGATAAGGGGTTCTTGGCGCAAATCGCTTCAAGCCAGGCCAGTCTCGGCCCTCCTGCCGTCATATAATTTTCAGGATGGATTTCAAACCAGAGACCACCCGTATGCGCATCCAGAGCCGAACGGAAATGTTCTGGCTTCAGGCCAAGGCCTGCTGAGGGGGACAGTTCAGGGATCAACACGACGGGTAGCCTCCGGAAAACGCGGCCCGGGACGAGGGCCGCGCACGCCGATCATGCCGAACTAGCCGCGCTCGATCGGTGTCAGAGAACCTGGGCCATAAGGTGTTTGAATGGATGTGCATGTACCCTTTGGAACATTGGTCCAGGCATCGCCCTGATAATCAACAGTGGATGTACCGGCACAAGATGTTCCGGGCCCGGCTGCGCAATCATTTTCACCGGCAAGCGCCACGCCATAACAATGTTCCATTTCTTCAACAGCCGCTGAAGACGCTGTGGCGTTTGCAGCCGCAGCAGACAGTGACAAGGCAAAGGCAGACGCGGCAACAGCGGTAAATTTCGTTGTGTTATTCATCTCTTATAGTCTCCTGATTATGCGCCCGGTGCTATTAAGGAGGGGTAGCCCAAGCTCGATATGACAAAGCTACAGCGCACGGCCCAGAAGGCCAGTCACGACCCTCTGTACCATTGTCACCATTGCGTTATCAGCTGTCAGCCGCGCGTTACCGGTTTGTGAGCTCACTCAATCCAAACCGGGTTTCCCGCACAGCGTCCCCATTTTCATCGCGCAGCTCCAGACTGACATCACCGCTCTGCCAATCAATGCCGACAACACCATAATTGATCGGCGCATACATATCGCCAATCCGGTGTGGACCCGGCTCATTGTTTTCAGAGGCAAATGACATGTTCAGGGAAGAAGAAGTCAGCTCATACAGCGGATAGCCGATCACATCTTCGCGCACATACATGCCCGACGAATGACGGTCCCCTGACAACAAAACCACGCCCTCAGCACCGGATTCGGAAATCACGGAATAAAACCGGTCACGCTCATGCGGCAAGGTCCGCCAAGCTTCCCAGCCATGCCCATCGGCATGAACCTGTATGGAAGAAACGATCAAACGCAAATCTGCCGGTTTTTGCAATTCCTCGGCAAGCCAGGCCCATTGCACATCGCCCAACATGGTCGAGCTGGTATCCGTCGAAGGAATATATCGTTCCCGGCCAGCAGCACCGCGCTCATCCGTGGGTGTCAAAGGCCCCCGGAAATAACGTGTGTCCAGCAAGATAATCTGGACCCGTTGACCTTCCGGACCATAAATTCGGCTGTCATAGACACCCGGACGGGAACGGCGGGCATCATCTTGAGGAATGCGCCAAAACTCCAGAAACAATTCTTCTGCAAACCCTCTGAACGGAAAGTTCGCGCCAAAATCATTCATGCCAAAATCATGATCATCCCAGGTCGCCAGCATCGGCGTGGCAGCCCTGAAACGGGAAAATTCTTCAGCAGAAGCCAGGCCCGCATACGCTTCGCGCAGTTCGGGCAAAGTCGCATCCCAAGAATAAGCATCGCCATAGACATTGTCCCCGGCATAGATGAACAGATCAGGATTGTCCGATGCGATCTGATCGAGAATGGACAAATCCCAATCACCGCGATGACACGATCCCAACATGATCTCGCTGAGCACAGCATCACTGGCTGGCTCTCCCGGTCCTTCCGGGGCCTGTGGCCGCTCAACATCCAGCCCCGCATAATAAGGAGCCAAGGCCTCAATCACGGTCTCGGGCGGAGCGCTCTGTTGTGTGATTTCTATCGTTTCAGCCTGACACGCCGCCAGAACAATCAAACTTCCCATCGCAATTAAACGGCGCATCTTCATCTCCCCGAATACATCCATAACCTGTGACAAGCGATTTCGCGCTCCAAGTCAAGTTATCCTGATATATAAACTGTATGACGGTGTGTGTTCGCTCCAAAGCGAACGGACCTGACCTGCCGCCGAAAAGGCGCATGTGATGGACAAATTTCGGCCTCATCGACCAAAAGTCCACCCGTGACAATATCGGGCATATCCTGTGGAAGGCACAGGATTTCATAGTCATTCATGTCACCAACTCGCCACCCCATCAATAAGAGGTGATTGTCGGCCGGATAACCATGATAGACGATTTCACACTCGCCCTCTGGCACTTCGACCGTGTCCTTGACGATAAAATCACCCGCCTGGGTCGCCTCCATCGCCGTTATTCTAGCCGAAGACCGGCTCGTATTACAGACTTCCAAATCCTTGACAGGAGACGCAAAGCCTCGATCATCCCGAGGGGAGGCTTCACACAGCACAGCGTCATTTCCGCTCTGATCGGAACAACGGATACGATAGGAAATCCGACCCAGATAACGTCCACCTGAAATGCGTTGACTAGTCAATTCAACTGGAAGGCGACGAAAATTTCTTTCCCGGCTTTGTCCAGAGCAGGGCGGAGATGATGCCAGCTGAAAGGACGAATTGGCCGGCACACAATATTGAGCATCACCACCCCTTGCTGGCCAGACCCATGCTCCAGACATCACGTGTAAATCGACCTGCTCGCTGACGACATTGTTCAGGGCCCCTTCAAGGCATTGCCCCGCTTCAATCAGAAACCAGCTACGAAGCGTGCGTGCCTCCGACGGATCTGTGCCATGGGCCGACGCAACAGCGACAGTAAAGCCGGTGTCATTACAAACATCCAGCAAGACATCTCTTGGTGTTTGAGCCCAGCCTTGAAAGGTCACCCCGGCGAATAACAAAGCCGCACCCACAATCACACGCATAACAATCTCCCTCAACGCAAGGGTGAAGAAAGGCTTCTTCGGCGTCAATCAATTAGGCTTTGACTATCCTCCGAAAAACACTTGGTACATCAACCTTTCAGGAAGAAAGGTAAATAAGCCCGGCAAGATCAGTGCGCCAAAATATAACCCCAAAACCTTTTTTTTGTGGGCCTTCCCGTCATTGGCTCTGGCCGTCCGTATCAGATGATACAAACTCACCAAAGTCAGTGGAATAAACAGATGGATTGGTGAAAACGACCCCGGAAAAATTTTCGTGATAAACAGCGCGGTCAGTGCCGTCGTCAACATCAACACCACAAATACCATCCCTAATATTTTGTGGGGCACAGTTCCTTTCGGGGCTAATAACTGGATGGCTCCGACAACCAAGGCTGCAATGGCTGCCAGCGCATGAATTTGTATATGCAGAGGTGTTTCCAAAAACGCGACTATGTTCATATGATTGCTCCATCAATTATTGGTCGCCAGATAGGTTTGGCTTGTTGATGGAAAGAAAGAACGGGTCTTGAAAACGCAAAGAAAGCAAAGTTGCACGGACGAGCTGATTTTCTGCGCGAATTGCGCTAGATGTGTGTTCGCGCATCGCGAAGTGACAGCATGAATCCAAGAAAACTGATTATTTCCGCCCTCCCGACCCTCGCCATAAATCTGGCCTTGGGGAGCTTTTTAGCCATTTTGGGGCCGTACCAAACCAACGCCCTGGGCTGGCCAAACGTCTGGTTCTACTGGACAGGCTTGATCACATTTGGCTGGTTGTGCGGGCATGTTGTCAGTCTAGGTTTGCGCCCAATTTCAGCACATTGGCACCCCTTGGCAACGCATGGCTTGGCCTCCATATTCGTTGCCCTGCCTGTCACTTTAGCTGTCAGCATAATCCAGTTTAAAATTCTGAACGGGAACCCTGAATTCAATTTTTTGATGCTTTTCTTTTTTGTTTGGGTGATTTCGGCCGGTGTCACAGTTCTCACCTGGCTTCTCAGTCAAAAAGAAGTACAAGCGTCTGAAGCCAAGGTCGGGTCCTCGCTGCTCGACAAAATGCCCCACAACCTCAGACACTCCCCCATTTGGGCGCTGGAATCCGAAGACCATTATCTGCGGGTCCATACGGATGCGGGTGACGCCCTCATCTTGATGCGACTGACTGATGCGATTGCCGCTGTTGAAACACTGGATGGCGCACGCACACACCGATCCTGGTGGGTTTCAAAAGATGCCGTCAAATCAGTCAACCGCGGAGATGGCAGGGCCGTATTGACCCTGATCAATGACATCGAGGCCCCCGTCAGTCGGACCTATTCCCCCAAGCTCAGGGAGGCAGGCTGGTACTAGCCTTACCTCAAACAGCTGCATTGAAACTAGCTGACTGGTTTTGAAAACAGGATCAATGCGCCAGCAAAATCGCCAGATCGCTATCCCGGATCAAAACTGTCGTCTCGTCCCATCCGATCAAATGTTTCCAGCCTGCTGCACCAAATCCACCCATCACCAGCAAATCCGCGCCATCTTTCTTGCAGGCTGCCGCCAACACATTGGCTGCTCCCTTATTGTTGAGAGGAATGGTCCGGATCGCCGCTTTAACCCCGTGAATATCAAGATAATGGGCAAAACGGGAAAGCTGGCCCGTGGCTTCATCATCCGTTCCGGCATGAATCACTGAAACCGAGTCCGCAATTGTCAAGAACGGCATCGCCCCGATAACCGCCCGCATGGCCTCCAAAGACCCATCCCAGGCAATCGTAACTTTCTTGAATGCATCCTGAGCCGGACTATCCTGCGGAACGGTCAATACCGGCCGACCGGTTTGGGCAGCTGCCATCTCAACCGCATTCATGGGCGCGTGGATATCTGCACCTTCCGGTTTTCCAACAATGATCAGATCACTAAGGCGGCCCTCATCAGCTAATGCGTCTTCCGGCAAGCCGACATATTCAATAAACCGCCCGATATGGTCAGGTGAAGCATTATCAGCCATGGTATCAAAAGCCTCATGGGCCCGGATGCAGGCCTCTGAAGCGGCATCATCCAGTGCCTCTAGCACGGTTTCCATGCCGTATATCGAAAACGCATCCCCCAGAAAATCGCCGCCACTGGCTGCATTGCGCCGTACGAACAGGGCATCGAGTTTGGCTTTGTGAGCTTCACATAAAGCCAATCCCTGAGCCAAAAGGAGATCATCCCCTCCCAAACCATTCAAGACAATCATCACACGACGAAGTTTCATGACAGAGGCTCCCTTTTTGGATCAAATGGTCTTTCGGTATTGTTTCCAATCTTCTGCACTCTGGCCCCAGATATCAACCATCATACCAAATCCTGGCACTTCAACTTCCTGTTTTGTATTACTGGACCCAATGTTCCTGGCGACACCCTGGCTTCCAATATTATCCTTGTCGATCAAGTGAATAATCGAGTCCCACCCCAGATCATCCACCACATGGTCCATACACACAATAGCCGCTTCCGATGCGTAACCCTTGCGCCATGTTGACCGGTTCAGTGTCCAGCCTATTTCGGGCTGAGGCCAACCATGAGGATACCAGGGCCCGATACGCCCGATCCATATATTGCTCTCTTTTTCAAAGACAGAAAAGAAGCCATAACCGCGCAGCTCCCAATGGCCGACAATCCCGCACAGGGCGCGCCAAACCAAAGCCGGGCTTTGCACACCGCCAATAAAGCGTGCCGTTTCCTCGTCCGCCATCATCTCGCACAGAGGTTCAAAATCGTTCAGTTCGGGTTTTCGAAGAAGCAGACGATCCGTTTCCAGTATGGATTTTTTCATGACTTGAAACGACCTCCCGGCCCGTTAAAGGTCAAGGAGAATTTTCATAACGCCTGACTTTCTTGCAAAAATCGCGTCCCCAATTTCCATCATTTCGCCGCAAGTCTTGCGTTGAATTGGTGAAATATATTTTGGAACCACCCGGATCAAACCCAAAACGGCCCGGTCTTTGCGTTGAGAAGGTATTGTATTGTCAATTTATTTGGATAAGCCCTGATGCAAGAGCAAAACCGTCCCGGTGTGATACGCCTCCTGCTCTATTTAATCCTGTCAGCCAGCCTGGTTGGCAGTATGGCGGGCTGGATTCATGCCAGCGGGGCGTTTGACTGGGTCGAAACCCTGATATTGCCAAACTGGGCAGCGCCCAGGCATATCCTGACGGCCGTCTGGATTATCCTGTTTCAGCTTATGGCCATCAGCCTTTGGATTTCACAAAGGTCTGAAAATGACCGTTTGCGTCTGATATCCTCAATTCTGTTGCTGGGATTGGTCGGTGTGATCACATTTCGCATGTGCATCATATTCAGCGCCAGGGACATACCCCTCAATTTTGCCATCAGCCTGGCCACCTGGGTTTATGCCCTGATTACAATTGGTGTTGTCGGTCGTAACTCCAAAGCCGCGGGCATCCTGTTATGGCCATTATTCTTCTGGGTGACCTACGGCCTGGCGATAAGCTTTGAAGTCATGAGATTGAATTCAGGGTCCGTCATGGCCGGCGGGTTATAGTTTGGTTACTGGTTTCGTAAAGAAAACTTAGGATATCCACACTATAGATGTGGCATACTCGTTGTTGATATTTCGGGAGTGCCTCATGGAAGAGACCATCAAACACGTTCAAGACAGTTTTGAACTCGTCAAACCACGCGCCTCTGGTGTTGCGACACTATTCTATGCGCGTCTGTTTGAAATCGACCCGTCTCTGGAACGGCTTTTTCCCGCCGACATGACGGAACAACGCAACAAATTGATGAAAACTTTGACGGTCGCCGTTGCCGGTCTGAGCGATCTGGACAGCCTGGTACCTGTGCTTCAGCAATTGGGCCGCAATCATTGCAATTACGGCATTACTGAAGACATGTACCCCAAGGTCGGCGAGGCTCTGTTATGGACCCTTGATCAAGGCTTGGGTCCAGACTTCACACCGGATGTCAAAGAAGCCTGGGCTGCCGTTTACGGCATTATGGCCGACACGATGTGCAAGGCCGCCTATCACTCAGGGTCGACTTCGACCCGGGCAGCTTGATCATGACATTTTTCAACTGGGTATCCAGTAATTGGTTGGGCATTTACCCCGCCTGAACCGGACACATTCAAGCATGAAAAAGCCGCCAACTCACAAGAGTTGGCGGCTTTTTCATGCAATTATACCAGGCCGTATCAAGCCAGATCAGGTGCCAGGCCTTTACAATCGACAACCAAGCCTTTTACCGACTCAACCGAATTATCAAACATTGCCTGCTCATCAGCATTCAGCTTGATCTCAACGATTTTTTCAACACCGCCCGCACCGATCACAACAGGCACACCCACATACAGATCATCCTGACCGAACTCGCCGCTCAGATGGGCCGCGCAAGGCAGGATGCGTTTCTTGTCGCGCAGGAATGAAACCGCCATATCGATAGCGCTTTCAGCCGGTGCATAATACGCCGACCCATTGCCCAGAAGACCAACAATTTCGCCGCCACCCTTGCGCGTACGGTCAATGATTGAGTCCATTTTTTCCTGTGTCGACCATCCCATTTCAATCAGATCGGGAACCGGAATACCAGCCACTGTGGAATAGCGCAGAAGCGGCACCATGGTGTCGCCATGACCGCCCATGACAAAGGCCGTCACATCTTCAACCGAGACATCAAACTCTTCGGCCAGGAACCAGCGAAAACGTGCACTGTCGAGAACGCCCGCCATGCCGACAACCATATTGCGGGGCAGACCGGAAAATTCACGCAAGGCCCAAACCATTGCATCCAGCGGATTGGTGATACAGATCACGAAGGCATCGGGCGCATGCTTGGCAATGCCCTCGCCAACCGCTTTCATCACTTTCAGATTAATGCCCAGAAGGTCATCACGGCTCATGCCCGGCTTGCGCGGAACACCGGCAGTCACGATACACACATCAGCCCCGGCAATGGCGGCATAATCATCCGTGCCGCTCAGCTTGCTGTCCTTGCCAAAAACCGGACTGGCTTCACACAGATCAAGCGCCTTGCCCTTGGCAGGGCCTTCGAAAATATCAAACAGGACAATATCGCCCAGCTCTTCACGAGCGGCGATGTGAGCCAAAGTTCCACCGATCATGCCGGAACCAATAAGTGCAATCTTGTTGCGAGCCATGGGAGATGTCCTCTTGCGGGAATAAATGGATTGCCCGCGGTCTAACCTCCCATTGCCGCTACGGCAAGGCGCATCCGGTCACAGGCGCAGTCCCGATCCAGTTTCCGCCAAATCAGGAAGCGTGAGCTGCAGCTCTGCACCATCGCGTTTTCGGGTAATCAACTGCGAGCCCGGCTCATACCCAGCTCGCTCGCACGCTTTGCTGGCCCGATAATATTGGTAACAACACACCGCATCATCAGGAATGTCCTTTCGGCAAGTCCGGCAGTCCTTTCGAAATTCAATTGGTCCCTCCGCATGCGGCATGGTCTCAAAACCTGCCCGTTCAAGAATATGTCTGGAACCGTCTCCATATGAAGCGCGCCCTGCCGCAGAAACCAGCTGCGCAAACGGCGCAATTTTCCGGATGGAATAAAGCGCCAGCCTTGCCTCAAACATAAAGCGTTGAAGCGCGAACCCTGTTGCATCCTTGCGCACCAGTGCCGCTCCCATCTCAAACAAGCCAAGCTTTAAGGGCAATATCCCCGCAATCGCCAACAGGCGATCAGGCGCACCCGCCTCGATATCTGTCCGAACCACGGCCACCATCACGCCCTTAACGAGCGCTCTGGAAAATTTGGTGGTATCGCGATGAATAACGCCGCCACGCGCATGCTTGCGGGTAAAATCCGCCAGCTGTACAGGGCTGGAAAATTCCGTGTTTCCACTGACTTCAAGACACGCTTTCATGGGGCATAATTAAAGCATGCCTGAGCTGAAATGAAAGCCATGTCTCTTTGCAAAGAGATTGACCAACACCCACTCTCGCCAGAGACGCACATCACCCATATCATGCGGGTCTTGCTTGGTCAGGAGTTCTGAATTCATGTTGACAATACGGCCCATGACCCGGTCCGATCTGGACATCGCCATTGAATGGGCCCGTCGTGAAGGCTGGAATCCGGGCCTTGATGATGGCGATGCCTTTTATACGACCGATCCGGGCGGGTATCTGATCAGTGAGCTGGACGGCATTCCTGTCAGTGTCATCTCAATTGTTCGATACAATAAGGATTTCGGCTTTCTCGGCTTTTATCTCTGCGACCCAAAACACCGCGGCAAGGGCTTTGGGTGGAAAATCTGGCAAGCCGGAATGGAAATTCTGGGGTCACGCACGATCGGCCTGGATGGCGTGTTGGATCAACAGGACAATTATAAAAAATCGGGATTTGTTCTGGCCCATCGCAATATCCGCTATTCCGGCCCTGTTGAATGCGACGCGCCGAAAGATGCGCGACTTAGTCCGGTCGAGCCCCCTATGATTCCGGCCCTTCAAAGCTTTGACGCACTGTTTTTCAAAGCCGAACGCCAATCGTTTTTATCCGCCTGGCTTGATCCCGCCATCAAAAACCGTCACTCGATTGCGCTGGATCGCGAGGGTCATATTGAAGGATATGGCACTATTCGCGCCTGTCATGATGGATACAAAATAGGCCCGCTATTTGCCAAAACCGAAGCCGATGCCGATCTACTGTTTCAGGCTCTGATCGCAAAAGTTGGTGGCGGCACAATCATTCTGGATGCTCCCGAACCCAATCAAGCCGGCATAAATCTGGCCGAAATCCATGGCCTCAAACCAGTGTTTGAAACCGCACGCATGTATCGCGGAAAGGCACCCGATTTACCGCTATCGCAAATCTGGGGCATCACCACCTTTGAGCTGGGCTAACTAATCATCAAGCGCAAGCTCTCGTCTCTCGGCGGCCAGATATTCCTGACTGCGCATCTCCATCAAACGCGAGGCCGTGCGTTCAAATTCAAACACACCATCGCCCTTTGGATACAGCGCATCAGGTTCAGCCTCCGCACTCATCACCAATTTGGTTTTGGCCTCATAAAGCGCATCGATCAGGATCACAAATCGTTTGGCTTCATTGCGCTTATCCGACGTCAAAACCGGAACATCATCAAGCAAAATCGTATGAAACCGCGAAGCAATCATCAGATAATCCGCAGCCCCCAGAGCGCGGGCGCATAAGGCGTCAAAGCCAAAACGGGCCACACCGGCGGCTTCCTGTTCAACCCTCAACTCACGGCCCTGAATAGTCAGCACACACGATTGCGCCTTGGCTCCCTGGGTTAAACGCACCCAAGCCTCATCCATGGCCTTTTCAGCTTCAACCCCAAGCGGGGAATAATACACCGGTGCCGCCTGTAACTGCTCCAGACGGTAATCCACACCGCCATCCAGATGCAGCAAATCCAGCCGTGTCTTGAACAGATCAATGAAGGGCTCAAACAGCTGACGATTGATCCCCTGTTTGTACAAATCATCCGGATGGCGATTGGATGTTGCCACCACAACAACCCCCTCATCAAACATGTGATCAAACAAACGCCCCAATATCATTGCATCGGCAATATCGGAGACCTGAAACTCGTCAAAAGCCAGCAAGCGAGCCTGTTTGGCCAAGGCACGGGCCACCGGCGGGATCGGATCATCTCCCGCCCCACGAACATAATCTGCCCGGCGCTTGCGTTGATTGGGCTTCAAGGCGCGCCACTCACCGATACGGTCGTGAACATCTTGCATAAATTGATGAAAATGAACCCGCCGCTTGGCCTTCACCGGTGCCAAATCAAAG